>Ga0075014_100000080_pt1 | contig 30777 bp, 29 predicted proteins | sample AleBraG_ABR_2014_FD_71472 | JGI IMG/M metagenome (GOLD analysis project Ga0075014, IMG submission 71472) | Freshwater sediment microbial communities in response to fracking from Pennsylvania, USA - Alex Branch Run_MetaG_ABR_2014 | ecosystem: Environmental > Aquatic > Freshwater > Creek >... | reverse complement strand
ACACATACACTTAATACTACTTTTGTCTAGTCAAGTAAAGCGTATATGCGTTAAAATAACCTGATTAAAACAGTTATTATTTATCGATTTAATAAAGTTAATTCTGTGTTATTTGATTTCAAAATCCCGAGCATGGGTAGAAAGAAAAATATGGAAAACGAAAATAAACAATTATCAATTTTAAATGGCTCTATTCAAATAGGCGAACAACAAAACTTTCACGTTAGCCATCTTGAAGTTTTTACGGGAGATGACGATTATAACGAAACAAGTTGTTATAGAGTGGATGCAGATCCAAATAGCACTTTAACTATTTCAAATAGAGTTGAGCCAAAAATTCAAAAAGTACCCTATCGGCTTAGAAACGAACCCGGGGTTAGGATTTTTTTGAAAAGTGAATGGGGTGACGATTTTGTTTTACAGGTCTGCCATCACAAGGGGTCAATATTAGTCGACCTAGTTTAAGTCTTAGCTAGGGGATTGTACTGGAAATGATCCGCATCCCCTAGCGACCTAAACTTTCCCCCCCAGATAATCTCTAAACCATTCTTGACGCAGTAGTCCCAGAGATCGCAGTACAACTTAGGCGGAAACAGCGCTACGTTGCCCTCAGACAGCTCAAAGAGGTCTAGGGCATACGAACATGGCACCCCGTCATCGTTCGTGCGATTATGGGGCGATTTAGGCCATTGTGCATGGGTCTTGCCCTCCGCATAGGCTTGCTCTTGGTCTTGCTGATTACGGAACGAACAACTGATATGAATACTTGGGAAATGCTTCTTAGTGTTGTGGAACCAATTGACCATATAGCCACACGCTTGTTTGAGTTTCTCTTCACAGCTTGGGCATACCGCGTCGCGTGCGTGCTTGCTCATGGTTTCACGACTCCTTGCGTAATAGATGCTTCTGCTTGAACGCACTGCAGCTTACTTGCGGTGCAGAGCTTCTCTAGCTCAAGCTTTAGGTCTCCGAACGTCTGGGACGTGGTGACCTCAATCGCGTTGCCGGCCGTGATCCAGCTCTGGAGCAGTGCGTTCCACTCAGGCTCACTCAAGATCCGCTGATTCTTAGTGAGCAAGTTATCGCACGCTGCGCCTCCACCTGGCATCGGTGAGCAAAAGGTCGCGTCTTTGAGCGTGATCGAACAGCTAGGCAGAAGGAGTGATGCCGTCCAGATTAACCAGCGCAGATTGAGCGCTCGCATAGTCTTGTCTCGCTTTCTGGATCGCCGCGGGATCCTGTGACTTGTTGGCCGCTAATAACGCCGCGCGTGCCTTTGATATCGCAGTCTCTTCACCGCTTGTCTTAATGTCGTATATTGCAAAGCTGACGCCGTCTTCTTCGACCGTCACGAGGTAGCCGTCAAGCCAGCCCAGCACCATGCCCACAAACGTACTTATGACGGGGAGTCCTAGGAACGGCACGTCCGCCGTGATCAACCCCTGGAGGTACTTCACGCCCGCACTGTTCGCTTGAGCGATGATTTCGTCAGCCGTTTGTATTGTCTTGTTTGGTGGTAGCGTCATCTTTTTTCGGTGAAGATCTGTAAAGTAAAACCATACTCACAATTTGAGCGGCTTGGATCAAAAGCAATATAACAAACTGATGCTGCTCAGTGAGTGCATGTATATCCAAGCCGCCCATAGAGTTACGCCACTACCGGAAGCTTCGCAATCAAGCTAGCGAAAGCCGATTGTGCGGCAGGCAACACAGCCGGAAACACCACGGCTTCAATAGCCGAGATCGTTGACTGACTTGCAGACAACTTCTGGATCTCTTCAAAAATAGCTGGCACCAGACCCTCCGCCAAAATAGCGAGGTCTTCTTTTTCAATCTTCTGTAACAATGCAATCAATTGTGGACTCATGTATTATTTTCTCCTTGCTTTCATACTAAGGACGCTTCAATCTATTGCAATGAAAATAGTTACATTCATCGAAAATCGTTTCCAGGAACTGCGTCTTGCTGAAGACGCAGACTCAAAGCGACAAGCTTACTCTATCCTTCGATCAAGCGAAACACTCGCTTGTCAGTGGATTCTTAAAGTCTTGCGCAATATGGCTCAGGTCCTTATGGTCCCTAAAGTCATCGTGCAATACGTGCTCGTTTGCGCACGCCTCTTGCCAGAACCTCAGCCAGTATTGCTCAACATGCTGAAAGAACAGAAAGCAGAAGCCGAACAGAAAGATCTCGAAGCGAAAGCCAAGAAGGTCGGCATGCTCGAGATGGTTCAGAAAATCACCTGAACTTGAGTAAGTTCTACAAAGATCCACGTTTCATCGAACTTAAGATCGAGTGGCAGTTTAAACTCAAAGAGTCCGGTTTCATAGACGTTGAAGACCACAGAGAGCGTCTACGCCAATACGATAGGCGCACCATCGGTTGGGAGAATCGAGACAGAATCCGAGACTTCTTCATCCGACTCGAGCAGTTCTTAGAAGAGAACGACGTTAAAGAAGTTGAGCGAAACATTCTTACGCTCTACATACAGGGTGCACCGCTTCGTGAGATCGCAGTGAGACTAGGCTTAGGCCTTGGACGCACCAAGGTCAAGGACACCATAAGGAAATATAAGCGCCTACTCACGTGAACGCGCCCATTCTCCACAGGGTTAATAGATATGAGCGAAAATAGTAACTGGACAATCAGGCCCGCACACGGCGAAGACCTTCACTTTATTTACTCGACTTGGCTCAATAACGTCTGGGCTTCGAGCGAACACGATATCGCTTGCTCTAAGCATTTCTTCTTTACAAGCTACTCCAAAGTCATTGATGAGATCTTAAACGACAAAGCAACCCTCGTTTCAGTTGCATGTGCTCCTGACGACGCGTCTGTGATTTATGGCTACTGCGTTAGCCACAACAAAACCATTCACTTTATCTTTGTGAAATCCATTTTTAGACGCTGCGGCATCGCCACCGCGCTCTGTGAACGCATCGAGTTTGATGGCTCTATGACTCATCTCAGTAAGATGCTTCGAGGATTCAATCAGTTCTTGGACTATAAACCCGAACTCTTGCCGGACATTCTCATATCCGGCAAAACGTTCTTTAAAATAGGAGTAACCGATGGCAAAGAAAAACATTGAAACCAAATCCGTTGTGGGTCGAAAAGTCTCGATGGTCGAGATGGGCTCTCCTGTCGAAGGCATCGGCAACAAAAAAACCGTCACCACTCGTATGGCCGACATGGTCGTTGTGTTCGAAGGTGTTCTAGCGATCAGTAAAGCCACCGGCGACGAAGTGCTGTTTCCAAATGCTAATCTTAAGCTCTGTAAACTCATCGCGGAGACCACCGAGTGATCATACACTGCCTCTACGATAAGCTAGCTCATCCGCGTGATCTTAAGGCTCATCCTAAGAATCGCAATAAGCACCCGCCTGATCAGATCAAACGTCTAGCTGAGATACTCGAGTATCAAGGCTGGCGGTACCCCATTAAAGTCTCAAAGCAATCGGGCTTCATCACCTCTGGTCACGGCCGCCTAGAAGCCGCAAAGCTAATGAACTGGACGGAGGTGCCTGTCAACTATCAAAACTATGACTCTGGAGATCAAGAATATGCAGACGTTCAAGCTGATAATGCTATCGCCGCTTGGTCAGAGCTTGACCTATCTACAATCAGTTCCGACTTGGATGATCTTGGTCCTGATTTTAATATTGATATCCTAGGGATTAAAGATTTCAGCTTGAACATTGAGCAAATAGAACCCCAATGCGATGAGGATGAAGTACCGGAACAAGTGGAGCCAAAGACGAAACTAGGCGATATTTACCAACTCGGGCGGCATCGGCTGATGTGTGGGGATTCGACGAGTATTGATTCGGTTGAGAAGCTAATGAACGGCGAGAAGGCCGACATGGTCTTTACTGACCCGCCGTACAACATGGAAACAAGCGGGAGAGGAGCCTTTGCTAAAGCAGCAAACAAACTCGAGAAGCAGCTTGAGGGATTGGTCGATTTTGACCCGACCGACTTTCTGAATGTTTTGCCAGCGATTTTTGAGGATAGAATGTCGGCATTCATTTTCTGCAACAAGGATCTTGTGCCGAATTACTTAAACTGGGCGATAGGATGTAAGTACAATTTTAACATCCTAACCTGGCACAAGACATCACACATCCCATTCACTTCGGGTAGCCATTATCCAGATACGGAATATTGTCTCTTTTTGAACAAGAGAGCTATTTTTAATGCCGGGCTTTCACCGGAGCACTACAGGAAATATTGGATTACCGAAAAAACTGAAAAAGAGTTTGGTCATCCGACTCAAAAACCAATTCAAATTATCGAACTTCAAATTGAAGGATGGTCAAGCAAGACCGGAAACGTAATCGATCTCTTCGGCGGCTCAGGCTCAACACTTATCGCGTGCGAGAAAACGAATCGAAAGTGTTTCATGATGGAACTAGACCCAAAGTACTGCGACGTCATCGTGGCCCGCTGGGAAAAGTACACCGGCAAGAAAGCAGAACTCCTCGATGGCTAAGCATACACCGCATTGCACACTAGAGGATGTCATGGATAGAACAACTCACAAGATAAAACGAGTCTGGCATTGTGTGAAAGGATGCAAAGTTAAACGTGGCAAGACCTAAAATTCAAATCGACCCAAAAGAAGTCTATAAGCTCGCTCAGATCGGTTGTCGGATAGGTGAAATAGCTGATTTCTTAGGCTGTTCTCATGATGTTATTGAGCGACGTTTTGCGTCAGAGTTGGACAAAGGTAGGTCAGAACTCAAAATGTCTTTGAGACGTTGGCAGCTCCAGGCCGCACAAAAAGGTCAGGTCGCAATGCTCATCTGGCTCGGCAAACAAATGCTCGGCCAACAAGACCACACAGTCTTAACTTTGACTAAAATACCTGACGAAGTTCTTGCTGAAGAAGTAAAGAAGAGACTCGAAGATGCCAACAAATGAAGAGGTCTTCAAAGCCTATCTAGCAAGAACTCAAAAGAACAAACCGTTCTTTGATATAGATAGCTTTTGCTTTCATGAACAGCTTTTGTTTATTAAAGACAAAGCAAAGTTCAAAGCCGCTGTGTGCTCTCGGCGTTCTGGTAAAACCGTCGCGTGCGCAGCTCATTTGATCTATGAAGCGATCAATAAACCTAATCGAGTCTCAATCTACATCACGCTTTCTCGACTCAACGCAAAGAGAATTATCTGGAATGAACTTACTCAAATTAATCATCGCTATAAGCTCGGTGGCTCTCCCAATGAAGCTGAGCTATCGCTACGGTTTCCAAATGGGTCGACAATCTATCTATCTGGGGCCAAGGATAAGTCGGAAATTGAAAAGTTCCGAGGTCTCGCAATATCGCTCTGTTACATTGATGAATGTCAGAGCTTCCGCTCTTATATTAAAGAACTTATTGATGAAGTTATTGGACCAGCCCTCATGGACTATGCCGGATCTCTTTGTCTTATCGGAACGCCTGGAGCGGTGCCAGCAGGCTATTTCTATGATTGCGCTGTCAAATCAGAACACTGGTCCAAGCACGGCTGGACCTTCTGGCAAAATCCACACATTGAGCTAAAGTCTGGAGAAAAACACGATGTCATTCTTAATCGAGAGCTTCAACGACGCGGAGTTCTGGCTACAGAGCCATCTATTCAACGCGAGTGGTTTGGGCGCTGGGTTATTGACATTGACGCTCTGGTTTTTAAGTATGACCCTGTTCGTAACGATTTTGAAACTGTTCCCGCTTTCAAGAAATGGGAAACAGTAATAGGCATTGACTTAGGTCACGACGATGCAGACGCGATCTGTGTGCTCGGATGGAATGAGTTTGATCGACGCATCTATCTTATTCACGAAGATATTCAGACAAGACAATCAATCACAACGCTCTCAGAGAAGATCTCAAGTCTGATATCAATTCATAACCCACTTAAAGTCGTGATGGACACCGGCGGTCTTGGTAAAAAGATTGCTGAAGAAATTCGCAAACGATACACGCTGCCCATTCATGCGGCTGAGAAGTCTCGTAAGTTTGAGTACATTGAGCTAGTGAACGATGCTCTGAGAACCGGTAGGCTGTTTGCTAAGAAGTCATCTCGGTTTGCTCAAGACGCTCTCATACTCGAGTGGGACCAAGACAAAACAACCGCTGATCGTAAGGTCATCTCAGACGCCTATCACTCAGACATATGTGACTCTGTTCTCTATGCTTATCGTGAAGCTCTACACTGGCTCTCTGAGCCTGAAAAAGAACGCATAGACTCAAGAGATCGTGAGAAAGTGATTGCTCACTCTAAGAAAGTCATGGATGAATACTTAGATAAGACTGCTCAACGTCAAATAGATGCAGAAGAAGAGCAAAAGCACTTCGACACGATGGGGATGGAACCTAATGAGGTGTGGTCTTATTATATCAACCGAAAGAAGGGCGCATGAACGAGCTAGACCTTGAGAAGATATTCGCAAAGCCTGTAGATCTAGATAACGTAACTGATGAAGAGCTGCTCTATTGGGCAACGCCCTACTATGACGTGATTCAAGAGCAAAAGAAGATGAAACAAGAACGCCTAAAGGAAGAGGTACGAGACAATGGCTAAGATACAGCGCAGCAACATGACTCAAACTGACAAGGACGGCAAAGTCTTGCGTGCTCCTAAAGACAACTCCTCTGGCGAAGCTGCTAACTTCCGCTGGTGGAAGATGTCAGAGAAAGACATGGCAAATGCAATTGCTTCTACTGTTAAGTTTATTCAACGACATCAATCATCACGAATGGAACAGCTCACCGTTTCAACGAGGCTCTATGGAAACGCTACTGCATACAACTTGCTTGGCACTGCTTTTACTCGCGCTAGCTCAGTTAATTCAAATCCAATGAGTCAACGCCTTTGTTTCAATGTTATTTCTTCTGTAGGAGATACACTTGTTGCAAAGATGGCTAAGAACAAAGTAATTCCAACCTTTGTCACAAACGGTGGTATCTGGAAGTATCAAAAGAAAGCCAAACAGTTGACTAAGTTCAGCCAAGGTCTTTCTTATCAACTCGGTATGCATGAGAAATGCATCAACGGATTTAGGGACGCTTATGTATGGGGGGATGGTTTCACGCACGTATTTAGGAAAGACGATAAGGTTGCTATCGAGCGCGTGCTACCACATGAGCTGGTGGTTGATCTTATTGAGTCGATGGTTGAGGAGCCTAGGCAGTTGCATAGACCAAAGATCATGGACCGGGACATTGCCTTTGAGTTATTCCCTGAACTCGAAGAACACATTGCGCTTGCAAGTCCTGCGAATTATCAAGACATTGGCGGTTACGGCACCGCTGCGGATCTCATCTCGGTAACCGAGAGCTGGCATCTAAAGTCTGGCCCAGGCTGTGACGACGGTCTCAAGGTGATCTCTGTCGGTGATGGTTCTATTATTGATGAGTGGGAGAAGGACTATTTTCCATTCCCACACATGCGCTACTCACGAAAGATGCTTGGTTGGTATTCACAAGGAGGAGCTGAACGGCTTCAAACAATCCAAGGTGAAATCAATCGCTCAATGATGCTGAAACAAAAAGCTCTTTATATGCAGGGCGCTTTTAAGATCTTGCTCGAGAACGGTTCTAAAGTAGTTGCTCAACATATGAGCAACGATATCGGTTCTCTCATCTACTACACCGGAACCCCACCGCAATACGTGACGCCTCCAGCAACTAACCCAGAGCTTCAGCAGTGGATTGATAGCTTGATTCAAAAAGCTTACATGCAAGAAGGGGTTTCCGAGCTCGCTGCAGCGGGCGAGAAACCTATGGGCGTTGATTCTGGTAAAGCTCTTCGCACGATCACAGACATTGAAGACGACCGATTTACGTTTGTGAGTCAGATGATGGAGGACTTTGTGCTCGAGAACCATCGTCAAGCAATTGAAGTGGTCAAGGACATCTATAAGGACAAAAAGACCTATGAGTGTGTGTTTCCTTCCACTAACTTTCTAGAAACCGTGGACTGGAAAGACATTGATCTTGAAGCAGACGCCTATGTGCTTAAGGCTTACCCAACATCTTCGCTTGCTGATGATCTCACCGGTCGCTTAGCCGATATTCAAGAGATGATGCAAGCTGGTCTCATCTCGCCTCGAACCGGCAGACGCCTCATGAACATGCCAGACGTTGAGATGAATGAGAGTCTAAGTAATGCTGCTGAAGATCTTATCCATAAAGTGCTTGAAGACATGATCTATGATGAGGACTATCAACCACCGAGACCGTTCATGGATCTACAGCTCGCAAAGCAGTTGTGCTTAGAGTATTACAACTACTCTTGGTACATGAAAGCGCCCGAATCAGTGCTCTCGCTTCTTCAGCAGTTCAATGACCAAGTCAATGACATGATGGGCGTTGCAACCGCTGCTCTTGCGCCGCAACCGATGCCAGGAGCGCAAGGCACACCGCCTGCGAATCCGTCAGCACCGCCCACAAGCAACATGATTCCTAACGTCAATCAGGGAGTAATCCAATGAGCAGAGAGAACGCCGTAGCAATGGTAACGGAAGCACCTAAACCACAGGCTCCAGTAGATATCGTATCGCCTACTACGCAAGAGACGCCACAAGTAACGTCTACTCAGTTCGCGCAGTTTGCACGCAAAGAAGCTGAGTTTGTAAAAAAGCAGCAGGAGTTAAAACGAGAACGCGATGCGTGGATGAGCGAGAAAGCCAAAGCAGATGAGCTTCTTAAAAAGGGCCAACAATTTGACGAGACCTCAAAGCGTTCTAAGATTGAAGCTCTAAGGCTTCTTGGCTGGTCCGATACTGACATCTTTAACGTGATCAATGAGCTTCAACCAGCCAAAGAGCAGACACCAGAAGAGAAAGCAGAGCAGATTGCAGCTAAGACGGTTGACCAGAAGCTTAAAGAATATCAAGACGCTCAAGCGGCTGAGAAGCTGAAAGCTCAAACCGAATCAGATCAAAAGGCGCTAACTGAGTTTAGAACCGATCTAGGTTCTTTCGTTGAATCAAACAAAGAGAAATATGAATATTGCGCCCACTATGGTCCTATTGCGGTTGACCTTGCCTATAAGACAGTGCTGCAGGTGGTTAAAGATTCAAAAGGCGAGGACATTCCTACAATTGAAGAAGCAATAGAGATGGTCGAACAATTTTACGAAGAGCAGGACAAACTTATGAGCAGTATCAAGAAACGTCAGCCTAAAGTAGAGACTCCGGTTGTTGAAGAGACGAAAGAAGCTCCCAAGAGCACACGCACCACAATGATGAACGGTGCAGACGCGCCTAAGCCAGCGATTCAAAAGAATAGAACGCTATCTAATGATGCAGCTCGAGCAACCATGACTGGCGCCGCTCGCACAGTTGAGACCAAAGAACAGAAGCGTGCAAGACTTGAAGAAGTCTTAAGGACTGGCAACGCCGCACTTCTTCGTAAGTAAGCCTATTGGGCGTTAGTGTAACGGTAGCACCACAGACTTTGACTCTGTTAGTTGAGGTTCAAATCCTCAATGCCCAGCCAATCTCCGCCCTTTTTCCTCTTGTATAGAGTCGTTTAGACATACGATCCACTGAAGACACTTCGGACAATAAGACTTCGCAGCATGGCATATCGCCTTGCGCAAATCTATTTACACGAGGTGTTAAATGGCAACAATTACACAGTCGTCCGTATCGGGTATCTTAAAAGAACTCTACGACGATCAGAAAGTTCAGTGGCTCACTTATAAAGACAACCCCCTTCTTGCTATGCTCAAGAAAGAGGAGAAGTTTCCAGGGAAATACTTCCCAGTTCCAGTCGTTTACGGCTTGAGCCAAGGCGCTTCGGCGACCTTCTCGAACGCTTACGGCAATCAATCCAGCCCATCAGTTGCTGAGTTCTTGGTGACTCGCGTGGCTGATTTCTCGCTTGCAACGATTGATGGACAGCTCTTGGCAGCGGCTCAGACCGATCCAGGTGCTTTCATCGATGGCGCAGAGCTGATGATTGATGCTGCATTCCAGACCGCTGTTAACCGCATCGCTTCTGCGATCTTTCGCAATGGTGGCGGTACTATCGGTCAGATGTCTGCTTTCTCTAACAGCACAACTGCTTGGACGATCACGCTGTCCAATCCAGATGATGCTGTTCAGTTTGAAATCGGTCAGACCATTGTCGCAGTTCAGAACGCAGATGGATCCGGAACACTGGATGCTGCCACTTGCTTGTTGACTGCTGTCAATCGCAACACCGGCGTTCTTTTGGGCACTGGTTCAACGGGTTCTCCTTCTGCTAACTGGACTGGTGGAGCCTATTACCTTGCAGTGCAAGGTGATACTCAGTCTGCATCGAACAACAACTTCCAAGTTGGATCTAACACCACCAACAACCTGCTCAAGATCGCAGGCTTGGCTGCTTGGCTTCCAATCGCCGGACCTCCTTCGAGCGGGGACTTGTTTTTCGGAGTCAATCGTTACATCGATCCACAGCGTTTGGCTGGCGTGACCTTTGTTGGAACTTCTCTCAGCATTGAAGAAGCTCTCTTGCAAGGAACTGGTCGTATCGCTCTGAACGGTGGCCGAGTTGACACTGGCGTTTGCTCGTATGCAACCTATACCGCTCTCATCGTGTCCCTTGGTTCCAAGGTTCAGTACGTTGACGAGAAGGTCGGCGAAATTGGATTCCGTGGCGTTCAAGTCAACGGTGCAAACACTGTCATGAGCATTTTCCCGGACCGTAACTGCCCAGATGGTTTGATCTATTGCTTGGAAATGGATTCATGGGTTTTGAGGTCACAGAATCCTGCGCCGCACATCCTCAAGTACATGGACGAAATCGAAATCTTGCGCGTTCCTGGTGTGGATAGCGCTGAGCTTCGCGTAGGGATGTACGGAAATCTCTATTGTACACGCCCCGGACATAACGGCGTGATTTCTGTTCAAGTTCAGCAGTTCTAATTAGACTAAGGGCGCTCGAGTTAATGACTTTGGCGCCCTTTTTCCATTTCTGTATAGGCAATCTGCTTATCTCGTATACGGATGGGGATCTAGGCAACGAGTAACCCTTAACCTTAGAGGACTTACCCAATGGCAAATCGCAGATTTGAACAGTTTCAATATACGCTCGAGAAAAAAGTCGTTACGCTCTACATGAACGTCGCTATCGGAGCATCCGGTGCTCCAACTCTGACGGCGTCTTTGACCGTCAATGGACTTACTCGCGGACTCAATAAAGGCATTTTGAGCATGGTTCGTAACTCTGCTGGTAAATATACCATCAGTTACGGATCACCATCTACAGCAACGCAAGCCGCGCAACCGGATTTGTATTATGCTCTTTTGGATTTCGGCGTGACCTTCTTGTCTGGCGCATCTGCTCCGGCCGCCGCAGAGTTCAACGTTGTAGCTGATAACAGTTCAACCGGTAGCGTTCAGATTCAGTTCCGTAATAACTCTGGAACCGCAACCGATCCAGCTAACGGCGAAGTGCTCTTGATGGCAATCACGCTCTCTAACTCTGGAGTCTAATCATGTTCTTTGGTGACGAAGATCATAAGAAGATATCGACCCTCATCGTTGGAAAACGCAACATGAAGGGCGAGCGCACGATGGAGCCAACCGCCATGAAAGGCGAAGTCGTCAAGCATGAGGACGGCGAAATAGACGGTCGTCACTTGGCGATGCAGGACTTCATTGCTGCTCATCATGAGAAGTCAGCGTCTAAGATGGTAGACTCTCTTGCTAATTTCTTAGACATTCACATGGCGCAAAGATATGATTCAGGTGAGCCTGACAAGGACGTTTAAGGCGAGGAAGGGCAGAGCCAAAGACTCTGCCCTTTTTCCTCTTTCATGAGGTGTATCAATGGCAATTCCTTCGGCTCCTACAAACGTATGGTGTCAGGCTGGAGATAACCTCGCTTATCTCTCTTGGACTATTTCTAGCGAAGCAACTTCTTATCTCATTCAAAGATCCACAGATGGAGTCAACTACTCTGCTCTTGGCTCTTCTGTCGTTAATAACTACACAGACGCAGCTCCTGGTGTTGCAATTGCAATCACTGGTTCAACGCTCACCGTAGGTCAACGCTATCAGATCACTACTCTTGGAACCTCTACTCTCACTGATTGGCAAACAATCGGTGTTGTAAGCTCAACGCCGGCGGTCGGCGTGATATTCACAGCCATTGCGACAGGCTCAGGCTCTGGTACTGCAACCGTAACTCCTTACGGCAATAGGTATTACTACCAAGTAGCTGCAATGAACGGTTCTGGAACGAGCGCATACACCTCGACCGACTCAACTAATACGACTCTAAATTGTATTCCAGTTGGCAGCGGTCAAGTATCTCTTAAGTCCTTAAGAGATCAAGCTCAACAACGAGCCGACAGAGTTAACTCTCAGTTTGTTACGCTCCCTGAGTGGAACAAATACGTCACTCAAAGCTATAAAGAACTCTATGATCTACTTATCGCCGCATACGGTAATGACTATTACGTTAAACAGCCCTATCAATATGCAACATCAGGAACTATTGATCCAAACTACAACGCACAGGTGTTTCCATTACCATCTGACTTTTACAAGCTCATACTATGCGAGTGTGCATTGAATCCAGGAGACTCAAACTCATGGGTTACGCTCAGACAGTATGAGCGGATTCAACAAAACCTTTGGAATTTTCCAAATGTTTATACCTTTTACGGAATTACGAACCTTCGCTACAGGCTCACCGGAACTCAACTCCAGATAGTTCCAATCGCCAGCGCGGGGCAGACTATTCGTATATGGTATGCTCCGCGCCCTGCCACTCTGGTTGCTGATACTGATTTAGTGGACGGACTTTCTGGTTGGGAAGAGTACATCATTGATGACGTTGCTGCTAAAGCACTCGCCAAAGAAGAAAGCGACGTTACTGAGTTACTTGGTCGTAAGATGGCCATGAAACAACGTCTTGAAGAAATGGCAGCTAATCGCAACATAGCTGAGCCTATGAAAGTATCTGATAGTCGTATGCGCAACTTTGCATGGAGTGACGGAGAAGGCGCTGGAGGCATTGGTCTTTACTAATGGCTACTAATCTTCAAACCATCATTACTGGTAATCAAGACCTCAATAGAGTTCAATCCAACATTGGAAGCTCTCTCAACTCAGTGAATAACTCGATTGCGTCAAGCCCGTTCATAGGAGGTGTTCAACTCACCTCTGTTAATGTTGGCACATCTGCTACTTCAATCAATCATTCGTTCGGTCGTACTCCTAAGATCTGGGTCATTACAGACCAAAATACGAACACTAGCGTATGGAGAACAGCCTGGAGTGATACAACCATTACACTACAAGCGGGGACGGCGTGCGTGATCTCGCTGTATCTAGGATAATGCCATTACAAGATCAAGTTGTATCAATTGATTTTGGTCAAGGTCTCGACACAAAGACAGATCCAAAGATGGTCATTGCGAGTAAGTTTCCGGTTTTGCAGAACGGAATATTTACAAACAATAAACGCATCACCAAACGAAACGGCTATGACTCGTTCTCTCTCACCGAACTAGGTGGAACTACAATATCAAGCCCAACAATGATCGCGTCTTATAAGAGCGAGTACATATGTGCTGCGAGAGGTGCGCTCGGTTCAAACAGACTCTATAGCTATTCAAAAAGCTTGTCCGGTTGGGAGGATCGCGGCGAATACGCATCAATCGCTGTATCACGTCAGATCATTAACGGGAACGTCTTGAGCGTTCAAGACGGTTACTTTAACTCTTACAGCGTTGCACCTGCAAACTCTAGCTCTGTTACGATTGGTAACTACACGCTCTATGCGTTTGATATTTACCTCAATACTCAGTCCTCTGCTTTTAATACAAATCCTCAACCCATATCTTATGGCTGGAGAAGCAATAACGGTAACAATGCGACGTATATTACTGTTATAGACAATCAAACCGGCCAGCACCTATGTGACACTGTTCAGATTGCAAACTTTCAGGGTTTCTCTAAAGCTGCTCAGCTTGGTACCTCTACGTTTGCTGTGTTTGGTATCAACACAAGCAACAACTTGATCATGGTTGTTGTTACGGTGTCAGGCTCTGGTGTTTCTGTCGGTGGATCTGTCACCATCGGCTCGTGTGCTGCTGTGACAACGGTTGCGGCGTCACAGTTTCCATTCGTATATGACATTGCAACAATATCAACTGGCGCTTTTGTCACTGTGGCTCAGCAACCTAACCTGACAGTCTATCAAATCAATACAAGCGGTGGTTTTGTTACAAGCGCAGCGCTTGCAAACGCGTCCGGAACTGTAACTCCAGTGACCTCACTAATTGACGGCTCTGGTAATCTCTGGGTCTATTGGGTCAACGCTGGAACCAGTCTTTACTACGCCATTTATAGCAGCTCACTGTCCGTGGTTCTTGCAAAGACGTTAATTACAAATACACTTTCGAATCCAAGTCAGATCGCCGCAATCAATAGCGTTACAAATTATCAGAACCTATATTACTCTCAATACGCCACAATATCGGCGTCTCCTACAACGCAACCGCTGAGTCCTTTTATCAAGAATGTTCTTGTTAAGAATGACGGTACTTTTGCAATTGGAAGCAACACGATTTCAAACGTTGAGATCTACGGTAGACCAATAACAATTAACTCCACGAACTATATGCCGATGATTAACTTGTCGTCATATACACCGACCGCGTTTCTTGCGGACTTAAGCTCCGTAACCTCAACCAATGTTGTTGCCGTAGCAAAGTTTAATCAAGACTCAGCAGAAGGCATCTATACTCCAGGATACAACACGACTGGTCCTACTCCTGGAACACCTGTGTTTATTGGAACTAGGTTTCCAGGATTTTTGAACTCTCTTCAGCTTGTTTCATCAAACTTATACTCGTTTGGTTGTGGGTATGTAACGTCAACGATTCCGCTTGTTTTATCTGGCGGTTCTGCAGCAAGTGCTTATCCTGTTTCTGTATCTGTCGGATGCTACTACGGTGTGGCGAACGTAAGCTTTAATTTTAACAGCATAGACGCATTTCAAAACGTAACACAGCAAGACACTCTTTGCTTGAATGGTGGAATCGTTGCAATGTATGACGGCGCATACACCTGTGAGCTTGGTTTCACGATTGATCCAGACATTATTTACGCAAGATCATCGGCTGGCGGTGGTGGCGTAGTTCCACCTGGAACCTATGTTTATTATGTGACCTACCGATGGTTTGACGCTAACGGAAATCTTTATGAGTCGGCTCCTTCAATCGGAACAACTTGTGTGCTCGGAAGCACAAGCGCAGTAACGCTTCAGATACAGATATTTGAAGTAACTCAAAAAAAGAACATCTCAATCAATGTGTGGCGCTCAGATAGTAACTACGGTGGCAATATTGCTTACTTGATCGGTTCACTATCAAATATCCCCGCTTCTGCTGGTGGTCAAACTCTTACACTCATTGATCAAGTGCAAACATCTACAGTACAAGGCGGACCAACTCTTTACACAGAAGCAAACACGATTCTTGAGAATATTGCTCCTCCTCCTTCGATGATTCTTTGGACAAACAATAACAGACTGTGGGCGATTGACTCAGAGAATCCAGAATCTAACATAGACTACTCAAAAACAGCTTCTCAAGGCACTGGTATATCGTTTAGCACCGGGCAACTCGAGCTTGTGATTGATTCAAAAGCAGGAGCAATCACTGGCGTTGCTCCAATGGATGAAAAAACAATCATCTTAAAGCAAAACGGTGTTGGATTCTTTATCGGCGACGGAGCAAACGACGCGGGAACTGGATCAACCATAACAAACTTTCAGTTTATTCCATCAGGTAGCGGCTGCACTAATAGCAAATCGGTCGTGTCGTTTCCAGAAGGTATCATCTACAGAACAAACAAGGGCATTTACATGCTCTCGCGCGGAGTTCAAACAGTTTACATCGGAGCAGAGGTTGAAGCGTTTAACTCTCAAGATATTCAATCGGCTTTTATTGTGCCTACAAAGAATCAGATTAGATTTTTGACTTCAAGTGGTTCATCATTGCTCTATGATTATTTCTTTAATCAATGGTCTTCGTTTACTAATCATCAAGGTTATTCAGCTTGTAACTGGAATAATACTTACTCTTATGTGAGAACAGATGGATCAATCTACACAGAAGACACAAGCTCATTCTTAGACAATGCAACCGCGTTTAATCTATCCATGACAACAACGTGGATGGCGCTATCTTCAGTACAAGGTTTTGAGCGAGTTAAATGGATTCTACCGTTAGGAGACTACACGAATGGATCTAATTCGAGCCATGGCTTATCAATTACTGCTTCTTATGATTTCGGGAACAATACTGGTAACGCTGTTGTTTACACTTTTGGTGCTGTTAACAGTAGCGGAAAGTTTCAGTATAGAAATTTCTTCTCACAACAAAAGTGCGGAACAATCCAGCTCACAATAGCAGAGACAACGACCGGTGTATCAGGCGAGTACATTGATCTCTCTAATATGTCCTTTGTAGCTGCGGTCAAAAAGGGCACGAACAAGCTCGCACCACAAGGAAGCGTCGGATGAGAACTTATAAGATCTCAGATTATGAGACGATATCTTTCTGGTTCAAAAAGCGTGGAATGAGCGCTCCTCTTAGAAGCGATCTACCGTTCATTGGATTAATTGAGGACAGCATCGCGGCTGGTTTCTTGATCAAGACCGACACCAACATGGGGATAATTGACTTTTATGTTTCAAATCCAGATTGTAGTTTCATGCAATCTGGGCGAGCATTAGACGAAATCACTCAAGGCTTATTAGAAATTGCGGCCAAAGAAGGCATGACGCGAGTGTTATGTACTACTCAAAAGAACTCAATCGCTAGGCTTGCGATTGCAAATGGATTCAATAGCCAAGGACAATTCGAGTCCTTGGTTGCGGAGGTTTAAATGGGAAATTTTCTATCAGGCGCATTAGGCACAAACAATCAAGTGAGTACGCAGACGCCTAGTCAGAACATTCAAGGCTATCAAGATCAATCCTCTCAACTTGCTGGAATACTACAAGCGCAAGCGGCTGGCGGTGGGCCAAACCCTGCGCAGCAGCAGTTCCTGCAGAACTCTCAGAACATTGCTCAGCAGCAGGCCGCCACATACGCTGGCAACCGAGCACTCAATCCAGGACTTGCTGCTCGAATGGCGGGTAATACGGCCGCCAATCTTCAGCAGAACGCTGCAAGCACTGCTGGAATCCAACAAGCTCAACAACAACTTGCGTCACAAGGGATGCTCGGGGGCCTGCTACAAGGGCAAATGGGCGCAGCTAATCAAGCAAGCGCTATTCAAGCCGGTATCGGAGCAGGCAATCAAGGCGCAGCTCAAGGCATTGTGGGTGGTATTCTCGGCGGTGGAGGGGCAGCGCTTCAGAGCGCTCTTGCTCACGGCGGTGTAGTGCAAGCCTATGACGATGGTGGATTTGTTGCTCCCTCATTTGGTAGCTCTGTGGGTCAAGCTCAACAAGCTCCGACTCTTGGTGTCAATACAAGCATGAGTGGCCCTGCCACAAGCACTGGACCAGGCGCGTCGTCTATGGCTGGTAAGTTTCTGGGCGGAGTTGGATCAAACATGTCAACTTCTAGCGCTGGCGCTCCAGGAATGGACCCATATGGGTTCTTAGCTAATATGCAAGCAAAAAATGCGGCTGGATCTGCTTCGCTGCAAAGCGGAATAAAAGAAAAAATGGCCCACGGTGGGAAAGTCCCTGCACTTGTATCGCCGGGCGAGAAGTATCTACCACCGAGTGAGGCGAAAGCTGTGGCGGATGGGGCAAAGAGTCCGATGAAGGCCGGAGTTAATATCCCGGGCAAAGCTGAAGTGTCTGGCGACTCACTCAAGAACGATAAAGTCTCTGCAGAGCTTGACGAAGGTGGAGTCGTGATTCCAAGATCTGTGATGAACTCAGCGGATCCAGAGAAAGAAGCAATGAAGTTTGTCACTAAAGCTCTTGCAAAGCATAAGAAGTCTCCAGAAGGTGAGTTTCATGCAGCACTTCGTCGCACGATAGAGGGAAGGAAAAACAAATGAACTTAAAGAACTTCTCATTACTGAGTGAAGACGATAAGCATTACACGATTGGTCATCCTAAGGGTAAATCTATCAAAGTAGAAAAAGCCGGTTTATCGCCCAAGGCTCACGAGACAATCAAGATGCTTGCTGATGGTACGCCTGACGGGACCGTCGAAGACACGTCAACCGATAGAGCGCCAGCTAGCTCGTTCTGGGAAAATAGCGACGCAAGAGCAAAAGCAGCTCTTGAGGCTGCACCGGCAGCGATTGAGTCAGGCTCTGAGAAGTTGGGTCAAGGATTAAAAAACGTTTGGAACTGGATCGCGACTCCATCACAAACAGCGTCGGCAATTCCACCATCACTGACAGGTCAGCAATCACTCATACCATCATCTGGCGGTCAGACAACGGTGACACCATCAGCAGAGACGGCTCCAGCCAGCACAGGTTCTTCAAATCCTGTGATCCCACAAGCTCCACAACCGGCAAGTGCTCCACCTATGCAAATCGGTGGCCCAGGTCTTGGCTCTATCTTGTCTGAAGGTCAAAAAGGAATCGAGCAAACCACGGCTGCAAAACAGCAAGCCGCGACAGCTCAATCAAACATTGAACAGCAGAAGTCAAACGCTCTTAATAATTGGCAGGCTCACTTCAACGACGTAAGTCAACTCTATGAGAATGAAGGTCAACACCTTGCTCAAGACGTTAAGGACGCAAAGATTAATCCAAATGATCTCTATGAGAACGCAAGCGTGCCTGGAAAGATTGCATCCGCTGTCGGATTGATCTTAGGCGGTATCGGTGGTGGATTGACTCATCAGGGGAATCCTGCTCTTGCATACTTGAACTCTCAAATAGATAGAGACATGCAAGCGCAAAAGGATAACTTAGGTAAGAAAGAGAACCTCCTTAGCGCACACTACAACATGACTAAGAACATGCAGAGCGCGCAGCTTCTCACTCGAGCTGGGATCTTAGACAACTACTCAAATCAACTCAGCTCAGCGCTTGCAAAAGCTCAAGGTACAGCCGCCGGTGGTGAGGGTATGCAACAAGTTGCAAATTGGCAGCTTCAGGCAAGAAACATGAGACAACAAGCGGCTGTGTTTGATTCTCTTAATCATGTATCTGGTGGTGACCCCGCGATGAAAGTAGGTCTAATGGGGCGCGTTGGAATTATCCCACAAGAGACTCAAAATAATGCTCTAAAAGAGATCGGTGCTCATGAGAATCACATCGCAAACAAAAAGCTTCTCTTGGATTCTATGGATAAAGTTGCTCAACTTAATACGCCAGAGAATAGATTGATGAATCCTATTCAATCTCAGGCCCAAATTGATGCGATCTGGAATCCTATGATTGATAAGTTTGTAAAAGACAATGCAGGCCGCGTGACTCCAATTTCAATTGACATGATCAATGCATTTAAATCAGGGTTAACACACGACAAACACACAAAAAACATGCAAAAGCTTGCAGCTTCTCAATACATGGACGCGTCTGGAGTCTCGACTCCCACGCTAGATAGCATAGGGATTAAGTTGCCTAAGATGGGAGCAACTCCACAACTCAGCCCACAGAGAAACAAATGACAATAGTCTTTAATCCAGATTCGCAGGTTCATGAAGATTTACCACAAGACCAGGCGACGTCTGGTCTTCAGTCTGGCGCTTATCATGTGGCGCTCACCGATCCACAGGGAAACCCTGTAACCGCTCCACTTACAGAAGCGCAGCAACTCATCTCACAGGGCTATAAGCAACCGACTCCATCACAGATTAAGTCGTTGCTCAATGAGTCTAAGAACGAGGCACCTACAGAGAAAGCAAAAGCCGCGCTTGAAGGCGCCGCGAGTGCTGCAACGTTTGGTTTATCAGTACCTATTGAACAAGGAATGGGCGTTAAAAACGAAGACATTTTGCGTCGTCAAGAGTCGCCCTATTACGGAGCTGGTCAAGTCGGTGGTCTTGCTCTCTCGAGTCTCGCTGGAGTAGGTGAGGGCGCAATTCTATCTCACGCCGGAGAGAGTGCGTCCGGTGCTCTTGGTCTTGGCGGTGAAGGCGCTGGAATCATGTCTAGCATGGGCGCTGGCGTTATCAAAATGGGCGTTGAATCTTCGCTCATGTCAGCAGGGGATGAGAATGCAAGGTTCTTAGCCGGTGATCCAGATCAAACGCTTCAAAGCGCTGCGATGAACGTTGGACTAAGCGGTGTTATGGGGGGCGTGATCGGAGCACCCTTAGGTGCAGTGAAGCCAGTCTGGAACTCGACGATAGGCCCGGTGGTTGAACAGCACCTAAACGACATTAAAAACGACGCCGGTGGTATTTTAGCTGGAACTTCTAAAAAAGTACTTTCTATACTAGGTGGCGTACCAGAAAAAGAAATCAACGCTTACGTCTCAAATCAAGCTGAGATTGCAGCGGCTCCAGAGCTTCATCAGGTCTATGATTTCGCTTTAGATCATATTCAGCGAGTAAATCAAGCGGTTCAAGACAAAGCAATGGATCTCGCGTCGGCAAGCTCTGCGATGGACAAGCTTAAAGATGACCTCACGTTTCAACTAAGACAACAAAAGTTTAGTGCTGCAGATGCAGCGGCAAAAGCAAACGACTTACTCTCTAATGCAAAGACAGATCTTGAGGTTAAGCTTAAATCAGACGCTCTTGATAAAGCCGGTGATGTTGCAACGGCGGTAAAGCAACTCAGAGAACAGATGTTAGGCGAATCCTACGCTGCACGCGAAGAGCTGTCTAATGTAAAAAAAGACATCAACATGAAGCTTTTTTACAAGGGCATTTCTCAGATGCAAGAAGAGCTTCTTGATAAAGGAAATCAAGAAGCAGCAGGAGCGCTTCAGAAGTTTTCAGAAAATCTTCAAGAGCGACATGGCGATATTGTCAGACCTGGAATGCTGAAAACCATTATTCAAGGTTTAGATGAGCGCACAACTTTTACAAATAATGCAGCTTCTTTTGGTGATAGTTTAAACAACTATTATACAAAAATTAGAAGGCTCATGGATCAGACGTTAAAGGGTTCTTCTGAGAAATACGAAGAAATGATGAAATCGGTTGCCGATAAAGCTGGTCTACTTAATCAATTAGACCGGTACGGCACTCAAGAAGGTGCAACGAGTTCCATTAGTTCACTAACAAGTGAAGCCAAGTACAGAAATGAAATGCCGCTTCTTAAGAAGTTAGAAGCTCATACTGGCAATGATTTTACAAACACTCTTGACGCCTACGCTAACAAGCAAACAAGAGCAACTCGGTTTGAAGCTCTAGAACAGAGCGCGAAAGCTCAGCAACTTGCTGAAGTGCTTCACTCAATGAGAGATCCTGAAACGACTAGGCTACTTGAAAATGAGATAGCAAACTCGAGTCAAGCGCAAGAAGTCGCAAAGGCCAGAGAAGCTCTTCTAAAAGCAAAGCAAGAAAAAGAAATGATCAAAGGAGTTACGCCAGCATCTCTTCAGGGGAAAATGGAAGCCGCAATGCGGGGCAAGATTGATCCAAACCGAGTACTCGAGAGTTTTCCAAAGCATGAGGGAAAAACGCTTCCAGAGGTTTTAGATCTCATTAGAACAAAACAAGCGTTCACTAAGGGCGCAATGAACGGCTCTCGTAATGTGAACTTATTCGGGATGCTAGGTGGTGCTATCGGCACACTTAGCGGGCATACAATCGGCGGGGGCGCTGCTGGAGCTGCTATCGGTAGCGCGGTTGATAAATATGGTCCAGCAATTACAAAGAACATATTGGACAAATACATAGAGCACTTTGATTTGTCCGTTAAAAATCAGAACAAGTCAGCCGTTCGGTGGGCACTTTCTAAGGTCATAGATAGCGCGCAACCTGTCAGCGCTGCTGGATTTAAAGCTCTGGTCACGTTTGCTGCTCACTCTATTGCTGGCGAGACTCATCTCAACAACGCTGTGGGCGACATCTTGAGCGGTAAAGACGTTAGGATACAATTGCCAAAGAAAGAAGACCGAGACAGGTTAGAGAGTCGCATAGATGAGATCAACAAGAATCCAGGCAGTGTGATCCATGCTGAAAATGATCTAGGTTATTATTCACCTAGTCATAACACATCTATCGCGGCTGTCTCTACTCGAGCGGCTCAGGTTTTGGCGCAATTGAAACCTAAGACTGCACCGCTTGGTCCGCTTGATCCAGAGAGAGAGCCATCAGAGAGTGAGAAGAGAGACTATACCAGGGCGCTCAACTTAGCAGAGAATAATCTCACGGCGCTTCAATACTTAAAAGATGGAACTCTTACGTCTAAAGACGTGAGCCTGGTTAAGATGATATCCCCATCATGGTATCAGAGCGCGTCAAACAAGCTTCAAAGTGAGATGATTGATCGACACGCGGATGGTAAAAACATTCCTTACAATATCAGGATGGGCTTAAGTCTATTCACAGGTCAACCGCTTGACGCGAGCATGAGACCGCAAGCGATATTGTCGAATCAAATGAGTTTATCGGCTCCGTCTTTGAGCCAAAACGCTGTGTCTACTGGCAGAAAACCAGCATTAGGACCTATGAAGAACGTAAAGACGGCGTCTCGAGCTGCGACTCAAACAAACAAAGAAGATGAGGCGTAGGGCGCCCATTTTCCTGATTAGTATAACCTAGGGTCAAAAGCCCTAACTCAAAAAAGAGGTTCTCAAATGGCGAGTCGCCCAAATATCAGGCAATATCCAGTGATTGTAAATCAGAGCATGGCGTCTAATATTACTAGCGCCGTTACGATTATTACCAATCTTACAATGGCAAGCTATACGTTTAGTTGGGTTGGTACTACGCCGGTGGGCGCTGTTTCGATTCAAGCGTCAAATGACTACACGTTAGGCCCTGATGGTGTCACGGTTATTAATGCCGGTACCTGGAATACGCTGCCTCTTGCGATTAGCGGAAGTCTTGTGTCTTCAGCTCCGGTCAGCGGAAACACCGGCAACGGTGAGATCGATATGTGTGATCTCGCTGCATATGCAATTCGAGCTGTTTATACTCCAACAAGCGGCACCGGAACATTAAACGCAACGATCAACTGTAAGGTGGCATAAATGGCTAATTTTTACGCAATATATAACGGTGCGCTCGCTGGTTCTGGTGGTGGTCTTTCAAGCGTTGGTGTGAATGGATCTGCTGCTCCTGCAAACTCAACTCAAGTTGGGGTTGTAGTTGGAGGTCTTCTTGAGCCGATTACAGGTGCAGCGGACGGTAATGGTGGATATGCGTCGGAAGTTGCAATTGCTGCTACAATGTTTGTTCCAAGCGTAGGAAATTCATCGTCAACTCAGCTTGCATCAAATGCGACATTTACCGGAACGATTGAAGCAGGAACAAATCAGCAATCGATCTCGATTGACATGACTTCAGATCAACCAATCACGCTTACATTCAATCAATATACGGACCTTGCAGGAACTCATAAATTGCCTCCGATTGTCTGGACTATTGCTGCAAATCAGCAGTTTGCACAGTCACTTATTATTAACGGAAACTACGTTAATCTTACGGCAAAGAATACCGGTGCATCCACTACTACTACGTTCGTACTAGACGTAGGCTATGGGTCAATGCCGTCTGTAAATTCTCTAGGCAATCACCCGATCAGCATTGCAGACATCAACGGAACCGCCCTTACCAGCAGCTCTCTGCCTGTCATCGCGGGTCCAAACACTGTAGCTACTGGAAACATTACAAGCAATCAATCTGTAACAATAACAGCTCCAAGCTTGGGACAGGTTGGGATGTTGATTACTGGTGCATTTACTGGATCACTTCAAGTTCAAACAAGCGTTGATGGAATTACCTTTCAAAATGGTTACGCAGTAACTGCTGCTGGTTTAATATCGAGCACGTTTAGCGCTCCAAATCAGGCACAGATTAATGCTGCTGGTTTAACGTCTGTTCGTATTACTGGGAACACCATTACAAGCGGCACAGCCGTTATTACCCTAGTTGGAGATGATTCTACGGCTATCGTGTCTCTTGGGGCTTCACTTCCTCAAGGTGGAAATAACATCGGTAATGTTGCAGGGTATGGTGTAGCTGGAACTCCATCTGGCGGTGTTGTAAGCGTTCAGGGTGTATCTGGTGGTCAGGCGCTCCCAATATCGGGGACTGTTACAATAACGCCTTCAGGTGAGCAAAACGTAAATTTGAATCAAGTTGGTGGCTCTGCAATAGCAATCGGTCAGCAATTGTCGGCAGCCTCATTACCCGTGGTTCTTCCCGCTGCACAGATTACAACCCTTACGCCTCCCACAACTGTTACGTCAAATCAAGGGACTGCTAATGCAACTCCTTGGAATGAAAACATAGCACAGTTTGGTGGTAATGCGGTTGTAACCGGAACTGGGGCAAGCGGTTCGGGTATTCCAAGGGTTACGGTTTCAAGCGATTCAAATGTTTTGGCAACTCAAAGCGGGATTTGGAACATCACAAACGTTTCCGGTACGGTTAGCCTACCAACTGGTGCGGCGACAAGCGCAAATCAAATCTCTGTTATTGGTACGGTTGCCCCTGGTACTGCTGCGACTAATTCACAACTTACTGGTGGTGTTTACAACTCTACGGCACCAAGTTTAACAAATACACAGCAAGCTGCCTTACAGCTTGATGCAAAAGGCAGGCTTCAGGTTTATGATATCGCACTCAATAACCCTTTAGGTGAGCCGACCGTAAATGCAAATGCTCCACAGATTTTAAATAATCCATCAGCTAATACGATGGCGGCGCTCAATGCCTTGTCGCAATATCAGGTTGAAGGTGGCGCAACCTATTTGGTATCTATTACCAATAGCGCGGCGGCAACAACGACATGGTCTGGAACCATTTCATTTACTACCTCAAGCGATGGATCTACTTATACCGCTGTAAATGCATTTCCATTAAACGGCGCTGCTACAGCTCAAGCAGCATCAACAACTACGGCCAATGGGCTTTGGCTTGTTAGTATTCCACCAAGCGGAACAGCTACAAACTATTTCCGCGCACAAATGACGGCTTATACTTCTGGTACTGCTGCCATAAGCGTAGCTACTTGGGGTCAGCCTAATGCCAAGGTAGCAATGCCTTGGACATATACAATCACCTCTGGTCAGACCGTTATGGGTCCGATTGATGCTTCTGGATTCCAAGTCTTTAACGTACAGATTTCTGCAATTACAACCACGGTTTTAACCGCTCAAGGTTCTAATGATTTATCACAAACTACGTGGGCAGCAATTCCAGTACAAAACGTAACAACTCAGGGATCTGCGGCTGGTACGTTAACGGCTGCGGCTACTTACAAGTTTAGCCCAATGGGTTACAAATATGTTCGGTTACAATGCACTACAACGGGTACAGTTCTTACAATTCAAGGCATCGATGGTGTTCTTGGAAATGAAACAAACTTAACTTCATTTGGTAATGACTTGGGGGTCATTGTTAACTCTGGAACTTTAACCACGTGCTCTACAGTTACGACCTGCTCCACTGTTAGCTCAGTTACTAAAGTTGTATCAGATCAGCTTGCAATTCCTGGTTTTGTGCAGGATGTTGCTTCAGCAGCAATTACAACAACCACCACAACTGCAGCGTTCATTCCTACATTTGGTGTGGCTTATGTAGTAAGTATACCAATTACAGTTGTTTCGGGTACTACTCCAACCTACCAAGTTGCTGTTCAAGAAGCGCAAGATAGTACGCCGACAAACTGGCAGACGGTCTATAACTTTCCTACTCAGACAACAACTGGGATTGTACAATCTCCACCTTTGTTGTTTAAGGGTGTTCAAGTACGCTATGTGCAAACTCTTGGGGGAACAACTCCTTCCTTTACTCGCGCAATTAATCGAATACAATTGTCTGCAACGGCTGATATCAATAATAACGGCACGAATAGCACAACTACCGCAAGCACGACTGCGGCAAACATTACGGTTCCATACGGTGCTAAGGGTTTTATTCTTCAGAATCAATCGACAAACACTGTCAATATTCGTTGGGTGACTGGATTTGGTAATACCGCTGGTACTGCTACAGGATTCCAATTGCTTCCCGGTCAAGATACTGGGTATGTTCCTTCTGGTGCGGCTCTGTCGATTTGTTCAGAGTCAGGGACACCAACTTATAACCTTCAATGGATACAACAATGATTAAAAAACTGGTTGCGACGTTACTTCTCTGGACTACATGCGCTAACGCGGGATTGCCGCCAACGAGCGTTAATGGGCAAAATCAAACTGCGGCGGTCGCGTTTAACTTCGTAACTCCAAACTACTCCGTAACCTCTCTCGGTGGTATTAAGGCGCTCTTTGAGACAGGTAACACAAACCTACTTGCCAACCCAACTTTCCAAGCAAGCATTTCAAGCAATGCAACGACGAGTTGGACCTTGGCGCTTGGGGGTGGAACTCCAGGGACGTTCACTGCAGACGCGACTGCGGCGAACTTGCTAGAAGGTGGAACACAAGCCGGACTTATGAGTTACGGTGCTTCGACCACGGGCACGATGAGCATTACTCAAACACTCACGCCAACGAACATTGGCGGATACATCGGCATGAACCTCATGTGCTCGATTATCGCAAAGACTTCGAGTGCTAACTGGAATTTCAACATTATCAAAAACGGTGCTACGACAGTCGCTACTCAAGTCCTTCCTTCGAGTAACACGTATCAGACTACTTCGCTGAACTTTACGGTGAATTCAGGTGACACAAGCTTTGCGATTCAAGTCGCGGACTCGACTGCTTCGACCGCTGCGACGATTGATCTTGGTTACATGTATTGTGGGCGTGCGACTAATCTTGGGTTAGGTGGTAACTCTGCACAGTTTTTAGGGTCTGCAAATTGGCCTGGAGTTGCAAGCTGTAACTGGACTGCGACTGCATCTTCTTATGCTGATTACGCTGTTCAATCATCCTGCACTCTTCCTTCTGGATCTAATCTACAAGGGGCAGCACAAGCTCCAGGAACAAAAATTCCAGGTGTGCTTATTCCTGCGATTCCTGCTGGGCATGTAACTGTAATAGCAACGGGTACTTTTAATAAATCAAGCGCTACAGCGGACTACGAAGCTTATCAAGTTTATGATGGAACCAGTTCTGGCGGTGGAAATTCTGGAAGTAATAACGCAGCTTCAAATGCTGCTGTTGGAACTGTAATAGGTAATTTTGATTATACTGGAGCACAGACCAATTTAACTTATCGAATTCAAGGATACTCTTCTGGTGGTGGAACGAATAGAATTGAAAATGATCAGACGGCTGGTTTAGCAGATTTTAAAATATCTGTATTTTATTACCCGCCAGCCATCCTTTCCCAACTTTACAGAACAGACGTTACCCCTGCGAGTTGGAGTGGAAACGAAAACCTAAATTGTTCTTGGACAACTACTTCAGCATCTTTTGCAGATTTTGGAACGGCAGCAAGTAGTTCATGCGCTTTAACTCAAACCACCAATCGAAATTTTGGGACTGTAACAAACTATGGTGGGACTGGAACAAGTGCTAAACCTGGCATTATTGCTACACCTGTTAGAACTGGAAATTATTTAGTATGCGTAGGTGGAGCAGTAAGTAATTCTACAGCAAGTACCGTCAATGGGCTTCAGCTTTATGATGAAACAAATTCTGTAATTCTTGACCAAACATTTTTCCATCAAGGGACTGGCGGAAATCTCTCGACCTTTCAGCTTTGTGGAATTGACACATTACCTAATACTTCATCTACTTCTTTTGGGATTAGGGGATTTGCAAATTCAAATACTTTAACACTTGGAGATGGGACGCGAGTTACTACTAACTGGAAAGTCGTCGAACTCGACGCCCCAATGCCAGCGCCTTATCTCACGGGCTCTGTAACGTCTAGTTCGACAACTTTAGGGTATAGACTTGAGTCTGCAAATATGTCCGCAATTTGCACAAGCGGTACCTGTGGTAGCGTTGCGAGTACGGCTGGAATTTCAAGCATTACATGGTCAGCTACGGGAAGTTATTTAGTTAATTTTGTAACAGGAACATTTAGCGCTACCCCAATGTGTACTGCGACCGCAAAAGCAGCGTCATCAAGTCCAATTGCCGTCATAACAAATGAAAGTACATCAAGCGTAAACGTAAAGCTTTGGACAAACACCACAGGAACACTTGGGAACGACGAGTTTAATATCAATTGTGTAGGCCAGCACTAAAGGAACCTTATGAAAACAGACGGCGAAAGAATCGCGGTACTTGAGGCTCAGGGAAGATGGCAAGCCGTCATGCTAGAAAAGATGGATGGGAAGATTGATGCACTCATCTCTTGGCGCTGGAAGATGACTGGAATTGTTTCGCTGGCTGGATTTATTGGGGCGTCATTGACAACGTTTTTAATTGAACTTTTTGTGAGGAACTAAGCATGGCTTTTGTAATGAATCCCGGACAAGTACCTAAGTTTTCAATCTTAGATATCAACGGCAAACAAGCCTATGAAGGAAATGAATATTCTTTCACAACTAATCAAACGGTTTCTGGAACGTCAGAAACGGCGCTATTGCTGTTTACAAACCCGACTACCAATGCAAGCAACATCAACAAAGCACTGTTTCTTTATAAGAGACAGCTTGCAAGCGTAACGTCTGGAACCACGGCTATTATAAACTTTTACTCTGCTCCAACTATAACTGTGAATGGAGCTGCGCAGACTTCTGTGAATAAAAGACTTGCTGGCGCCGCTAGTTCTATGAACGTCTATTTAAGCCCAACAATTAGCGCAAACGGTACATTGATTGACTCTGTTGTTGTGGGGTCACTTGCTCAAGCTGAAAAAGCGGATCTAATAATAGTCGATCCGGGTTTGTCTGTTTTGATGACAGCAACGGTCAGCGTTGGATCTAGTAAAGTAATTGTAAGAAACCTTTGGTTGGAAATTTAAGGAGAATCTCATGCCACTTAAAAAAGGACATAGCCCAGAAGTTGTTAGCTCAAACATTAAAGAAATGGTGAAAGCAGGGCACCCACAAAAGCAAGCTATCGCCGCTGCACTTTCAATGAAGCGTAAATATAAGAAGATGGCCCACGGTGGTGAACTTCACGACGTAGATCATCACGACGAGAAAAAACCCAATGTCATGATGGCTGATGGCGGCGTCATTCGAGAAGATTATGACGAGGGTCTCTCCTCTGACAATGATGAACAAGCCGAAGTGGGTTTAATGGAGCACGATGAGCTTGGCAAAGTTCACGAGGGCGAAGTTGCTTCACCCGAAATGGAGGAGCATGAGCGAATTCTCGCTCGTAAGCTCTATAAGCAATCAGAGAGGGGCGAGATGTTCGCCCACGGTGGTCTAGTTGAAGAAATGGATCATGACGGTGCTCTTGGAACAAAGCCTGAGCTTGATTGGATCGATGACGGCGACTCTGAGCTCATGAGTGCAGAACCAGCTAAAGCAGCAAGTCTTGACCATGCGCAAGAAGGTGTTCCGATGGGTCCAGGCTTGCCCGAAGACGCTAGAAAAGCGATTGAAGAGCGCAAGAAAAAACGCAGATACAGCATTTAATTTTCTATCTCTATTGTGTAGTCACCGAAAGCATATGACAATAGGTCATGGCTTTTGGTGACTCGCTTGTCATCAGCGACTTACAAATTCCCTACCATGAGCCTAAAGCGCTCGAGTTTTGCTGCTACGTTAAAAAACACTACAAAATAAAAGATGAGCACGTCTATTGCGTAGGCGATGAATCGGACAACTATTGGGGCGGAGCTTGGAAGAAGTCGCCAGACGCTGCGCACACTGCTAGACAAGAACTCAAGGCTTCTCAAGAAGAGTTCTCGCGGTGGTATAATAAGTTTCCGCTCATGAAGATTGCGATCAGCAACCACGGCACACGCTGGATGCGTAAGGCGTTTGACGCAGAGATTCCGTCACAAATGATCAGGTCTTATTGTGACATTATTCAGTCCCCTGAGGGTTGGCAATGGCGACAAGCCTGGGACGTTAAAGACAAATTTCCATGGCGCGTTGAGCACGGCGATCACTGGGGGGGGCAGTACCCACACAAACAAGCCGCACTTCATTTGGGTCGCTCTGTGGTCATTGGTCACCACCACTCGCTCGCCGGCATTGAGCACATGCAAACAGCAACGCAACAGATCTGGGGAATGATCACGGGATGCCTTATTGACTTTGAGAGCTATGCGTTTGACTACGCTCGGGGGTCGAAGTTTAAGCCCTGCCTAGGCGTTGGTCTTGTAACCAATAATGGGAGAACTCCTCAATGGTTGCCGTTCGAATAAGACGATATGCTGAGCTATGGGATTATGACTGGCGGCGTGAGTGGGATGTTTGGTACTGATATTATGTTTTTAAAGCTTCTTTGGCGATTTCAGCCATAAGTGAACCGCTATATGCATCGGTTTCTCCGGTTAGATATAAATGTGCATGAATTTTTGAATGTCCCACAATTTGTTCAAGTGCCGCCTTGTACCTGTCCCGCTCAATAGTAAGTTCAATTGATGCATCGTTTAGGCTCTTATAGTCGTTGTAAGACCTGCCCAGTTCTGCGCGGAGTGCAGTGAGTTCAGAATTATGTTTGTCTATCGACTGAGATAGTTCTGTCGGGTGATCACCGCCGCAGCCATCTCCGCCGGGCTTTATGCACTCTGGACAGATCACTGTGTACAGTCCCATATTCCAATCCTCATGTTACAATTTGTGAGAAATTGTTTCATTGGCCGTCGCCGGAGCCGGAGCCGGAGCCGTCGCCGGAGCCGTAGCCGGAGCCGGAGCCGTCGCCG
>Ga0075014_100000076_pt1 | contig 32075 bp, 24 predicted proteins | sample AleBraG_ABR_2014_FD_71472 | JGI IMG/M metagenome (GOLD analysis project Ga0075014, IMG submission 71472) | Freshwater sediment microbial communities in response to fracking from Pennsylvania, USA - Alex Branch Run_MetaG_ABR_2014 | ecosystem: Environmental > Aquatic > Freshwater > Creek >... | reverse complement strand
GCTTTGCAGAAGCCGATTCTCCGCATCCGTTACCAACTGCTTCGTGGGACCGCGTACGCGCACCCGGTTACGTCGCCCGCCTTGCAGGAAATCCACTACATGCACCACGGGCTGCTAGGGATGTCTGCGAACCTGGTCAGCGTGGGTGGCTCGCGGACGCGCCGTCACCATACGCTCTTCCCCCGAATAGACAAGGAATCGCCTTCCGCGCAAGAACCCGATCAGCGTGAGGCCGAACTCGCGGGCGAGGCGCACCGCCAAACCCGAAGGCGCCGAAACCGAAGCCAGAAGGGGGATGCCGGCAACCAGAACCTTCTGGATGATCTCGAAGCCACCACGTCCACTCACAACCAGAAGACACTGCGACAGCGGCAGGCGTCCTTCGAGCAACGCCCAGCCCACGATCTTGTCGACGGCGTTATGGCGGCCAACATCTTCGCGCGTCGCTATCAGTTCTCCCGTGGCGCTGAACAGGCCCGCGGCGTGAAGGCCGCCCGTTCTGCCGAAGACGGCCTGTGACGAGCGCAGCTTGTCTGGCAGAGTGCAAAGCAACTCAGCGTCGAGGCGAAAATTCTGATTGGGAGCTCGAATACCGCGGGCGCGAATCGCATCAATGGAAGTCTTGCCGCAGATCCCACAGCCCGAGCCGCTGAAGAAGTTTCGCCGCGCGTTGCTGGGCGCACAATCGGTTCCAGTAAGCTCCACGTCGACGACGTTGCTGCTCTGCGATTTGTCTATGTCCTCGCGGAGAAACGTGATCTGGTCTCGACTCTGGATGATCCCTTCGGTGCACAAGAATCCGGCGACCAGTTCCCGATCGTGTCCGGGAGTGCGCATGGTCACGGCGAGAGGTTCTCCGCCAACGCGAATCTCCAGCGGTTCTTCGGCAACAAGGTAGTCCAGGAAGCGGCGGGACTTCCCTTCCTGCCACTCCGACACCTGCGTCACGTCGATACACCGATCGGGTTTGGTCAACTGCTCTCCTGTTCGTTATTTACACGCTCACACTCGGTGCACGGCGCATCGGGCAGCGTTCACCGCTTCTCGCTGACCGCCATACGCCGGCGCGCTTCTTCGCAGGCTTGTTGCGGGTCGCGGCCGGTTAGCTGCTTGTACCAGGCGCCGTGGAAAGTCCACGCCCAGGCCTCGCTGACTGCGCCTCGCGTCATGGCCTGAAAGGTTCCTGGCTCCCCGAAGGTACTCTGGTAAATGTGAATGAAGATCCCACCCAGCATGATGAGAGCGGAAATGTCATGCAGGACATAGCTGATGGCAACCGGGATGCGTCCGAAAGTTCGTGCCCCCGCCCACATGACGATGCCTGTGATCAGATACACGACGCAGCCAGCCACGATCTCCCAGAACTGAATCTTCTGTCCAGCATTGAAAAACCCAGTATCCGGCGGGTCCATCTTCTCCTGGTTGCGGACAATCTTGCTGACGTTGCGCATCCAGTTGGAGTCCGCGGGAGTCCAGGCCATCGGCTTGAGCCAGTTCAGGGTTTGCAGTCCGAAGAAAAGGACAAAGCCCACGCCAAACCACGGATGCATGGCGCGAACCAGTTGCCCGCCGCCAAAAATTGGCGTGAACCAGCGGAACAACCATGGCAGGTAAATTCCGAAGCCGGAGAACAGCGCCAGGAAGAAGAACAGCGCCACCATCCAATGGAGGACGCGGGTATAAACCGGGTGGCGCAGCAGTTCGCCTTCGTAGACCGTAGTCTGACCCACTGATTCGAAGCTGGCGCGAGCCCTATTGTCGAATCGTTCAGCCGCGCTGCCCATTTCCGCCCTCCTTCCTGCGTGGTTCGGGTTGGGGCCGGCGCGGGCCGGCAGTGATGTAATGGAGGCACACACCCAGCAGGCCAAACAAAGCGAAGGTGCCCAGAACCGGCTTGAAGAACCACTTCCACACGGTGTAGCTGAGCGGAATCTGCGGATCCTTCGGCAAGCCGCCGTAGCGCTCAGGATCAGTCGCATCGTGCAGCACGTAGATCACGTGTGTGCCGCCGACGGATTGCGGATCGTAGACGCCCGCCTCCTCCATGCCGAAGTTCTCGCGCAGTTGCTTGGCGCGCTCTTGGGCGATAAACTTCATGTCTTCCTTCGTTCCGAACTTCAAACAACCCGTCGGACACGATTTGATACAGGCTGGCTCCAGGCCTTGTCCGACGCGATCGGAACAGAGCGTGCACTTGTACACGCGACTGGTCTCGGGATTGAATCGCGGGATGTTGAAGGGGCAGCCGGAGACACACAATTCGCAGCCAATGCAGTGTTCCTGGTTGAAGTCCACAATGCCATTGGCGTACTTGACGATGGCGCCGTCCGCCGGACACGCCGCCAGACATCCCGGATCAGCGCAGTGCATGCACTGGTCCTTGCGCATGAGCCACTGAATCGTGCCGTCTTCTTTCTGGTGCTCATTGAACTTGATCAGGTTCCAGAAGTTCCAGCGCGTCTCCGGCATGGTCTGGTAGGTATTGTCGAAGGTGGTCGCGCTGAACGGCATGTCGTTCCATTCGACGCACGCTACTTCACATGCTTTGCATCCAATGCACGTTGTTGTGTCGACCAGCTTGCAAACTTCAAGGTCGCGCTGCACACCATGACCGACAGCCGGCCCGGGATGGGCAGAGATCATTTCGACTTGGAACGACTTGCGGTCTGCCATCTCGTCCCTCCCTTCTAGGCTTTCTCGATCTTCACCAGGAAGCCTTTGAATTCCGGCGTGTAGGCGTTTGGATCAATCACTGTTGGCGTCAGCTGATTGGTCAGGTTCTTCGCAGTCTTCCCCTCATCTTCGGCAATGCCGCGGAAACCCCAGTGGATAGGAATCCCGATCTGGAACGTTTCCTTGCCATCAATCTTCATGGGGCGAATCCGACGCGTCACCATGGCTTTCGCCAGGTATTGTCCCCGAGCGCTTGTGACTTTCACTTTCTCGCCGCCGCGCAGGCCCATGCGGTCGGCCAGTTCGTAGGGAACCTCCACGAACGGCTCGGGCACGAGCTGCACGTTCATTGGATTGTTCTTGGTCCAGTAGTGGTAGTGCTCGGTCAGCCGATACGTCGTGCAGATGACATTGAATCCCTGTTCCACCGTCCCATACTTATCCATGTCCGTTTTGTACTTCTTAACGACTGGATTATTGGACTGGTTGGGATGCAGCGGATTCGCGATCGGGCTTTCCATCGGTTCGTAGTACTCGGGGAACGGCCCATCGTTCATGCCACCAAGGGGGACGAACAGCCGACCGATTCCCTCGGGATTCATGATGAAGGGACCCATGTGGTCCTTGGGCGCAGAATCAGCCTTGAAGTCGGGAACGTCGTTTCCCACCCACGACTGCTTGCCTTCGTCCCACCAAACCTGTCGCCGCTGCGGGTCCCAAGGCTTGCCTTCCAGATTGCACGAGGCGCGGTTGTAAAGAACGCGGCGATTCGCCGGCCACGACCACGCCCAGTTCGGATAGATGCCGAGGCCCGATGGATCGTCCGTGCCGCGCCGTTGAATCATTGCTCCAGCTTCGGTCCACGATCCGCAATAGAGCCAGTTGCCAGCGAGGGTCGTCCCGTCATCCTTCAGCCAGGCAAAGCCTGGAAGCTGCTGGCCCGCCTTGATCGTGGTATTCGTCTTTGGATCCGTAATGTCGGCGAGCGCTTTCCCGTTGATCTCCTTTGCGACCTCGGCCAGCGACGGATTGTACGGATTGGTATACGGGAACCACGCGTGCAACACCGGGTCCGGAAACTTGCCACCTTCTTTCTGATAGAGCTCGCGAACCTTCAGGAAAATCGTTGCGAGAATCTCCTGGTCCAGGCGAGCCTCACCCGGTGGCGGAAGCGCAACATTCTTCCACTGCAGCCAGCGCGCGGAGTTAACGAACGTTCCATCCTTCTCCGCGAAGCCTGCGCCGGGAAGACGGTAGACCGTGGTGTTGATCTTCTTCATTTCCTCGGCGGTAGTGCCCGGGGCGCGCCAGAACTCGCTGGTTTCATCGGGATAAATCTCGCAAACCACCAGCCAGTCGGCCTTTTTCAAGGCGTCTATATTCTTTTGCGAGTCCGGCCCGATCATGACGCCGTTCATGCCGAAGGCAAAGATACCCTTGATTTTGCCTTCGTACATGTCGTTCCAGATGTTCACCCACGAATGGTTCCGGTCGATCTTGGGGAGATGATGGAATGCGTAATCGTTCTCCTTGGTTGCCGCCGGCCCGTACATTGCTTTGAGGAAAGAGACGGCAAACTTTGGCGTGTTGGACCAGTAGTTGAACGAGTCCCAGGGATCGGGTTTTGCGACGTTTGGTGTGATGCGCTTCAGATAAGCGGCCAGATCGACGTCCGTGGGGTTCGGCATCTTCAGGTAGCCAGGAAGAATGTCGAAAACCCCGGCCATGTCAGTAGCGCCCTGGATGTTGGAGTGGCCACGCAGAGCATTGACTCCACCTCCCGCGCGCCCCACGTTGCCCATCAGCAACTGCATCATGGCCGCGGTACGGATGATCTGTGTGCCAAAGCTATGCTGCGTCCAGCCCACCGCGTAGATGATGGTCGCGACCTTCTTCATATCGCCATCCTTGCGGATGGAAGTAAAGAGGTCGGCGGCCTTCAGGAACTGGTCTTTCGGAATTCCGGTAATGCGCTCCACCATCTCCGGGGTATAACGGTCGTACTGCTTTTTCAGCAACTGGAACACGCAGCGCGGATGCTGAAGCGAACTGTCAAATGCGATCTTCGGAGGAAGGGCGGGGGTCGGCGGGGGGGCTCCGGGCTTCGCCGGCGGCGGTACTTTCTCAGCCGGTGAGCCGGTCACGGGCTTGCCGGTCAGGTCGCCACCTTCCTCATAGTTCCAAGTCTTCTTGTCGTAGACCTTCTTCTCCGCATCGAAGCCGGAGTACAAGCCGTCCTCAGGCAGCTTGAACCCATCTCTAATAATGAACGCTGCATTGGTGTAGTTGAGGAGGTACTCCTTGGCAATGCGGTTGTTCTCAATCGCGTGGCGGATGAGTCCGCCGAGAAACGCGATATCGCTTCCGGCGCGGATTTGCAGATACAAATCAGCGTTCGCCGCCGTCCGCGTCAGGCGCGGATCAACAACGATAGTCTTGGCATTGCGATGAATCTTGGCTTCGATTGCCCACTTGAACCCGCACGGATGGTTCTCGGCTGGATTGCCACCCATGATCAACATCATGTCGGTGTTCTTGATGTCGATCCAACCGTTGGTCATTGCCCCGCGTCCGAATGTTGGTCCCAAACTTGAGACCGTGGGGCCGTGTCAAACACGGGCCTGGTTTTCCAGGTAGCAGACCCCCAGGCTGCGCATGGTCTTGACGACCAGATAGTTGAACTCGTTGGTATCGGTGCACCCGCCCGTGAATGCCATGCCCTCGCAGCGGTTCACGGTACGGCCCTGAGAGTCGGTCTCGAGGAAGGTGTCGTCGCGCGTCTTCTTCACTCGCTGCGCGATCTCGCTGTACGCCTGATCCCAGGAAATATCTTCCCAGCGATCCGATCCCGGCCGCCGCACTTGAGGTTTCAACAGCCGGCGATCGTTCATGATGTCTTGTTGCAGCGAAGCGCCCTTGGGACAAAGCGTTCCGCGATTGATCGGATGATCCGGGTCACCCTCGACGTGTACCACTTGCGGAATCGCATTCTTGGCCTTGTCGCCCAGCGTGTAGATGATGACGCCACAGCTCACCGAACAGTACGGACAAGTGCTGCGTGTTTCGCTGGCACGCGAAATCTTCAGGCTTTCGGTTTGTGCGTAAGCGGGAGTTAGATCAAATCCGAGCGCAGAGAGCCCCGCGCCACCCACGAGAGTGCCTTTGAGAAAGGTCCTTCGCGAGAATTCCATTTTCTGTCCTCCGTGTTGCGCGATCTGGAAAACGGAGGTTGAGGTTTCCGACTGCCGTAGCGGCAGCCGAAGGTACGTCGCGATAGCGAGCAATATACCGCTCGGGTCCCGATGCGTCAATGCAGTCAAGTGAGGACATTGCTTGCTGGAGCGTGCCAGCCGATAATCTGAGGGTGCGCTCCAATCCCTGGCAACAACGGGCTGAGCGGGCAGAGCAACTTGCCTCTCAGATCCCCCCGGCCGCCGAGGTCTTGCGATTCTTTGTACCCATTGTGCTTTTTCAAGAAACGCTTTACCGGTGGCTTACGAGCGCTTCCCTGCCGGCTGCCCGCTTATCGTTCAAGGAAGCGCTTGAGCCCGCCCTTACCCGCCAGTTCCGGACTCTGTTGGCGGTAGCCGAAGGACATGGACCGGATGCGATCGTCAACATCGCTCGCGAACTGCAAGAAGGGGACGACGATTCCTATTCCATCCTGCTGCAGACATTCTGGAAGGGGGGCAACGGTGCGCCCGCAGAAACTGGCACGCAGTCTTTCCTGGCTCGGGCTTTTCTGCAACCCTACGCGGAATTCATTCGTTCGAAGATGGAGACAAGCAGTCTTCCGCACGCTCCTTGTCTCTGCCCGTTGTGCAATCGCAAACCGGGTATGGGAGTTCTCCGCCCGCTGGGGGATGGCGGCCAGCGCTTCTTGCTGTGCTCACTTTGCCTCCACGAATGGGAGTTCCGCAGGATTGTCTGTCCGGGATGCGGGGAAGAAGACTATGCCAAACTCCCCGTTTATCGCGCCGAGGAGTTCTCTTACATGCGTGTGGAGTGTTGTGACGTGTGCAAGACCTATATCAAGACGGTGGACCTGACTGAAAACGGCTTGGCCGTGCCCGTGGTGGATGAGATGGCTGCAATCTCCCTCGACCTCTGGGCTCAGAAACAGGGATATTCGAAGCTACAGGTCAATCTCATGCATTTCTGAGCTCATCCTCCAGGCTCTCAAACAAAAGGGAGTAGCTGTTCCAATCCTGGCTAGCCCTCCGCAACGCAGCGCCGCAAACAGAGAGCGGCTCCACCGGCGATGCCAGAATCGGCTCCGTAGCGGGCCATGAGAATCGGAACCTCCCGGCTTCTCGGATTGACGCAGCAAACGGGCAGGCGATCGCGGATCCGGTCGAAAAACGGTTTCAGCATGGCCGCCACCCCACCCCCGAGAATGATGACACAGGGATCGAGCAGGTCCACCATGTTCCCCAGCCAGAACGCCAACAAGTCGGCTGTTTCCTGAAGTACGGCAGCGGCGACCTTGTCACCGCTCGCAAATGCCTGGCCAACCATCTCACTCGTGATTCGGTCAGGGTTGCCCTCCGCCAGCGCCAGCAGGTTGGTTGGCCGGTCGGGACCTGAGGCCAGCATTTCGCGCGCCCGGCGCGCGATCGCGGGCCCCGATGCCAAGGCCTCGATACAACCAGGCTTGCCGCACCCGCAGCGCGGACCACGATAGTCAATGCTGACGTGTCCGCCTTCGCCCGCGGCACCGGTTCGACCGTGATAGATCTTTTCGTCGAACACAATGCCCGTGCCAATCCCAGTGCCTATGCAGCTGTAGAAGACGATTTTGTGACCACGCCCGGCGCCCCAGATTGCTTCGGCGAGCGCGGCGGCATTGCCGTCGTTGTCCACCTGAACAGGCAGGTCAAGATGGCGGGCAATCTCCTGAGCCAGCGGAAAATTGCGCCAGCACCGCAAATTGGGCGGATTGATAACAACTCCGCTCTCGGGGTCAAGCGGGCCGGGCGAACATACACCGATGCCGCAGATCTCTGTTCGCGGGAAATTACCGGCTGCGAGCACCGCATCAATCGCTGTGGTAACTGCCGAGAGGCCAGCCGCTGCTTCACCGTTGGCTTGCATCGGTGCGCGCAACTGGTGGACGATGGTGCCGTCCGCTTGAACCAGCCCGGCAGCTACTTTCGTCCCGCCGATGTCCACCCCGATCGCGAACTTGCCCCGCGTGGCTTTGTCTTCTGACATCCGTCTCTTCCCTGCTCCAGCGGCGCTATTCGGTCAGCCCGTCACCAGCGGCCTCGAGCCCTTAAACGCGTAGTAGACGATGTAGAGATAACAGACGGCCGGCAGAATGAAAGCATGATGCAGGCCAATGTGATCCGCCAGCCAGCCCTGCGCTACCGGAATCAGCGCTCCTCCGACGATCGCCATAATCAGAAGCCCCGATCCATCTCCGGTCAGTGGCCCCAGCTTGGCAATGCCCAGGGTAAAAATGCTGGGGAACATGACCGAGTTGAAGAAGCCGACCAGAATGATTGTCCACATGGCAACATGACCTGACGTCAGCATAGAAGTCAGTACCAGCAGGCAGGAGCACATGGCTGCGACGCCGAGGACTGTCCCGGTGCGCAGCTTCTGCAGCAGAGCAGATCCCACAAACCGCCCGACCATCGCACCGCCCCAATAGAACGAGACGAATTTTGCGGCATCTACTTCGCGAATATTACCGATGTTGGCCTGGCTGAAATAGTTGATCAAGAAGCTGCCGATCGAAACCTCCGCTCCGACATAGACGAAGATGCCTACGGCTCCTAGCACGAGATGCCTGTAGTTCCAGATGCTTTTCCCGGTTGCAGCATCTCCCTTGTGATGTTCCGCCTCGGGCATGGGAGGAAGCTTGAAGAAAGCGATGGCCACACCGAGCGCGATTAGAGCCAGTCCAATGATCAGGTAGGGCATTTTGACCGAAGCCGCCTCGTGCACCTGGTAGGCCAGCTTCGCGTCCGGCGACATGGCTCGCACCGTATCGGCGCTCTTCGAGACCGCGCTCAGGATCAATCGCCCGCCGAGTAACGGGCCGATGGTCGTTCCCAGGGAGTTGAATGCCTGCGAGAGGTTCAATCGGCTCGAGGCTGTTTCGGAGGGACCGAGTACGGCTACGTAAGGGTTGGCCGCCACCTGCAACGCGGTGATGCCGCCCGCCAAAACCATCAGGGCCGCGAGAAAAAGCGGGTAGGAAGGAACACTGGCGGCCGGAATGAATAACAACGCTCCCAGACCCATGATCCAAACTCCTGCAACCATGGTTCGCTTGTAACCGATCGTGTCGATCAGCTTGGCAGAGGGAATCGAGAACAAGAAGTACGCGACAAAGAACGCGAACTGTATCAGGCTGGCCTTAGCATAGTTCAAGTCAAAAATGCCTTTCAGATGGGGAACGAGTACGTCGTTCAAGACAGTGACAAAGCCCCACATGAAAAACAACGAGGTGACGACGGCCAAGGCCGCGGTGTGTTTCTGGCTGCTGGCGGAAGGGCCAGCAGGAACACTCGAGGGTGCGATGGGCATAGTTGTCGAGCCTTGAACAGCGAAATTCTGAACTCCGCCGAGTTGCAGGGCGAAGCAGCATCATAGCATTCGGGCTGATGCGTCCCGGAAAGCTCTCGCGTCAGTCAGTTGCCGCCTAGCTCTGTTCCATTCCGTGACGCCAAGCCGAACTTCTCCAGAGCACGCGACGCAGGGTAGTATAAGGCCCCAAAGTGGTTCGGGGCTGACTACATCACAACGCACACGGAAACGGACTGCAATCACGATCGCCTGCGTGGTTAGGAGGACAAAATGGCTCGACAGAAGCTCAACGTAGCCATGATCGGCTCCGGCTTCATCGCCAAAGCGCATTCGAATGCGTTTCATCAGGTGGGACACTTTTTTCAGACGCCCTTCGAATTCCGACTCAAGGCGATCTGCGGACGCAACCGAACTAAACTCGAAGCCATGGCGTCACAGTGGGGGTGGGAAGAAGTCAGCACCGATTGGCACGAAGTCGTAAATCGGCCCGACGTTCAGGTGGTTGACATTGCTGTACCAAACACGCTCCACGCTCCCATCGCCATCGCCGCAGCCGAAGCCGGGAAAATCGTGTTCTGCGAGAAGCCCTTGGCCGTGTCGCTGGAGCAGGCCGAGATGATGGCGAGGGCGGTGCGTCACCTTCCCAACATGGTTTGGTTCAACTACCGCCGTGTGCCGGCGGTGGCTTTCAGCAAGAAACTGGTGGAAGAAGGTCGCGTCGGACAACCGTATCATTACCGGGCTCTGTACCTGAACCAATCGGGCAATGATCCGGCGAAAGCCACGGGTTGGCGCTACAAGCGTTCCGAGGCTGGGTCGGGAGCTACGGGAGATTTGTTAGCCCACTCGATCGATACCGCGCTTTATCTGAACGGGCCGATTGCCCAGCTCTTGGCCATGACGCACACCTTTTTCCCGGACCGTGACGTCGACGATGCGGCAATGCTCATCTGCCGCTTCGCGAATGGCAGTCTCGGAATCTTCGAGGCCAGCCGTTACGGAATTGGCTGTCGCAACCGCAATGCCTTCGAGATCAATGGATCGAAAGGCATGTTGCGCTTCGACCTGGAGGATATGAACTGGCTCGAGTTCGTCGATGCTACCGAGGCACCCCGCCTCCAGGCCAAGCGAAAGATCATGGTGACCGGTCCCGATCATCCTTATTGGGAGGCTTTCTGGAAACCGGGTCACATCATCGGGTACGAGCATGCCTTTATCGCCGCTCTCGGAGACTTCCTCACGAGCCTGGAGCGGAAGGAGCCATTCCACCCTAACTTCGACGACGCCCTGGAAGTGCAGCGCGTGCTAGATGCAGTGGAACGATCAGCGACGTCTCGCAGTTGGGTTTCGTTGGCGTGAAACGTTTCTTGCGCGCTTCACCGCGGATTCTGCAGCGTCCACTTCCCCGTCAACTCGATCTGAGCCTCCGAACGTCCGACCAGGACATCAAAGTCTCCCGGTTCGGCCGTCCAGCGATGATTTTTGTCGTCGTAATAGGAAAACGCTCGCGAGTCGAGCGTCACCGTCACATGCCTGGTCTCGCCGGGATTGAGATACACCTTGGAGAAGCCTTTTAGTTCCTTAACCGGACGGGGAACATGGGCGTGGTGATCGCCGACATAAACCTGCGCGACTTCTGCGCCGGCGCGAGTGCCTGTGTTGGTCACGTCGAAGCTGACGGTCACCGGATTGCCGGCTGAACCCGAGGCCGGAGCGACAGCGAGATTCTTGTACGCAAAGGTTGTATAGGAGAGCCCGTAACCGAATGGGAAGAGCGGCTGGATTCCCGCCTTATCAAAATGCCGATAGCCGACGAAGACGCCCTCACTGTAGGAGACCTCCGCTCCGCTGCGAGGGTAGTAACTGTCATGCGCCGCGTTGTCTTCCCAGCGTCGCTCGATCGTGATGGGCAATCGGCCCGATGGGTTGTACTCGCCAAACAGCACCTGAGCAAGCGCAGTGCCGCCTTCCTCGCCGGAATACCAGGCCTGCACAAGCGCCGGCACGTGGGCGACCCAGCCGCTCATGTCAACGCCACCCCCGGAGTTGTTAACTACGATCGTGTTCTTGTTCACCGTGGCGATCTGGCTGATGAGATCATCTTGTCCCGGGGGTAGGGCAAAGCCGCGATCAGCGCTTTCGCCTTCACTCGCCGGATCGAAGCCAACCACGAGCACCACCGCATCCGCGCGCGACGCCAGCGCCTTGGCTTCAGGCGCGACGACACTTTGCGGAGAAAAGATGCCCATTCTCACCCTGGTCTTGCCCCAACCGCGATGAATGAAGTAATCCAGTTCGACTTGATGCGCGCCGGGCTGCAGACTTAAGCGAGTCTGTCCCACGAATGCGTACCACTGTTTCCAGCAATCGAATACCGGCTTCCCGTCGACGTACAGCCTGTATCCACCGTTTTCACCAGGGCCCTGGACGAAAACCAGATAATCCCCGGCTGTTTTAGGAGTGAAATGGCCTTTCCAGCGGATGGACTCGTCGCTCCCGGCCATGTCGCCCTCGCGATCGGGATCATAGCTGACGTGTTTGTCGGTGCGCGTCAGCACCGGCGTGCCGGCCAGGGTCGCGTTATTGAAATACTCAGCTTTCAGACCGGCCTCTCCCCCATTCGCCTCGGTCGTGAAACTGGTTGCGTTGGCCATGTCGTCAAGGCTGGGTAGCCCGCGGTGGTAGAAGACTTGAGTGCCGCCACCTGCGTAGCCGGTAAGCCCTTCGAGATCGCTCACCGCCACGAACGGCTGTACCTCGGCGCTGCCTCCTCCTCCGGTTGGGGTCGGGTAGGCATCGGGGCCAATGATAGCGATTGACTTGACCCTTCCTTTGTCCAGAGGGAGGAGATTGCCGTCATTCTTGAGCAGCACCATGCCCGCGCGCGCCGCTTCGAGAGCCGCCTCTCTGCCTTTTACATTGAGCAGCGGAATCGATGTGTCGGTCTGATCGCGGTCCAGCCAGCCGAACTGGATTGCGGTTCGCAGAATCCGCCGTACTTTGTCGTCGATGGTGGCTTCCTTGACCCTGCCCGTCTGGACGGCAGGCAAGAGGGTCTGCCGGTTCATGAATTTTCCTGAAGGCATCTCCAGATCGAGACCGCCGTTGGCAGCCGCGACACCATCGTAGACCGAGTCCCAGTCCGACATCATGATGCCCTGGAAGCCCCAGTCCTTCTTGGCTACATCGTTATTGAGACCACCGTTCTGTGTCATATGCTGCCCGTTCGTCAGGTTGTACGAGTCCATAATGGCGCCGACGTGCGCGTCCTTCACCGCCGCTTCAAAAGCGGGGAGATAAATCTCGCGCATGGTGCGTTCATCGATGATGGAGTTCGTGTTGTGGCGGTCGAACTCCGAATTGTTTCCCATGAAATGCTTGATGGTGGCGCTCACGCCTTGGCTCTGTACGCCCTTGATGTAAGCCACCGCGGTACGTGCAGAAAGAAAGGGATCCTCTCCGAAGTATTCAAAATTACGGCCGCACAGCGGGGCACGATAAATATTGACGCCGGGACCAAGCAGAAAGTGCACGCCGCGGGCGCGCGCATCCTCACCGAGCGCCGTTCCTATTTTCGCTACGAGTTCCGGGTCCCAGGTAGCTGCCAGCCCGATGCCGCCGAAGGTGGTCGCGGGCCCGTAGTTGCGAACGCCCAGCGGACCATCCGCCATCTTCAGGCGAGGCAGGCCAATATGCTTGATGTCGCGAACATAGAAATCGTCGACGCCGCTCAGCAGATCGATCTTTTCTTCCATCGTCAGCTGCTTGAGCACCGAATCGACCCGCGCCTCGGTGGCCTGAGACGACTGTGGCGTCTGGCAGAACGCGGGTAAAACAAGCAGCAGAAAAAGTACGGCCACGTGCTGGAGTCTGCGCGCCATCGTGAACCTCCGGAACTGATCTGAGTTAGGAACCGACACAGTGTACTGCTGCACCCGTCTGGAGGCCACGCCGTTTTTGTCGGCGCGTTGACCTAGCCGCGCGCGCGGGCTGCAGTCACTGGGAGAAAAATAGATAAACACAGCAGGTTCATCTATTATCAATTGCGAAAACAACGACCGGCCTTAACTTTCAGAGTCGCCAGCGTGTCTGTGGGAGGACGCATTCCAGAAAGAAAACCGTCTCCAGGTAATTGCTCGACACTTCTTGCCCGCGCTGCCTCTCATCCGGAGTTACTCTATGCCGAAATTAGCGATCCTCGTCAGCAGCATTCTGTGCGTAATCGCTGCCGCGATTCCTGCACCCGCGCAACCAGACTCCACGAAACAAACCGTCCCGCTAAACTTGGGCTGGGAGTTTCGCCAACTCACGGACACCCCTGTAGCCACTACCTGGCACCCGGCCCAGGTTCCGGGCGATGTCCATCTCGACTTGCTGCGCAACAACCTGATCCCCGATCCGTTCTATCGCGAAAACGAAGGCAAGCTGCAATGGATCGAGGATGCCAGCTGGGAATACCGCACCACTGTACAGGCCACGCCTGCCCTGCTCGCGCACAAGAACGTTGACCTGGTCTTTGAAGGTCTCGACGCTTACGCCGAGGTCTATCTCAACGATAAGTTGATCCTCACGGCTGACAACATGTTCCGCGAGTGGCGCGTCAGCGTGAAATCTTCCTTGCAACCCGGCGCTAACCAGCTTCGCATCGTGTTCCCTTCTCCGATCAAGGCTGCTACCAAGGTTGCCGCGTACGATAAATGGCGGGAACAAACGCACACGGAGGAGAAAACTTACATCCGCAGGGCCGCCTACGAATACGGATGGGACTGGGGTCCGCGCTTCGTCACCAGCGGCATCTGGCGGCCCGCGATGCTCGAGGCCTGGAACGACGCGCGCATCTCGAACCTTCACATCGCGCAGCGCGACGTAGCCGCGAAAGTGGCCCACCTCAACGCCCAGGTCGAAGTCACCGCTTCGGGGGACGCTGCCGGCAAGCTCACGCTCGAATATCTCCACCGCGGAAAGAAGATCGAAGTTTCACAAAATGTCGACGTTCATCCCGGCATCAACCGCTTCGATTTTCCGCTGCAAATCGACAACCCCGAGCTGTGGTATCCGGCAGGATACGGCGCACAGCCGCGCTATGAGTTCAACGCCCAACTGAAGATCGACAAAACCATCGAGGACCGCGCATCCGTCCACACCGGCCTCCGTTCGATCGTGCTGCGTCGCGATCTTGACCAGTGGGGACGGTCCTTCGAGTTCGTCATCAACGGCATTCCCGTGTTCGGCAAGGGCGCCGATGTCATTCCTTTTGACAGCTTCGCCAACCGCGTTACGACGGCGCAGTACCGCCGCATCCTCGAGTCGGCGCGCGATGCCAACATGAACATGATCCGCCACTGGGGCGGCGGCTACTACGAGACCGACGAGTTTTACGACCTCTGCGACGAACTCGGCATCCTGATCTGGGAAGACTTCATGTTCGGCAACGACTGGCAGCCCGGCACCTATGCCTTCAAACAGAACGTAGAGAAAGAAGCTGAATACCAGGTTCGCCGCCTGCGCGACCATCCCAGCATCATCATTTTCTGCGGCAACAACGAAACCGAGTCCGCGTTTCACTGGCATGATCGCGACAACCTCAGCGCCCCAGCCCGCCTGCAAATGTGGCAGGATTACCTGACCGTCTTTAGCGGCATTCTGGATCGCACCGTAAACCGTCTCGTGCCCGAAACGCCTTACTGGCCCAGTTCCTCCAGCGCCGACTATGAAGAGACCTCACCCGCTTTTCAGTCCGGCGACTTTCACGATTGGAGTGTTTGGCACGGTCGCGTGCCCTTCAGCGAATACGAAAAGCATTTTCCTCGCTTCATGACCGAGTACGGATTCCAGTCGTTCCCGGAAATGGCGACCGTCGCCGCCTTCACGCTGCCTGAAGATCGCACGAGCATCTTCACGCCCGTCATGCTCACTCACCAGAAAAACAACGAAGGCAACTCGATCATCCACGACTACATGCTGAAGTATTATTCGGAGCCCAAGGACTTCCCGTCATTCCTCTACGCCAGCCAGGTGCTGCAAGCCGAAGGCATCAAGATCGGCGCCGAGCATCTCCGCCGTAACCGCCCACGCAGTATGGGCTCCATCTTCTGGCAACTCAACGACTGTTGGCCTGTCGCTTCCTGGTCGAGCATCGACTACTACGGACGCTGGAAGGCGCTGCAGTATTACGCGCGCCGATTCTACGCGCCGTTGCTGGTGTCACCCCACGTCGAAGATGGCAGCTTCAACGTCTATATCATCTCCGATAAGACCGCGGCCACCACTGCCCAACTCCGCGTGCGCCTGATGACGCTGGCGGGTGCAACCGTCAGCGACACCACCCAAGCGGTTCAGATCCCGGAACTCTCGAGCAAGACTTATCTTCAGCGTCCGCTCTCGGAGTTTGTGAACGCGAACGGTACCGATGCCGCCAACATCGTCGCGGTCACCGACCTCGTGGTGGATGGAAAGACGGTGTCGAGCAACTTGCTCTACTTCGTTCCGGCCAAGCTGGTGCACTTGCCGGCGCCGCAAATCACTACGGAGCTGGCTCCAGAAGGAACGTCCTACCGGCTCCGCCTTACTTCGAAGGCGCTGGCGCGAAGCGTCTACCTGTCGTTCGGCGACACCGACGTCCAGCTCTCCGACAACTATTTCGATTTGATCCCGGGGCAGCCTGTCGACATCACCATCACGAGTAAGGTGGGTGCGGAACAGTTGCGGCAAGCACTCAAGGTAACTTCGCTAGCCGAAGCATTCGCGCCGCTCACCGGAGGGCCCCAGAACTAAACGCATCGGAGTCACGAATCTCGCGGAGCCGAATTGAATCTCCACGGCAACCCCGCTTCAGCGTTGCACTCTGCCCGAACCTCCGCCTTTGAGCAGAGCCTCGACTTCCTCCCTGGTAGAGCGGCTGAAGTCTCCCGCGATAGAGTGTTTCAGACAGCCCGCGGCGGCGGCGAATTCGAGCGCTTCCCGGTGCGTCGGCAACTTTTGGAAGCCGTAGATTAGCCCAGCAGAGAAACTGTCTCCACTGCCGACCCGGTCGACAATGTGGGTAATGCCGTAGTGGCGGCTGATCAGGAATTCTTTGCGGTCGTGCAGGCAAGCCGACCATCCATTGTGCGAGGCGCTCTTCGATTCCCGCAAGGTGATGGCGACAGCCTTCAGATTGGCGTACTGCTGCAAAACCTTGGCAGTCAAACTCTCGTATTGCGCAGGGTCCAGTTGCCCCGAATGCACGTCGACTTCGGCGTGAATGCCGAGCGCCATCTGCACATCTTCTTCGTTGGCGATCACGACATCCGCCTGCTGAACCAGGCTGGGCATCACCTCCTGCGCCGGCTTCCCCCACTTCCACAGGTTCTTGCGGTAGTTCAGGTCGATGGAAACCGTGATGCCCTTCTCGCGCGCTTTCGCTACAGATTCGAGGGCAAGGTCGGCGGCCGAGGCGCTGATAGCAGGAGTGATACCGGTCAGGTGGTACCAGTGTGCCCCTTCGAAAATGCCGCTCCAATCGAGGTCGCCGCGTCTCGCCAATGCAATGGCGCTGTGCTCCCGGTCGTAGATCACCTTGGATGGGCGCTGGTTGGCGCCTGGCTCGATGTAGTACAGGCCCACTCGCCCTTTGTCCCGGACAATGCGTGAGGTATCCACACCGAAGCGGCGCAGTTCTCCGATTGCTGCCTCGGCAATCGCGTGGTTATCTGGCAGAACGGTCACATACGCGGCTGGCAGACCGAACTGCGATAGCGCGACCGCTACGTTGGCTTCCCCTCCGCCGAACGAAGCCACAAAGTGCGGGCTTTGCAGGAAGCGCTCGACACCGGGAGGAGCCAGGCGCAACATAAGTTCGCCGAACGTCACAGTGGTTTTTACCATCGGCGAACTATAACCCAAGCGGGCGCGTGCTGGCAGGGACGTTTTCTTTGTGACTATTGACAGAGCAAACGGTTATCTTGGAACGTGTTTCGGCAGGAGAGTGAAACTGTATGCGGATGCGAGATCCAGTTCGTTCACGCCTCGGTGGCCTCCTGGCCTCGGCCCTGCTTATCGTCTCTTCGGCAACGGCGATGGCTCAACTACGAGTCTTGCACGTCGACGCCAGCACAGTGACAGGCCAGATTCGTTCATTTCAGGGGGTGAACGGTCAGCCCACGCCCGTGATGGAGGGTCTGCCCAACCTAGTCAGCGAATACAAAGATCTGCGCATTGACATCGTGCGTACCCACGATTTCATGGGGCCGACGGAAATCGACGCGAGCTTTGAGAATGCCGATCCCATGCTGGCGTGGCTTGTGCCGAACCCAGAACAGAGAGCCAAGCTTGTAGCTGCGGGGAACACCAGCACCATCTTTCCTGATTGGAGCGCCGACCCAGACAAGGCCCAGAGCTACAGGTTCGGGCCGACGGACACGGCGATTCAGGCGATTCGCGCAGCCGGCGCCGAGGTCTATTACCGCATCGGTCGCAGCTTTGGTGCCAACCGGAATCCTCCCGCAGATTTCGACAAATTCGCCAACACCGTGAAACACATTGCCCTGCATTACAACCAAGGCTGGGCGCACGGATTCCACGCGAACATTCGCTATTGGGAATTCTGGAACGAGCCGGAATTTTTCTGGACCGGAACGCCTGAGCAGTTCTACTCGCTGTACGAGAAAACTGCGCGAGCCCTGAAGACTGCCGACCCGTCCCTGAAGGTAGGGGGCGACGCCAAAGCTCTGCCCGTGGATGGGGGGCCGTACCGCGAGGGGTTCCTCGACTATTGCGCGGCACATCAGGTGCCCCTGGATTTCTATTCCTGGCACACCTATGCCGATTTCTCTGCCGATCCTTACGACGCCGTCCGCATTGGACAGGAGCTGCGAAGTTTGCTGGACGCAAAAGGCTTTAGGAACGCGGAAAGCATCCTTTCTGAATGGAATTTGAGCGCTGACTTCACCGATGGGGAAATGCAAGTGCTGCAGGGAGCTGAGAACGCCGCGTTTGTAGGCGCGGTCATGATCTATCTGCAGGACTCGGCCGTCGACCGCGCCCAATTTTATCGGGGGGACTCGACCTGGATGGGACTCTTTGGCCGTCAGCGCGAGTACTTCAAGACCGCATACACTTTCAAGGCCACGGCGGCGATGCTGAACACGCCGGAGCGACTCGACCTGACCGGCAGCGACACATTGGGGTTCGCCGCCCTTGCCGGACGCTCGCCCGACGGCAAGACGGTGCAGGTACTGATCAGCAACTACCAAATTCCGCCTGACTACCAGACGCACCAGATGCCTACGCCGCCGGAGGTGCAAGCTCTTCTTAACGTCGATTTCTCCAAGCTGAAGGTGCTTCCGAGAAGAACGGGTATCCACAGCGAGAACAGCGCCGGCTTCGCCTTGACCATCGATCATCTCCCTTGGGGGAATGCGGCGTTCACCATCAAGCGATATCGCATTACAAGAACTGAGGATTTTCAGCTCGTGGGAGAAAGCTCCGGCAAGGACGGCAAAGCGAAGCTGTCGGAACCCCTACCACCACCGGGCGTTGAGCTTATCGTTCTGCAACGCCGCTAGAACTGGTTGGAATGTGACTTCGTGGAGCGGAGAGAAAGATCAGGTGAATGTTTGAAGATCACCCGTCTGAAAACCGCAGTCGTCGAAGGCAATTTCGATTGGACCTTCGTGCGCATCGAGACCGACGAGGGAATTAAAGGCCTGGGCGAGTGTTTCTTCGCGCCCGGCCTCACGGCAACCCTGCGTTCGCTCGAGCCGCTCCTTCTGGAAGAAGACCCACGCGACGTGCACCGCTTGTTTCGCAAACTGCAGCTTGCTACCTCTGGTGCGGGCTCCGTGGCGGGCATCATTTACAACGCCATCAGCGGAATTGAAGCCGCTCTTTGGGACCTCTTGGGACAGTTGCTGGATGTCCCGATCTACCGCCTCCTGGGAGGCAAGTTCCGCGAGCAGATTCGAATTTATGCCGATTGCCACGGCGGCGAGGCGCTGGAGAGCCTGGACGAGGTTCTTCGCTCGCGCCAGCCATCATGGATCAGGCACGAAACTCGCCGCGCTCCGGAGGATTATTTTGCGGACAAAAAGGATGCGTCGCCCTGCTCCCCGGAGGACTGTCGGAAGCGCGCGCTTGTGATGAAATCGCAGGGCTACACCGCGCTGAAGTTCGACCTTGATGTGCCCGGCACGCAAGGGTCCGATCCCTATAACCGTTGTCTCACTAATCCTGCCATCGATCGCATGGTGGCCCTGATCGGAGCAGTTCGCGAATCGGTCGGAGACGACATCGACCTTGCCGTCGATTGCCACTGGCGCTATAGCGTGAGCGACGTTGTCAAAGTCGCGCACGCGTTGGAACCCTTCCGGCTCCTCTGGCTAGAGGATCCGGTTCCTCCTGAAAGTGTTGCGGCCCTACGCGCGGTAAGTTCGCGGGTAAGGATCCCGATTGCCACCGGCGAGAATCTGTATTTGTTCGAGGGATTCCGGGAAATATTGCAGACGCATGCCGTTAGTATTGCGACCCCGGATCTGCAGAAGGTTGGGGGCCTGGCCGTAGCCAGCCAAATCGCGCAGTTTGCCGATGCACAGACCATCCCCTTGGCGCCACACAACATCAGTAGCCCGGTTGGGACTCTGACTACGGCGCATTTCTGCGCGGCCATTCCAAACTTCCTCGTGCTTGAATTTCATGCCTCGGATGTGCCCTTCTGGGATGATCTGGTGGAGGGCATCCCGAAGCCGATCATTCAGAACGGGTCGATTCAACTTCCCGACAAACCCGGCCTTGGCGTGAAGCTGAACGAGGAGGTTGCCCGCAAGTATGCCCGCAACGGCGAACCCTTTTTTGAGTGACTCGACAACAAGAACCGGCGGTGGGGTATGCTAGACCCTGCCCTTAGGACCTGTTTTGTTGAAATGCACGCAGCAAAACGCCCGTAACTGGTCATTGCAGCCCGATTCTCAAACATGTCGATACCGAAGCTGACCGTTCTGGGAAAGATTGTCGACTCCGGCCTGGTGGCGGTGGTGCGAGCAGAGGGATGCGAGCAGGCGTCACGCATCGCCGAGGCATGCGCCCAGGGTGGCGTAGCCGCCATCGAGATCACGTTCACCGTGCCCGGAGCTGCCGCGGTCATCGCTGACCTCGCGCGCCGTTACGCCACCGGTGAGATCCTGGTCGGCGCAGGCACCGTTCTCGATTCCGAAACGGCGCACGCCGCGATTCTCGCTGGCGCACAGTTTGTGGTCGGCCCGTGCCTGAACCCCGACGCAGCGCGCTTCTGCAACCGTCATCAGGTCCCCTACATGCCGGGAGCCGGCACGGTGAAGGAGATTGTTGAGGCCATGGAGTGCGGAGCCGACATCGTCAAGATCTTTCCGGGAGAAACCCTGGGGCCCACTTTCATCAAAGCCGTGAGAGGCCCGCTGCCCCGCGCTTGCCTGATGCCGACCGGCGGTGTGGGCCTGGAAAACGTGGGGGAATGGATTCGCGCTGGCTGTGTCGCGGTCGGAGTGGGAGGGAATCTGACCGGCGGCGCCAAGCGCGGCGATTATCAGTCGATCACCGATCTGGCGCGGCAGTTCATGGCCAAAATTCGGCAAGCGCGAGGAATCCAGCAGTAAAGGCAGGTCTCCGAATTGATGACCGTACGTCGAGAAAGACTATGAAACCATGGCACACAGACGAGGAACTCTTCTCCACGGTTCGGCAGGAACTGTTTACCTGTGTCGTCGGCGATGTCATGGATAAAATGGGCCTTCAGCATCAATTCCTGCCACCGCAAATTCGCCCTTTGCGGCCCGACATGGTGTTGATCGGCCGCGCCATGCCGGTGCTGGCGGTCGACGTCTTTGCGGAGAAGGTCGAGGGCACACACAACAAGCTGATGGAGAAGCCGTTCGGGCTGATGCTGGAGGCGCTGGACGACTTGAAAGCCAACGAAGTTTACGTGAACACGGGGTCCTCTCCGCGCAATGCCTTGTGGGGCGAATTGATGAGCATCCGCGCCCGCAAGCTGGGAGCGGCCGGAACCGTATTGAATGGCTATCTGCGCGACACCAAGGCAGTACTGAATCTGAATTTTCCCGCGTTTTGCTGGGGTTCCTACGCACAGGACTCCGCGCCTCGCTACAAAGTAGTCGACTTTCGCATCGCCATCGAGGTCGGATCCGTTCGTCTGCGCCCTGGTGACTTCCTTTTCGGAGACATCGATGGAGTCTGCGTGATCCCGGTCGAGGCTGCGACGGAAGTATTCACCAAAGCACTCGAAAAAGCTCGCGGGGAGAAACTGGTGAGAAAAGCCCTGGAGGAGGGGAGCAGCGCTGTGGCTGCATTCGAAAAGCACGGAATCATGTAGCGCGGCCGCAACTGCTGAGGGTAGTCAACATGATCCAGATCGATCTTTCCGGCAAAGTGATCCTGATTACCGGCGCCATGGGCGCCATTGCCGAGCACATGGTGAAGAAGCTGAATGCTGCCGGAGCAACCCTTGTTCTTCTCGACCTCAAACCCTCGAACGAAGCACGCGAATCGCTCCGGAGATGGCAAATTCCTGACGAGCATTACGTCTACCACTCCATCGACATTACCGACTCGGCAAGGCTGACAAGGGTAGTGGATGAATCCTTCAAGCGCTTCCCGGGCATGGATACCGTGCTGGGACACGCGGGCGGCTGCGGGCTTCATCCCTTCGGCGCAACTTCGGAGACGGAATTCGAGCGCATCTTCCGCTTCAACTTCCTGGCACAGGTGTCGCTGACACGCGCCGTCTTTTCACAATGGATGAGGCGTGGGATGCCGGGCCATCTCATCTTCACCTCTTCCTACGTGGCGCGCGTCCCCCATACCCAGATTCCTGCGTATGCCTCGGCCAAAGCGGCGCTCGAAAATTTCGCCCGCTGTATGGCCCTGGAATACGCGTCCTCCGGCATTCGCGTCAACGTCATTTCACCAGGGAATGTCGCGGCTGGAAGTTCCCTCAAAGTCTTCGAGGAAGATGCCGCCTACCGCGAGTTCGTGCTCCGCGTCTCCCTAGGAAAGCGCAACAGTCCTGAGTCGATTGCCGATGCGTTCGTATTCTTGTGCTCGCCGCTCGCCTCTGAGATCAACGGAGAGATTCTCAGTGCCGACTACGGAGCGGGGATCGGAAACCGTCTATGAAGGTAGGTCTCGGTTTATATCGTCACATGCTCACGCGCGAATACTACGATTTCGCGCGCCAAGCCGGCTGCACTCATATCGTGGTCCACTACGTGGACTATTTCAATCAGGCCGGGTCGAACCCGCGCAACAACCAGCCCACGGGAGCCAAGTATGAGCCGTGGGGAGTGGCTGGCGACCCCCCCAAGCTCTGGACGGCTGCCGAACTGAAGCAGCTTCGCCAGCAGATCGAAGCGGCAGGCCTGACCCTCGCCGCCCTTGAGAATCTCGACCCGGGGCACTGGCACGATATCCTGCTGGATGGCCCGCGCCGACCCCAGCACATCGAGAACGTCAAGACCATCATCCGGCGCATGGGAGAGGCGGGGATTCCCGTCCTGGGATACTACTTCAGCCTGGCCGGCGTTTGCGGTCGTGTGACCACGCCCTCCGGCCGTGGCGGCGCGTTGACCCTCGGCATGGACGGACCCGCCGATGAGGTCCCTGTCCCCAACGGCATGGTTTGGAACATGGTGTACGACAAGTCCGCCCCGCCCGGCGCCCTGCCCGCAGTTCCTCGTGAAGAGCTATGGCGCCGGTTGCAGCGCTTTCTCGAGGACGTTGTTCCGGTTGCGGAACAGTCAGGAGTTCGACTGGCAGCGCATCCGGACGATCCGCCTATGCCCACCATGCGCGGCCAGGCCCGTCTCATTTTCCAACCGCACATGTATCAACGTCTGCTGGATTTAGTTCCAAGTCGCTGCAACGCCCTGGAACTCTGCGTAGGAACCATTGCCGAAATGACGGAAGGCGATGTCCACGAGGCGGTCGACCGCTACTGCAAACAGGGGAAAATCGCCTACCTTCATCTTCGCAACGTGGCCGGGAAGGTGCCTCACTATCGCGAGACTTTCATCGACGACGGTGATGTGGACATGGTTCGGATTCTGTCGACTCTCGAACGTAACCATTTCGACGGCGTCATCATCCCGGACCACAGCCCGCAGATGTCCTGCGCCGCTCCCTGGCATGCCGGGATGGCCCACACGCTGGGCTTCATCCTGGCCGTCAAAGCGATGCTCGCCGCCTCAAAAACCACACCGAGGCCGACCGACTGACATCCCCATCGATCCAATCTCATTCGCGCGGACCGCTTGTCATTGCGGCCTGTGTCTCTACTTTGGGCGGACTCCTGTTCGGCTACGACAATATTGTGATCAGCGGCGCGATTGGCTATCTGCGCCAACTGTTTCGCCTCGACGCGGCAGGCACGGGATGGGCCGCCGGGTGCGCGTTGATCGGCTGCATTGTCGGCTGTGCCTTCGCCGGAACCGTCGCCGATCATTTCGGGAAGAAGAAAGGTCTCGCCCTCTGCGCAGTCTGTTTCGCCCTGTCCTCTACCGGCATCTTCTTCGCTGCCAATCTCCATCAGTTCGTGGTTTGGCGCTTGATTGGCGGTTTGGGCATCGGGGCAGCCTCCGTGATTTCTCCCAACTACATTGCCGAGATCGCCCCCACCCGGGTTCGTGGCCGCTGCGTAACTCTCTACCAGTTAGGCATCGTAGTTGGAATTCTCGCCGCGGTCTTCGTCAACATGCTCATTCAGCGTCTGGGCGACGAGGCCTGGAACACTGCCGTCGGTTGGCGATGGATGTTTTTCGCGGGCATCGTGCCGGCGCTTCTGTTCGGCGCCATTATTGTGCCAGCCGTCGAAAGCCCTCGCTGGCTGATGAAGATGGGCCGGCACGATCAGGCCGTCGACGTCCTTGCCAGGATTAACGGCGCGGACGTTGCGGCCCGCGAGGCGGTCGAAATCGAAGACTCTCTGGCCATTGAAGAAGGCCACATTTCAGAACTCCTGACCGCTTTCCGACGGCCGTTGCTGCTGGGCATCATGCTCGCGGGATTGCAGCAAATTAGCGGAATCACTCCGCTGTTCTCTTTTCTGCCGGAAATCTTTCGCTCCGCCGGGACCGCAACCGGCGACGCATTTTTCCAGTCAGTCCTGGTCAGCCTGATCAATCTGTTGTTCACACTCTTTGCCCTGTGGCTGGTGGATCGCGCGGGGAGAAAAACGCTCATCCTCGCCGGAACGACCTTGCAATGCGTCTCGTTTGCCTTGGTCGGCTGGTTCTATCACGTCCACGGCAGCGGCCTGGCTGTTCTGATTTTTGTGATGAGCTTTGTCGCGGGTCACGCCTTCGGCAATGGCGTGGCGTGCTGGGTCATCATTTCGGAGATCTACCCCACCAAGGTCCGCGGGCGTGGCATGTCTATTGCTACCACGGCACTTTGGCTCGTCGGCTACTTGGGCAATCAACTGTTTCCGATTATGCAGAAGCGTTTGGGATCCGATGGCACCTTCTGGTGCTTCAGCGCGGGCGCGTTGTTGACCATCGTTCTGGTCGGCTGGCTCGTCCCCGAAACGAAAGGACGTTCACTGGAACAGATTACGAAATTCTGGGCCTCGCAACGCACGGCCCCGGCAACGGCCGTGGCGAATCCCGAGAGCGGGGTGTAGCGGTTGCGATCTATAGGAGCCTCCCAGACGAAATGAGGTGTTCGGTGAAGAAGACAGAAACCGCTTCGACTAGCCGCGCGGCCGTTGGCGGCAACATTGCCGCCTCAAACAACCCATCCGGGAGCGGCATGAGCCGGCGGTCCGTCCTCAAGTCTCTTAGCTTCACGGCAGCGGCATGGATGCTGCCGGCCAACCTCTCAGGCCGCTCAACTCTCGTGGAAACCTGGCCGGAGAACAATGCCGCAGGCTCGGGATCGCGGAACGTCGTCAACAATCCCAAATGGTACGGGTTCAACCTGCTCGAGTACTTCTCCACCGATCCAGATTGGATGAAGTATTTCCCCTTCAAGAACGACGGCATGTTCCTGGAGGACGACTTCCGCTGGATACGAGACTGGGGCTTCAACTGGGTTCGTTTGCCGATGGACTACCGCTTCTGGACCGAACCCCAGGATCTCCTGAAGATTCGCGAAGACAAGGTTGTGCCGATTGACCGCGCTATTCATCTTGGCGAGAAATACGGAATTCACGTCAACCTCTGCCTGCACCGCGCCCCCGGATACTGCATTCTCGACACGATGGACGAAGCACTGACGGGCATCCACATCACCAAGGAAAAGAGTAGCGTCTATACGGATCCGAAAATGCTGGATGCGTTCGTCTACCAGTGGACCTATTTCGCCGACCGCTACAAAGGAATCTCCAGTGAAAATCTCAGCTTCAATCTGGTGAATGAGCCCATCGTCATACCCACATCCGCAGAAATGGAGGAACTCAACAAAACCGGCAAAGGCAAACCCCGCGATATTTTCAACGGGGAACTTCCGCGGCGTCACGCCCCGGACTACACTCGCGTCGCTCAGGCAGCCATCCAGGCAATTGCCAAGCATGATCCGCTCCGCCTCATCGTCACTGACGGATACAACGGCGGCACCTCAGTCATCCCCGACTTGTTCGAGACAGCGGTCCTCCAGAGCTGCCACACCTACCATCCCATCCAGCTTACCCATCACCAGTGCGAGTGGGTGCGTGGCATACTCACCGGCACCGAACTGATGCCGACGTGGCCTCTCAAGAATGAGAACGGCGTCAGCGTGGATCGAGCCCAGCTTGCTCGGACGTTTCAGCCGTGGGGCGAACTGGCCACACACGGGGTTGCCATTCACTTCGGCGAGATGGGTTGTTACAAGCACACTCCGCCGGAAGTGGTTCTTGCCTGGTTTGACGATACCTTGAGCGTGCTCAGCGACCTGCACACGGGATGGGCGCTGTGGAACTTTCGCGGACCGTTCGGCATCCTCGACACCGAGCGCGCCGGCACGAAGTTCGAGAACTGGCGCGGACACCAGCTCGACCGGGCCCTGCTCAACCTGCTTCAGAAGGCAATGAAGTAGTACATCGTTCTGCGGCACGCTGCTGCAGAGACGCGAACCTCAGCTCCACTTACCGGTTGTGTGCGAATGCCCGGAACTGGTTCTCGGGCTGACCTGCAACCTCCGTCGCAACTGCGTACAGCCCTCCCGCCAAGCGGTCTTCCGGCGACGCCTCGATCCTCGCCGTGGTGACATAGAGCGTCTTCCGATCCGATCCCCCAAATGTGCAGGTCGTAATATTCTTCACCGGCATCTCTACCACTCGATCTATCGCTCCGCTCGGTGCCATCCGCACGATGCACCCGCCAAAGAAGCGGCAGTTCCAAAGGCACCCTTCGGAGTCGACCGTCGAGCCGTCAGGCAGACCTCGCGCGAAGCCCTGCAGAAAAGGCCGTTCATTTGCGATGGCACCCGTAACCTGGTCATAGTCATAGACCCAGACGCTGTTGGCGAGCGTATCTCCGAAATAGAAACGCCGGCGGTCGGGACTCCAGGCAAGGGTGTTCGAAATTCCGATCTCCTGTCGCCAAATCGTCACCTTGCCGTCCGGATCAAGGCGGATTAGTTTCCCCTCCTGTCCACCCGCTGTGCCGGCCGATCCATCCGTGTTGACGTTATTGCGCATTGATCCCATCCACAGCGAGCCGCGCGGATCGGCCCGCGCATCGTTCAGTCGAACTTTGGGCCAGCCTTCAAGATGAAAGACCGGATCGTGTCTTGCATCCGTATCCGGCTCCCACAGAATCACGCACGATCCCAGAATGACGGCCAGCACCTCTGGCCGGTCGGTCAGCGTAAGTGCCGTCACCGGTTCGTCGAAGAACCACGTGCGCACGCACCGATCTGCGGGCCTGAAACGATGAACCAGAAAGCGGTTGATATCGGTCCAGTACACCGCCTCGTGCGCGGCGTGCCAGACCGCGCCTTCCCCGCACACGTCACCGGTTGGCGCCACACACAAGGGATGGAGGATCATTGCACTCCTATGCCAGCCAGTAGTCCGCCGTCCACAAGATAATCACCTCCGGTGCAGAATCCTGCTTTGTCGGATACGAGGAAGGCCGCCAACTCCGCCACTTCCTCCGGTGTGCCGATGCGTCTCAGCGGATGTGCTGCGCCGAACCTTTCGAATACGGTCTCCTCGGGCAACTCCGGCCCGAAATGCGCCGCGGCACGCGCCAGCATCGGCGTCCGAATGGAGCCCGGGCTGATGGAATTAACGCGAATATGGTCCGCAGCATGGTCCAGCGCCAGCGCCCGCGTCAGGCTGTGGACTGCGCCCTTGGAGGCAGCGTATGCTGCCACACCTCGCTGGCAGGCATAGCCCTGCACGGAGGAGAGATTCACGATCGATCCCCCACGCCGTTTCTTCATTTCCGGGATGCCGAAGTGCGCCAGCAGAAAAATGCTGCCAACATTCACCATCATGCAGTGGTTCCAGGTATCAGGATCGGTCTCAACTGCCGTGCCGAAAGGGTGAATCGCCGCCGCATTGACGATAATGTCCAGCCCGCCAAACACCGTTGCGGTCTTCGCCACAACCGCCTGAACTTGATGCGGCTGGCTGACATCGCAATGCTCAACGCGCAGTTCCAGTCCGCTGGCCTTTGCCTCATGCTGCAGTTCTTTGTTGGCCGATGACTCGATGCCGCAAGCTACAACCTTGCATCCACCGATCGCGAGACGCTTCGCGATCGCGCGGCCTATGCCCGTTGTACCCGTCACAATCGCAACTCGATTTTCAAATTCCATCATCCCTGCCCACTCCTGCTTCGCCCGTTCCGCTCAACACACCCATCCTGCCCACGCCTGACATGACCAACGAAGACCTCGGCGCATCAGGTCCAAGCCAGGTTCGGCACGCGTTATCTTATTCCTCAACCTGAAGAATGCGTACCGATTCATTGGACGAACAGGCGATGATCCAAGAAAATAGGATCTGAATGATGACGCTTGGCAAGAGCAGCGACCAACAGGCGGATGTGAAAGCCGTCATTTTTGACTATGGCGAGGTCCTCTGTAGTCCGCCGACGCCGACCGAGACTGCTCGCCTGGCGGGCCTTTTCGGCGTCAGCGCCGACCGCTTCCCGGAGTTGTGGGAAAGAAATCGCGGCCCCTATGACCGCGGCGATCTCTCCCCGGATGTGTACTGGTCCATGCTTGCCAATGATGCCGGCACTACAATCCCTCCAGGCCGCATGGACGAAATCTGCCAACTCGACAACGCCATGTGGAGCCATGTCAATCCCACTATGGTCGAGTGGGCGCTCCGGCTTGCTTCCTCCAGGATGAAAATCGGCCTTCTCTCGAATATGCACCCGAGCATGGTGCAGCATGCCCGCAGAAACTTCGCCTGGCTCAAGAACTTTGACTGGGTGACCTTCTCCGCGGAAGTGCGACTGATCAAACCCGAACCCGCGATCTATGAACACACCCTGCGCGGTCTGGGCGTGAGGCCTTCTGATGCTCTGTTCTTGGACGACCGGGAGATCAACGTTCAGGCCGCGCGCGCCCTGGGTATCAACGCCATCCGCTTCCAATCCATGACGCAACTCCGAAGCGAACTGCAGATTGTGGGATTCACCACGTTGCCGCCGCATTCCTGATCCGTCCGAGATCCCACACAAAGGCGTAGGCCCGAGAACCTACTGCTGGCTCTGCGGGTTGCTGTTCTGCAACCTCTGGAATTCCTGCGTTTCCCGCTCCGCTTCGGCGCTCTTGCCTTGCTTGCGATACAGTCCCGCCAGGGCAAAATGAGTTTGTGCCGCGAGGGCGGAGTCTTTCTCGATGGAGAGCAGCTTGCGCCACGCTTTCTCTGCCGCCGCCGCATCACCTTCCAGCGAGGCCGCCTTCCCCAGCGAGTAGAGCGTTTCTGGCATCTCCGGTCGCAAACGATCTGCGCGCTGCAGTTCCGCGCTAGCCGCCCGTGCCTTGCCCTGCTGCAGTAGCGCCGACCCGAGACTGTAGGCCGCTTCCGCATCTCCGGGACGCAGCTTGCTCTGTGCGCGAAACTCCGCTTCCGCCTTCTCCCACTGCGAAGACTTGGCATACACGTTCCCGAGTCCCAGGTGCAGCTCCGGCGTATCGGGACGAAGCTTCAGTGCCGCGAGATATTCCCGTTCTGCCTGCGGCATCTGGCGCAACACAAAGTAACCTTCTGCCATGGCCTGGTGCGCCCGGGCAGAATCCGGGTAAGCGGCCAGCAGTGTGTCAATAGACTGCTTGGACAGCAGCCCGCTAGCGCGACCGAGGTAGTAAAGCAGATCGGGATCATTCGGCTGTTGTTCCAATGCCGCCTGGAGATGGGTGACTGCCTCTTTCAGTTGCCCTGTCTCGACTTCGGCGATCCCCAGTGCTCCAGTCTCCTGGGCCCGCTCCAGGTGGGGCACCGCTTCTGCCGCATACCCCTGGGCCAGCAACGCGTACCCGAGCAACCGGTGGGCCGGCAGCAGGTCTGGGGCGAGTTCCAGCGCATGCTTCAGGGGCCCCACAGCGCTGCCATAGTCGCGCTTCTCCAGGTAGGCCTGGCCGAGACTCACAAATGCGTCTGTGGACTTCGGGTCCAACTCGGACGCCTTGCGAAATTCCACAATCGCAACATCCACGTCATGTTGCTTGTCTGCCTGGACTCCCGCCTGCAGATGAGCAAGGGCTTCGGAAGAAGGCGCTTGCCCAGAAAGCCACAGCAGCAACAATAAGTGGATCATGGCTTCTCCGGTTCCCGCACTTCGAGAAATTGGTCGGCGCGGACATCACGCAGAGACTGATGCATTCCCGAAGGCCACACAATCTCGACTTGGGCCTTGTCGGCTGCTGCCAGCCCGAAGTGCAGGCGCTTGTCGCTCGACGAGAGATAACTTCCCGCAGCTGTGGCATAGCGAGTCTGACCGTTCACGCGGACGCGGGCGCCGAATCCGTCCCGATTGCTGCGCGTGCCACGCAGTGAGATCACCAGCCAGTGCCGGTTTCCACCACGGTTCATTAGCACCTGCGGAGGACCGCCCAGCACGGTCACCACCACATCCTCCCAGCCATCGTTGTTCAAGTCGCCGAACGCAGCCCCGCGACTGGCCGTCGGCACGCTCGTTCCCGGGTCCGCGCGCTCGAAGCGTCCCTCGTGATTCAGGGCCAACAGGGGCAACTCCTTGTAGTGCAGGGACGGGTCGATTTGTTCCACATTGTCGAGCACGTGGCTCTGCGCCACGAACAGGTCCTTCCAGCCGTCGTTGTCAAAGTCTTCCAGCCCAACGCCCCACCCCGAACTACCGCTGGTCAGCACACCCAGACCCGCCTCGAGACTGCGATAAGTGAACACCCCGCCCCCCTCGTTGTGGTAAACGCCGTAGATCTCGCGCGGCAACTCGGTCACGATGATATCGGGCCGTCCGTCGTTGTCATAATCCTGGAAGACGGTGCCCATGCCGGATAACCGCCGCCCATCTTCCGATAGAGCCGCGCCTGCTTCCATCCCGCGCTCCGTGAAAGTACCGTTGCCGTTGTTATGAAACAGGAACTGCTGCATTCCATCATTCGAAACGAAGATGTCGGTGAAGCCGTCGTCATCGTAGTCCGCGAAAGCGACCCCCAAGGCCCGTCCTTTCTTGGCCGCGATACCCGAGCGCTGGCTCACGTCCGTGAACGTGCCGTCGCCGTTGTTGTGATAGAGAATATTGGTCGCGGCGGGAAACGTCTCCGGCGGACAGTACGTATGCCACTCCTGGCCGCAGTTCTTGCTGCGCTTCGTATCCCAGTCCATGTAGCGAGTCACGAACAGATCCAGCTTCCCGTCGTTGTCGTAGTCGAAAAAGCCGGCGGAAACCGACCACCCGCCGCCCGCCACGCCGGCCTTCGCGGTCACGTCCGTGAAAGTCCCGTCCCCGTTGTTGTGATACAGAATGTTCTTCCCGTAATTGGTCACGTAGATATCCGGGTAGCCGTCGTTGTCATAGTCGCCGACGGCGACTCCCATGCCGTAGTTCCCGTCTCCGGCGTTGGCCAAGCCGGCCTGCACCGTCACATCGGTAAAGCTCCCGTCTTTGTTCTGCCGATAGAGGCGATTCCAGTAACGCGGATCAAGCCGGTCGAAGCTCTCCGGCATCCTCATCGGGTCGATCAAGCGGCCCCCGTTCACCAGAAAAATATCGAGCAAGCCGTCGTTGTTGTAATCGAGCAAGGCAATGCCGCCGGGCATAGTCTCGATCAGATATTTCTGTGGCGTCGGAGAGTTTTGCAAGACGAAATCCAAACCGCGTGGTTGTTTCAGCTCAAGGAGAGCGGGTGGCGGCGCTGCTGCGCCCAGCACCAGCACCGAAAGGCACACGGCGCCCACGAGCGTCCTGAGCAACTCCCGTTTCTTCATTCTCCGTACTTCCTCGGGCACACCGCACCGAGAGTCGGGCACTGACAACGCAGTGTCTCATCCTCCGGCTTTGGACAGAGTTGAACCCCTCTTCTTCACCAGTCTAACTCCGAGGGTGCAACTTGCGAGAATTTGCCCCCTTGAGGTTAGCAGAATCTCTACCGCCCCTTGCCGAAGTCTGGGCAGAACCAGCGCAGCCCATTCTCACCTCCGCGGACCCACCAACGAGGTTACTCGCCCTATCGCGACCGGGACTCCGCCTTTGAAGTCAGCGTCTCCACCGCAGGGCCCGACATGGGTGTGACCAAGGTCAGCCTCATAACATAACGAGAGCTCGGCAGGACGTTCTGTCGCTATCCGTATGGAATCCGGTGGAGCGTCTGCCGCATCGGTCGTTTGCTTTTCTTCCAACTTCGATAGGCGATCTATGAAATTACGTAGGGCAACGGTTGCGCCTGCTCTAGTGAATCGGTTTTTCTCTTGACATCAC
>Ga0075014_100000075_pt1 | contig 32318 bp, 30 predicted proteins | sample AleBraG_ABR_2014_FD_71472 | JGI IMG/M metagenome (GOLD analysis project Ga0075014, IMG submission 71472) | Freshwater sediment microbial communities in response to fracking from Pennsylvania, USA - Alex Branch Run_MetaG_ABR_2014 | ecosystem: Environmental > Aquatic > Freshwater > Creek >... | reverse complement strand
CGCGGGTGAGTGGTGGCGGGAGTGCGAGTGGGGCTGGGGTGGTGAGGTAAGCGATTGCAGATTTGAGATTGAAGATCGCAGATTTGTTTTTGGATTTTGCGGGGCAGGTTCGGGTTTCGCTGACGAGTTTCGAGGCTGCCGAACTGCGCTCGGTCTGGGCGGGCGAGGCGCCCGCCCCCACACTAGTTCGGAATGGGAGTGGACGGTGAAGGTGATATTGCAGGTGAAGGCGGGATGCGTGGCGGAGGGAGTGAAGCGCGAGGTGTGGTTTGCGCTGGGGGTGATGGCGGCGGTGCATTGGCGGATGTTTCAGCGGGTGCTGGTGGCGACATCACTGATGGATGGGGTGCATGGGCCGAAGAGCTTGCATGCAGCAGGGTGGGCGGTGGATGTGCGGACGCGGGACATGTCGGACGCGGAGAAGCGGGCGTTTCATGCGGCGTGCGCGGAACTGCTGGATGGGCATGGGTTTGACATGGTGTGTGAGGGGCCTCCGTGGAATGCGCGGGCGGCGCATGAGCATTGTGAGTTTGATCCGAAGGCGGGGCAGGAGTTTCTGGTGGTGGAGGGGTAGGGCGGGATTTCAGATTGGCGATTTGAGACTGAAGATTTCAGTAGTGCCGGTGGATTCTCGAGCCAGAGCACACGTTCCCACCCTCCGCTGAAGCGGAAGGGTGAGGCACCCGGCTTTGCACTTAACGTGCTTCGAGTGTTCGGCTGTCTGACGGAAGGCGCGCGTATTGGGTGACACGAGCGACTTACATAGGTCCTGCGCTTTGCTCAGGATGACAAGGGCGGGGGAGTACGGTTGGTACCGACATGGGTTCAGGGATGATTCATGAACGATTTGGATGTGATGAACATGCTTGGGGCGAACCTGGATGAGCGGGTCGTGGAGTTCTGTTGGGGGCGAGGAAAGCATAAGTTCCGACTCGAGAACGTAAAGACGCGGGAAGGATGGATGCGAGCGTGGCTGCGCATTCGGGACAAGGAAAAGAAGCGGGTGCCGCTTATTCCGAACCGGGCGCAACGGGAGTTTGAAGGCAATTACGGGACGCACAATATCGTGCTCAAGGCCCGCCAGGTGGGAATCACGACGTACGTGGCGGCGCGTTTTTTCCTGCAGACGATTACGCATAGTGGATCGCTGACGGTGCAGGTGGCGCATAACCAGGAGTCGGCGGAAGAGATTTTCAAGATCGTGCATCGTTTTTGGGAGAACCTGCCCAAGGTGATGCGGGAAGGCGTGCTGCGGCGGTCGCACGCCAATATTCGCCAGATGCGGTTTCCAGAACTCGACAGCGAGTATCGCGTGGAAACTGCGGCGGACCCGAACGCAGGCCGCGGGCTGACCATCCATAACTTACATTGCTCGGAGGTCGCCCGCTGGCCGCGGGACGGGGAGGATACGCTGGCGTCGTTGCGGTCGGCGGTGGTGCCGGGCGGAAATATTGTTCTAGAGTCGACCCCGAACGGTGCGAGCGGACTGTTTTACGAAGAGTGGAAGCGGGCGGAGGAGACGGGATACGTACGGCACTTCTTTCCGTGGTGGTATGACACGGCGTATGCGACGCCGGGAGTGACGGTCAGCGACCTGACGGATGAGGAGAACGCGCTGATCGAAAAGCACCGGCTGGCGCAGGCGCAGATTGCCTGGCGACGGGCCAACCGGTCGAGTTTGCGGCAACTGGCGGCGCAGGAGTTTGCGGAGGATGCGGAGTCTTGCTTCCTGGCATCGGGCGAGAGTGTGTTTGACCTGGAGGCGGTGACGCGGCAAGTGGAGCATTGCGGGGAGCCGCTCGAGACATCTGACAACGGACGGTTGCAGGTGTGGTGGCCGCCGCAGACGCCGCATCGGTACATCATTGGGGTGGATCCGGCGGGGGGCGGGACCGAGGGGGATTACGCTTGTGCGCAGGTGATTGATCGGGCGACCGGGATGCAGTGCGCGGAGCTGCATGGGCATTATCCGCCGCGGGAGTTGGCGGAGCGGGTGGCGCAGTTGGGGCGGCATTACAACAAGGCGCTGATCGCAGTGGAACGAAATAATCACGGGCATGCGGTACTTCTTTATTTGAGTGATGTGGAGCGGTACGGGAATCTATTCGAAGCGGATGGGCAGCTCGGGTGGTTGACGTCGGCGGCGACACGGCCTGGGCTGGTGGAGAACTTTGCGGCGGTGGTGGCGACGGGGCCGCAGCTGATTCACAGTTTGCGGCTGCTGGAGGAGTGCCGAACTTTCGTCAGGCATCCGGATGGGACAGCAGCGGCGGCGGCAGGGTCGCATGATGATTGCGTGATGGCGATGGCGATTGCGTTGCAGGTGAGGAAGGAAGCGGCTGGGAGTATGGGGCGGCGGGAAATGATGGAGCTGGCGAGCTTGCCGGGGGTGGAGTAGGCGAGTCCCGAGGGGCTAAAGCCCGGTTTTTTGGGTCGCGACTTCCGCTGCGCTAAAGCGCGGCTCTTCCACGATTAGGGCGGCGTTCCAGGATTGGGGCGGTGTGAGGGCGATCACTGCGGGGATCTGGGAATGGAGTGTAGGATTGGCGGGTGTTTTGGCGTGTTTGGTCCGGAACGGGCATGGCTATAGCAAGCCATGCGAACTGAGTTCCGCGGCGAGCGAGGTGCATGGGTCCTTCGCTTCGCTCAGGATGACAGGACGCGAACAGTGATGTTGCTGCTGGCGTTTCGCGGGCAGGAGTGTCCGCGCCACACAGGATGATCTTCTGGCGATAACGGCGGTACAACACGTGAAGAGGATGCGGGGCGGGGCGCAGGGGCACTTGATGCGCTGCTCGGACGGGCACTTCTACGTGGTCAAGTTTCGGAACAATCCGCAGCATCTGCGGGTGCTGGCGAATGAGTTTCTGGCGACGCGGTTGGCGGAGCGCGTGGGGTTGCCGGTTCCGGTGACGGAAGTGATTGAGGTCAGCAACTGGCTGGTGAAACACACATCGGAGTTGAATATCCAGCTGGCGCAGAACAAGATTGCTTGCGAGCCAGGGTTGCAGTTTGGATCGCGGTACGTGATTGCGCCGTGGGATGGGCAGATCTTTGATTACTTGCCGGTGGAAGCGCTGGCCAAGGTGCGGAACCTGGAAACGTTTGCGGGGATGCTGGCGCTGGACAAGTGGACGGGGAATGCGAACGGGCGGCAGGCGGCATTTTGGCGGCGGGGGCGGGAACGGAAGTATACGGCGACATTTATTGATCAAGGGTATTGCTTCAATGCGGGGGAGTGGTCGTTTCCGGATAATCCGCTGCGCGGGGTTTATATCAGGAATGAGGTGTATGCGGGGGTGTGCGGGTGGGAATCGTTTGAACCGTGGCTGGCGCGGATTGAAGGGTTGGGGGAAGACCTGATCTGGGCAGCGGCGGGGGAGATTCCTCCAGAGTGGTACGGTGGGGAGTGGGATGCGCTGGAGAAGCTGGTGAAAACGCTGATTGAACGGCGAGAGCTGGTGCGGGGGCTGATTGAGGCTTTTCGGATATCGCCGCGGCGGCCGTTTGCGAATTGGAAACAGCCGTCAGCCATCAGTCATCAGCCGTCAGGAAATGCGTGATGAGAGATTTCCGGGAGCTGAAAGTCTGGCGCAAAGGGCACGAGTTGACGCTTGACGTTTATCGCGTGACTCGCGAGTTCCCGAAAGAAGAGACGTACGGATTGACGAGCCAGATTCGAAGAGCTGCAGCGTCGGTCGGGGCGAACATTGCGGAGGGCAGCGGAAAGAATTCGAGAAGCGACTTTGCACGGTATCTGCAGATTGCTATCGGGTCGGCTAGCGAGTTGGAGTATCACCTGTTGCTGGTGAAGGATCTCTGCTACGTGGACGCTGAACGGCACGCGGACCTCGAATCGAAGGTCATAGAGGTGAAACGAATGTTAACTGGCTTTGTAAAGTATCTCGCAGGCGAACGAACTGGAACTGAAGGCTGAACGCTGACGGCTGAGGCTTGATGGCGGAACGGAGACAACTCGAGTTCTTTGTGCTGCGGTATGTGCCGGACGCGGTGAAGGATGAGTTTGTCAATATCGGGGTGATGGCGGTGGAGGCGGACGGCGGGTTCGCGGACGTGAGGTTCACGCGCGATTGGCGGCGCGTGAGGTGCCTGGATCCGGACGTGGACGTGGAAGTGCTGGAGGCGCTGGAGCGGGAGATTCGAGGGCGGATGGCCGACGTCGCTGATCGGGAGTTGATGCTGCGCAAGTTGGAGGAGTCGCTATCCAACAATGTGCAGATGATGGCGGCGAAGGGGTGCTTGACGGAGGATCCGCAGAAAGAGATGGAGGAGTTGGCATCGCTTTATTTGGAGAGTCGGCGGCGGGCGGAGCGGCGGGAGGCGGCGGGACGGCAGCGGATTCTGGGGGCGATGCGTGGGGCATTTGAGCAGGCGGGAGTGTGGCGGCTCATGCGGCACAACATTGCGGCGGCGCAGTATACATATAAAGGTGATCCGCTGAAGATTGATTGCGGGTATCGGCCGAATGGGGAGATCAAGCTGTTCCAGGCGGTTTCTTTGGGGACCGACGTGGATGCGGCGAAGGTGCTGGCGTTTTCGTATCCGGAGATTGCGGCAGGGATACGGCGGGTGGAAGGTGCGGGGGCTTTGTTGACGGCGGTGGTCGAGGACGAGCTGGATCGAAACGATGAGGCGGTGCTGTTTGCCCTGGCGACTTTGGAGAAGAGCCGGATAGCGGTGGCGGGAGTGGGGGAGATGGGGCGGATTGCGGAAGTGGCGCGGCGAGAGATGCGGGTGTGACGAAAGCTCTTAGCTCTTGGTGCTAGGTTTCAGCTTTCAACTTTTCAGCGCTCAAATTTCAGATTCTGATTCTCCGTTGTAGGTTGGGCTACCGAGTTGGCGCTCTGCCTGGGCGGGCGACTCGCCCGCCCCCACACAAGGGCAGGACGTACGTGGCAAACGATGGGAGAGTTTGTCTGGGATGAAAAATGATTGGTTCAGATACGGAACAGTGAAACTCGTGGTGTTTGCCTCGCTTGCCGTCGTGTGTGCACGACTCGGTTTTGGACAGGCAACGACGACGGGCGGGAAAGTGGCGGGGGCGGCGACGCAGAGTACGGCGCCAGCAGCAGTGCAAGTACTGACTGGAGCTGATAATCGCTACTGCGATGCTTCGGGCACGTGGACGGGGGCGCGAAAGGATGGCGTGGCGGAGTTGCCACGGACGTGTGTGTATACCGCGTTGGCGGCGACGCCGTCGCCGGGGTCGGCGGTGGCAGCGCACGATGCGGCGGGATTGACCTCAGCCCTGGCGGCGGTGCAGTGCGGGCAGACCATCTCGCTGGATGCGGGTGTTACCTACAGCGGGAACTTCACTTTCCCGGCGAAGGGTTGCGACAACGCGCATTGGATCACAGTCAAGACGACGGGAACGATTCCGGCGGAGGGGGTGCGGATCACACCTTGTTATGCCAACGTGGCTTCGCTGGTGGGGCGGCCGGCTTACTCGTGTGCGGCGCCGTCGGCACAGATGGCCAAACTGGTTGGAACCGGCGGGACGGCGGTGCCGGTGACGCTCGCGGAAGGGGCGGATCATTACCGGCTGATTGGATTGGAGATCACGCGCCCGTCGGACAATACGACGCAGGGGACGCTGATCCTGGGGGGCAATCAGGCATCGAGAATCATTATTGACCGCTGCTGGGTGCATGGGGTGACGACGGCGGAGACGCGGCGCGGGGTGTGGACTTCGGGCTGGACGTATGCGGCGGTGATCGATTCGTATTTCACAGATTTTCACTGCAACCAGAATGGGGCGTGCGGGGACGCGCAGGCGATTGCGGGCGGGACGGGAAATTATGCGAGTGGGCCGCTGAAGATCGTGAACAACTTTCTGGAGGCGGCGGCGGAGGGAACGATCTTTGGCGGTGACGTCGGGACCACCGTTCCGGTAGACCTGGAGTTTCGCAGGAATCACTACTGGAAGCCGTTCCAATGGCAACCGGGGAATGCGGGTTATGTGGCGGGGACCGGCGGCAGCGGCGGGTCGATGATTGTGAAGAACCATTTCGAGTTGAAGAACGCGACGCGGACGCTGTTCGAGGGGAACCTGCTAGAGAACGTGTGGGGAGGATTCTCGCAGCAGGCGTATCCGTTTACGATTACGCCAGTGAACCAGTCGTCGGGATGCGCGGTGTGCAACGTGAGTGACACGGTGATTCGTTACAACAAGAGCGGACACTCGGGTGGGGGCATGGTATGGAGCCCCAATGCGGCGGGAGCTGCGGGTGGAGCGGCGTCGAGACGGTTGGTTTTTCACGACAACGTGATGGAGGACATTGATCACGCGAAATACAACGCGAACGGGGTTGAGTTTTTCCTGGCGAACAGCTGGCCGGACAATAACTGGGGCGATACGGATGTGGAACATAACACGGCATTCCTGAATACGAGCCTGCAATATCCGCATGCGGTTTATCTGGATCATGACTTGCAGTATGGGAACCTGACAGGGCTGTTCAACTTTTCGAACAACCTTTATACGGGGACGGCGTATCCGTGGTGGGCATCGCTGGGAGTGGGGACGGGATGCGGGAATTCGGATAATCCGATTGCGATGCTGAGTGCGTGTTTTCCGAATGGGTGGACTAGCACGAATAACGTGGTAGTAGGCGTGGGCTCACCGTACAACACGGCGGCGCACTGGCCAGCGAACACGACCCTGCCGGCGGCGTGGGCGGATGTGCAGTTGATGAACTACAACAATGGGAATGGCGGGGATTACCGGCTGGCGGGAAGCAGTCCGCAGAAGTGGAGAGGCTCGGATGGGCGGGATCCGGGGGCGGATGTGGATGCGGTGAATGGGGCGATTGCGGGAGTGAACTGAGAGTTCCTGGTTGCACTGCTGAGTAGTGCCAGCATCGCGCGGGCGAGGACCCATTCGGTCGCTTCGCTCTCTCAGGGCAGGCTTGCCCGCGCCTCCATAATTCTAGTCAGGGCAAAGTCAAAGGCCGCGGGCAAAAGTGCCCGCGCCACACAAGCGGGGCCACACAGGCAGAGTCAAAAGCCACACGAAGCAAGGGAATCCATGAACATCACAGAGAAGTTGCGCGGCGCGATGCGCCGACTGGGCGGAGGTGTGCGCCTCGAAGTCCGGCCGGAGGAAGTGCTGGCCGGAGGCGAGGCGAAGCGGAAGACAGCGGGGCTGCCTTCTTTGTTGAACATTTCGCGGGCGGGCGTTTCTGCGAATGCGATGCCAAAGGCGACGCCGGTGAACTTGCGGCGGTTTGCGGAAACGCCGGTGGCGCGCAGGGCAATCAATGCGATCAAGGATCCGATTGCGGGGATGCGGTGGCGGGTTCAGGCGAAGCACGGGCAAGCGATCGAGACGCTGCCGGACGGGATGGCGCGGATGAACGCGCTGACGGCGAACTTCGAGGCGCCGAATCCGGATGATTCGTTTCGGTCGCTGGCGGAGCAGGTGCTGGAGGACGTGATCGTCGGCGGATTCGGGGCGATCGAGGTGGAGCGCACGGGCGATCCGGCGCGGCCGCTGGAGTTGTGGCCGGTGGATGGGGCGAGCATCCGGATGCGGGCGGATTGGGATGGGGCGCCGACGTCGCCCCGGTACGAGCAGGTGACGCGACGGTTCGGACCGGACGCGAACGTCGTGTTGACGGATGAAGAGCTGATTTATGTGCGGCTGAATGCCAGGACACACACGCCGTTCGGGCTGGGGCGGCTGGAGGTGGCGTTCGAGACGATCAATGCGTTCTTGAGCGCGCATCGATATGCGGCGCGGCTGGCGTCGAACACGGTGGTGCAATATGCGCTGTGGCTGCAGAACATGAGCCCAGCGCATCACGAGCGGTTGATTCGGTGGTGGCAGGACGAGATTGAGGGGACGGGACGGGTGCCGATCCTCTCGGTCGAAAGCAAACCGGAGGTGCTGAGGTTCGGTGGAGGCACCGATGCAGACCTACGACTGGCGTGGCAGGAGTTCCTGTTGCGGGTCGTCGCCGATGCTTTTGACCTTCCGCCGCAGATGCTGGGGGTGGAGCGTGACGTGAACCGCTCCACTGCGGCGGAACAGACGGATATGGCGTTCCGTCAGGCGATTGTGCCGACGGCGCGGTTGCTGGCGGAGTACTTGACGCGAGAGGCGATTGGGAAGGTGCTGGGGTGGAGTGATCTTGAGTTTGTATTTGCGGACCTGGAGGCGAGAGATGAACTGAAGGAGGCGCAGATTCAGGAGATTCTGCTGCGGAATGGAGTGCTGACGGTGGATGAGGTGAGACGGATGCGGGGGTTGGGGGCGCTTAGCGGGTAGCTCTTGGCTTGCAGTTGTCAGCATTCAGCACTCAGCATTCAGCCACAGAGTTTTGAAAAAGCCCCGGTAGTCAGCCCGGGTGACGGCACGGAGTGGGTGTAGACCACGATCGCAATCGGCGTGAGCGAAGTACATAGGTCCTTCGCTTCGCCCAGGATGACAGGGGAAGAAAATTATGAGTGAGGTCGGTCAGGGCCGGGTTGGGGTGGAACTGGAATCGATGGCGATTGAGATGCCGGCGGTGGAAGGACATCCGAACCGGGTGGGATTTCGTGGCGTGTTGACGTTGGTGGATGTGGCGTCAGACAAGCCGCCGGCGGGGGCGCGGGGACATCGGGTGGTGCTGACACGGGCGGCGGCGGAGAAGGCCCTGGCCTCCCTGCTGGGGATGGGTGTGGATTATGCACCGACGCTCGATCGGCACGATGTGCGACGGAAAGTGGGAGTGATTACGCGGGCGGAGATTGTGGGGAGGAATCTCGAGCTGAGTGGGTATCTGTTTGCGCGCGACTTTCCGGACGTGATACGGGAGATGGAGAAGGCGTGCGGAGGGGATGGGAAGGTGGCGGCGGGTTGCCGAGCTGCGCTCGGCCTGGGCGGGTCAAAGACCCGCCCCCACACAAGCCCACACACAGGCTCCGGCACGAGTGAGGCGTTAGGGATGTCGTATGAGATTGCGAATGCGCGGGTGGAGGATGTACGGGCGAATGTGTGGATCCTGACGAGCGTGACGTTTACCGGGGCGGCGATTCTGCGGCGAGAGAAGGCAGCGTACCGCAGAACGTGGGTGGAGTTAGAGGAGTAGGGGCGAGCCTCGATTTTAGATCTTAGACTTGAGATTTCAAATTTGGAAACGACTTGCAACCAGGTCAGTCGAGTGGTCTCGAAGTTTCAAGTTTCATAGTTGGACTCTTTGAGTCAACATTATTAGTGCGGGGAGGACGGAAGGACATGAGTGAAGAGGGCATGCAGCAGTTTACGGAAACAGTGGAGCGACTGGCGGGCGCGGCAGAGGCGCTAGAGCGGATGCTGGGGAGAATCGAGGCGCAGCAACAGGAACTGAGCGCCAAGGTTGCGGTGATTGTGGCGGCGGTGGAGGAGAAGGCGGAGAGACCAGTGGCGGAGAAGGAGGCTACTGGGCTTGAGGCACGTGTGGCTGAACTAGAGAAGGCGAATGCCGACCTGAAGGCGCAAGCGGCGCGGGCAGGGCGGAAGACGCTGTCGCCGATGGTCTCGGCCTTGCTCGGCAAGTTCGGGGGAGAGGGCGAGCACGCCGATAACGGCGCCCTAGATAAGGCGCTGAGCGTTCTGACTGTGGATCAGAGGATTGCGGTGAAGGCGGAGATGGCAAGGGCGGGGATGTTGGAGTAGGGCTCGGCTCAAGGTTCGGGTTTTGAGTGGGCACGGCGAAAGCCGTGCCTTTTTATTTGCGGTGGCTGCCCGGTTGCGCCGGGCCTGGGCGGGCGAGTCGCCCGCCCCCACACGAACCCCATTGCAAGAAAGTGGGCGGGCAGGTAGTAAATATCAAACTTCTCAGGAGAAGACATGAAGGCACAGTTTCTGGATTTGAGTGCGGCGGCGGATTTTCTGGGGCCGGGTGCGGTGGAAGTGAACCGGTATCAGTCGGAGATTACCGACATCGTGCGGCGGCGTGGCGTGTTTGGGCAGCGGATCAAGCAAGCTCCAGCGACGGGACATCCGTCGAGGTTCTTTGAACAGACGGCAATTGTTTCGCCGACGGCGGCGCAGGGGTTTGTCGATCCGCGCAGCATCGTGGCAGCTGTGGGGTCGCCGACACGCTTAGAGCGCAGCGTTCCCCTGAAGGCACTGGTCTCGCAGATCAATTACAACCTGTTCGATATCGAGATTGGCAGCCAGCAGAGCCAGTTTGCGTTCCTGCAGGCGAAGGATTTGGCCGATGCGGTCGATGGGTTGATGCGGACACACGATGTCGCGCTGTGGAACGGCAACGACACTTCGCTCAGCGCTCCGACCACCATGCAGTACTACGGAGCGGCCGGGCAGATCACCGCGGGCGGGAATACGTTCTCGGCGGCGGCAAGCGACAGCATTGTGGACACTTTCAAGTCGGCGGTGGCGCAGATGGTGGCGAATTCGAGCTACGAAGTGCGTCCAACGGCGATCTATGCCAACCCGGTGCTGCTGGATCTGATCGATCGGGAAATGAAGTCGGCTTACAACACCGTGCTGCAAACAACAGAAATCACGGGCGGCTTCCGGGTGAAAGCGCTTTCGACACAGGCGGGCGATCTGCCACTGATTCCGGAGTGGACGCTGGGCTACACCGGCTCTGGCGGCGCAGGCTCAGTATTCCCCTGCTACATCGTGAGCGAGGACATGGTGGAGTACCACTGGCTGACGGATGCGAATCCACGAGTGTTCCAACTGGGCCTGACCGGCAACCTGGCTTCGCAGCTGGTGGTGGTCAAGTTCGGAGCGGTTGTGGTGAAGGGCGCTTCGTACGCCCACGCCAAAGTAACGGTGAACCGGTAGCTGTTAGCTCTTAGCCTTTAGCTCTTAGCCGTCAACTTCTTGGGAACAGTCATTACCTAGTGGTTGACGGTTGAGGGCAAGGCTGCCGAGCTGGCGTTCGGCTGGGCGGGCGGGGGGCGCCCGTCGCCACACAAAATGCCTGGTGGTGGGGCAGGAAGCGAGAGAGGACATGGACTATTTGAGCCCATCGGAGTATGGGGCATTCGGGCTGGAGAGTGCGACGCCGGCGGCGTGGGTAACGGCGGCCTCGGCGGTGATTGAGAGCTATTGCCGGCGACCCACACTGGGTGTGACGCAGTACCAGGAGCGGGTGCGAGTGGCTTGGGGCCGGAATACCTTGAGGCTGACGTATCTGCCGCTGGCGGCGATGGAGGGAGCGGCGTCGGCGCTGGTGCAGTTGCGCGGGCGGTATGCGGAGCCGCGGCACTACGAAGGGGTGGCGAGCGAGATCGCGATGGAGGCAGCGGTGGTATTCGCGCTGCCGGGGACGTGGGTGGAGCTGGATGCGAAGGGCATCGACCTTTGCGCGGAAAGTGGCGAGCTTACGCTGCCGATGAACGTATTGGGATTAAGTTTTGGAGAACTGGAGGTCACGTACACGGCGGGGCTGGCGGTGATTCCGAAGGCGGTGAAGGTGGCGTGCGCGCAGGTGGTACGAAATGCGCAGGCGACACCGGCATTGAATGTTCGACGGGAGAGGCTCGACCGTATGTATCTGGACTATTTCTCTGACAGCCTGGTGGATCAGACCGTCAAGAGTTTGCTGGCGCCGTATGTGGCGCAGAAGGTGGGGTAGGCCATGGTGGATAGTGGCGCGTGTGTGTCGCCAGCGGGATTGGCGCTGGCGCGGGCGGCGGAGTCGATGCTGCGGGCGCTGGGCGGGTATGGCGTGGCGGTGTTGTTTCCAAAGGCGACGGCGCCGGATGATCCGGGGGCGCAGTTGGGACTGGTGGCGGCTGGAGTGGAAGAAGTGCTGGTGGGGCCGGCAGCGCTGAAGAGTCTTTCGTCGGAGAAGCGTGACGGGCGGGTCCGGGTGGAATTCATATTTTCGGCATCGACGTTGAGCGCGGTGGCGGAGGCGCAACAGGCGGAGTCGATTCGGGCGTTCTTTCAGTCGGCCCTGGGGATTGCGCATGAAGGTAGGCTATTGCGGATTCAATCGGTGGAGTCGGATGCGATTGGGAATGTGCCGTACTTGTATCGGGTGACGGCGGGGGAGTAGAAGAAGGCATTTCAGATTTCAGATTCTTGATTTCAGTCTGTAGAACTGGATCTCTGAACTGAACTTGAGGTCGATAGAAGGGCGCCGGGAAGCGGCGCCCTTCTTCTTTCAGATGGCGCGCGCAGGTGGCGGGGTGTGGTTGCGGCAACGAACGAATGGCGCTACCCGAACGCGATGGCTCAACGGACAGGTTACATAGGTCCTTCGCTTCGCTCAAGATGACAGGAGCGGCAAGTGGTTGAGGGTTGAGCGCAGTGAGGTGTGAGGGCCTGCGTGGGCAGGAATCGACAGGCTGACGGGGAGGTCGCATGCAGTTTGCGAAAGACAGTTTCTATATAGCGCTGAGGGATCGGCTGGCGGTGGTGAATCCGGCGCGGACGGTGGTGGTGAACGGCGCAACGCGGCCGGCCATCTTGAACTTCGAGAATGAAGTGCAGACGGATACGGCGTTATTGCCGGACGCTTTTTATCTTTCCTGGGGAGCGGTGGCGGTGGCGAAGGGGTGGGAATCCGCAACACGTCCGATGATGGCGATGGAGTGCAAGATCAGCTACGGGACACAAGGGTCGGCGGAAGCAGGAAACGATCGAGGACGGACCCTGGCGGCACTCGACATGGAATTGCTCTGCATATGCTCGCCGGCGCAAACGATCAAAAAGGATTGGACGCAGGTGCCGAGCCAATCCTTGGGAACGAACGTTGCGTGGAGCGGCCTGCACATGGGCGAAGTTGGGGTATTGGTTTTGCCGGCGTGGAGTTTGAGCCGGGTGGCGCAGCTGACTGTGTTTTTCTTTCCGGAGGTCGACTTGCCGTGAGCGACACGACAAACTTGCGGGCGGCGATGGTGCCAGTGCTGCGACGGTGGCGGGCCTATTTTGCGCCGGTGGATCGGGCGACGGAGAAGCCGGTTGTGTTTGATCCCGCGCATGGAATGTTCGCGCCGGATGCGCCACCGGCGCCGTGGCTGAACCTGGGGTGGGTGGACAAGTTGCAGCGGGCTTCGCTTACGACAAGTGATGTGGCGAGAGGCGGGGCGCGGGGAACGGCGATGAACCCGTTCCGTGGGAATCTGGAAGCACGTGTGGAATTTGAATTTCACGAGTGGGGCAAGGTGCAGATGGCGTTGGCGAGCGGGGCGCAGCATCTCAACGTGCTGGCGACCGATGCGAGCGCTACACCGCAGGCCTCGGGCGGATTGGCCTTGCCGGCGGCAGGCCTATTGCCTGGGTCCACGCCGCAAACCCTGCAACTCGGAGCGGGGGCTGCGGATGGTTTTGCGGTGGGCGACCTGGTGGCGGTAGATGTGGACTATCAGCAACAGATTGGTTATGTAGGCACGGGGATCGCGGCGGCGTATGTGCGTAATCCGCAGGACGTGCGGCGCGATGCGGACTACGTGCGGCGGGTGACATTCAACGTGGGTCGCGTGGCGAGCAAGACTTCGACTTCATTGTTGCTGGCACAGGCGCTCGCGGGAGGCGTGCCGGCGACAGGGGCCGGCGTGCAGAAAGTTGTTGCGTTTGTGGACCGGGAAGGCGGGTCGTTTGTCCAGGAGTGGTCGGCCTTATTCGTAGCGGAAGAGGCTTCCGGCGGAAAGGTGTGCTTCTACTATCCGCGACTGGTGGCAATCCGGGCGGCATCGGCAGCCGGGGTTGCAAAAGACAGCGGAGCGCCGGAAACGGCGAATCCGGTTTCGGGGGCACTCGCGGCGCTGGCCTTGCGAGCGTCATTTCTCGCGCTGCCGGAGGTGGACGGTAACGATGCCGAGGCCTCACTTTGTTACCGCAGTTATTTTCCAGCCATGGCGGCGGCGGTGTATTAGTCGCAAACGGGGTTTTCGACCGCACGAACCGCAGCTTTTTGTCTCCCAAACAGGCAGTTGGCTGTGCACATGCACCACAATTGGGGCAGCAGGGAGATTTTGGAACGATGAAATTACGCATTGACAATTTGGACGGACAGGGGCTGCGCGACTATACGGCGGCGATTGATGGGCTTCAGCTCCCGCAGATTCACCGGCGGCTCAACCAGCCCGCGGAGTTGCGCCTGAGCCTGGTGGCCGACAGCCCGGAGTTCATCGTGCCGGTTCCGGGCGCACGGGTCCTACTTGGGCGCTTGAACGGAAGCGACGTGTTTACGGGGTACGTGAGCGGTACGCCGCAGTTCGAGCTGCTGGGTTGGGGTGAGCGCGGACCGGTGTACCGATACAGCCTGCTGGTGCTGAGCGATGAAATGCTCCTGGACCAGAAAGTGCTCCCGGCGCGGAGCCCTTTTGCGGGTAGGGCGGCAGGTGAGGTACTGCGGATGATGGCGCAGTACTTGCTGCCCGAGGGCTTCGATCTGAGCAATGTGGCGGATCTGGATGTGATTCCCTGGTATCGGGCGGATCCGGCAAAGAAATGGTCGGAGCATGTAGCGGCGCTTGGGTTGCTGGCGCGCGCGGCGTATCGGGCGCAGGGTGGTCGGGTATCGTTTGCGGCGCTGGGTCAGGCAGTGTACGGACTGGACGAGTCGTCGCCGACATTCTCGCCAGAAGGGTTGCAGCTGGAGAGCACGGCAGTCCAGGCCAACGATGTGACCGTGTACGGCCATGTCGAGCCGCAGGCTTTTGTGAAGGACTACTTTGTGGGCGACGGAGTGACACTACGCTTCAACATGTCGCATACGCCTTTCTTGCGCAATAGCACCTTGTTGCTCGATGAGGAATACAAGGACGCAGCTCTACGGCCGGAATGGTGGAGTGTGGTCGACCCTCGGGGAGCGATCTCAGTCAACAGCGGCAAGTTGCAGGTTGCGGGCGGCACCGGGACGGACGGGCAGACGACGTTGAGTTTCGCGGAAAGAATCGAACTGGGTGGGGCTGCCGTGCTGCAGCACGGCGACATCAGCCTGGATGCGGCGAGCGACGCAGTACTGGGCGGATTGTACGGTGGAAACGTGAACGCGTCGGCTTGTCTGGCGGGATTTCGAGTTACACCTTCCGGTGCGCAGAACACGTTGCAGGGCCTCGTTGGCGGCGTACCCACAGGGTCGGAAATCACGACGCAAAGCGGTCATCGTTATGTGCTCACCACGCGGCTCTATTCGACCGAAGCCTTTCGGCGAGAACAGACATTTCATTCTTCGCAACATCCGGCTGGAGAGGCGGAAGGCGCGGGGACTGTGGATGCGGATGTGCGGGTCGTGCTCGAAGTGCGCGACGTGGATCCGGCAAATCCGGCGACGCTCGCGGCGGCATCGACGGTGCTGTTTGATGGAGTGGTGACGCAAGCACCGGCGTTTTGCACCTATGCGCTGGTAAATTCGGCGACGCTGCACTGCTCGATTGCGTTCACCAGGATTTTGCAGACGACGGACGCGGTGGTGCGCAGCGCACTGCCGGGCGAGAGCTATCGTACGCGGCTGGTGGGAGCAATGTCAGAAGGGGCGGAGTGCTATCTGTCGTCCTCGTCGGCACTCCAGTTCTTTGGGCCCTATGTTCCGGCCGCGAACGAGCAAATCACCGTCACGTACCGAGGCAGCGGCAAGGCTGCTGCCCGGATGCGAGATGAAGCCAGCATCAGCGCGAATGGGAAGGCTGGCGATGACGGAGTGCGAGGAGCGGTGAAAACGGTGCTTTCGCCGGCGCCGCGGACCTCAGAAGACTGCGAGAACGCGGCCCGTGCCCTGCTCGATGACGCCGCGCGCACAGGGTGGAAGGGGCAGTATGAGACGTGGAGCGATTTTCTGCCGGGAGGGGCGGAAGACATCTTCCCGGGTGATGCGCTGGCGGTGAACGTGCCGTCACGGAATGCGGCGTTCTCGGCGGTGGTGCGCGAGGTCACGGTGCAAGTTGTGGATCTCGCCGAGGATCACAGCCGCTACAAGATCCAGTTCAGCGATGATGCGGCGGCGGCGACGGCCATGCAGTTCGAGCCGGGACGAGGGAGTGCGCGCAGTGATCTTGTACTCCTGAGCAAGGATGTTCCCGTGACACTACCCGGCGATATTCGCGGCGCTGAAATCACGACTGCCGGAATAAATACGATGACGATTGACGCGGGCGTGACACCTGCGGCGGGCGGCGGGATCGAAGTGCGGCGGAGCGATGCGGGCTGGGGAGCGGACAATGATCGCAACCTGCTGGGACGATTTACGACGCGGACCTTGACGGTGCCGCGGCTGGCGCGAGTGCAGGACTACTACTTACGACTTTACGATGCGGGATCGCCGCGGCGGTATTCGCGGCATTCAATGGTGTTACATGCGGATGTCTCATGATTGATCATGATTTGAAACATATAGCCGCGCTCGGCGGCAGCCAACACGAGTCTCCGCTGGCGATTGCCATGGAGGAAGAGTTTCAACGCGAGGTGCTGCACAAACTGGGCGCACTGGAAGCGAAGATGGACATGCTGGTGGGCAGCAGCCAGCCGGGACGAGTGCGGCTGATCGAAGAGAGAGTGCAGGTGCTGGAACGGAACGACATTCGGCGCGGCGTGTACGACCGACTGCTGAATGCGGCCATTGCGACGATTGTGAGCGCCGCAATTGCGCTGCATGATCATTTGTTTCGGAGGTAGGCGGAGCTGTCAGCTGTCAGCTCTCAGTTTTCAGCTCTTAGCTCTTAGCGAGTGTCGCGGACTGATGGCACGGGTCCGGCCTTAGCTTCTTAGGACCAAACCTCTGCAAATAGAAGACGGCACGGCGCGCTTTGCGGGCGCGTAAGAGGCGGTGTGGCGACCGTGGGATATGCGGGAATGTCAGAAGTTAGGGCCCTTCGGGTTGGGGAGGTGTGGCGATGAATGAATTCAGCTCGCAGTTAGCACTGGCGGCTGTGTCTTCCATGATTCTGCAGTGGGTGAAGAACTCGGCGTGGTTTCCATGGATTAACCGGAATACAGAGAAGTTGAACCGAGTGGTCGCGATTGTGATTTCAGGCATTGGGGCGATCGGCATTCACATGCAGTACGACGGTTTGGTGGGAACGCTGACGCTCACAGGGCTGACGGCGCAAAGCGTGCTCAACAACAGTTGGACGTGGTTCACACAGTTTGCCTTTCAGCATGGCTGGTATAAGGCAACGAACAGCAAGACGAATGGAGAGGAAAAGCGATGAAGTTTCTCAGCAAGCTGGCGCAGTATTTTGCGAAGGGGTTGCAGGTGCTCGGTGTTTTTCAACCGATTGTGCAGCAGGTGGTGGGCAATGGCGGTGCCGCTCAACTGGTGCAGACCGTCAGCCAGGACATCACGCAGATTGCCAACGCGGTGATTGATGCCGAGCAGGTGGGTGTGGCATTGCAGCTAAAGGGGTCGGAGAAGCTGAAGGCCGCGGCTCCCAAGGTGGCGGACATTATTTTGCGGTCGACAATCCTGGTGAATCACTCCATTGCGAATGCGGATCTGTTCAACCAGGGCGTGAATGAAGTGGCGGGCGGCTTTGCTGACATTCTGAATTCGCTGCATGCGGATGGGATCCAGGCTCAGAACAAGCAGGCGTAGGCGATCCGGGCGGCGGCGTTCGATTTGTTGCGCGCAAGAGACTGCGGCAGGCTTTCGGGCCTGCCGCGGTTTTGTTTTGGGATGCGGAGATGTACGGGCGAGACGCCCGTGCCTCCATTGGCTCCATTGGCTTAGCTAGCCGATGTCTTCACTCCAGCTTTCCATGACCTTCTTCAGGTAGGCCATGAACTGATCGGCAACGGCACCGTCGATTACGCGATGGTCGTAGCCGAGCGTCAGGCCAACGACCTGGCGAATGGCGATGGAATCATTGCCGGAGTCGTCGGTCAGGACAACGGGCTTCTTCGTGATGCCGCCGACGCCAAGGATTGCCAGGTTCGGCTGGTTAATGATGGGCAGGCCGAAGACTGCGCCAAACTGTCCGGGATTCGTGATGGTGAAGGTAGAGCCTTCGATTTCAGCCGGCAGCAGTTTCTTGCCGCGGGCCCGTTCGCCGAGATCGGTGATGCCGCGCTGCAAGCCGAGGAAGTTCTTCTCATCGGCGTTCTTGAGCACGGGAACAATCAAGCCCCAATCAAGAGCGACGGCGATGCCGACGTTCACGTGGTTGTGGTAGTGGATGTTGTCGCCTTCGAGCGATGCGTTGATCAGCGGAAATTGCTGCAGCGCGATGATCGCGGACCGCACGAAGAACGGCATGAAAGTCAGCCGCACACCGTAGCGCTGTTCGAAAGTCGACTTCTGTCTGGCGCGAACGCCGGCGATGCGGGTTAAATCCACTTCGAACATGCAGTGAACGTGGGCGCTGGTGCGGCGGGACTCGACCATACGCTGCGCAATGATGCGTCGCATGTTAGTCAGGGGCACGAGTTCGCCGGGAATGGGAGCGGGCGCGGAAAGCGGAGTGAAGGGGGCCTTCGCAGGTACGGCGGGCGCGCTGGCGGCAGCAGCGGGGGCACCCTTCTCCACGAAGGTGAGGATGTCCTGCTTGGTGACGCGGCCTCCGAGACCGGTGCCGGGAACCTGTGTGAGATCAACGCTGTGCTCGCGGGCGAGCTTGCGCACCAGGGGAGAGGAGCGGATGTCGCTCTCGTCTTCGGCGACGGAGGTAGCGGGTGCAGAGGCTTGCGCAGGAGGCGCGGCGGCCGGCTTGGGTGGTGCAACTGGAGGAGTGGGCTTGGCGGGTGCCGCAGCCGCGGGAGCAGGCTTGGTGGCAGCGGCGTCACCGTCACCAGCAATGATGGCAACGACTGAGTTCACCTGCACGGTTGTCCCCTCGGCGACTCTAACTTCCTGGAGAGTGCCCGAAGCCGGGGCGGGAATCTCCGCGTCTACCTTATCGGTCGAAATTTCGAACAGCGGTTCATCGCGCTGAACTTTGTCACCGGGTTTCTTCAGCCATTTGGTGATGGTGCCTTCTACGATGGATTCGCCCATCTGGGGCATGACTACGTCGGTTGGCATAGTTTCCTTCCGGCCGGTCCAGGATTTGAAATAAGGACCTGGAGCAAACCTTACATTATATAGGCTGGCGGCGGCACGCTTCTCCGCGCCGAGTGCCTTACTTCTTGTCTTTCCCCTGGTTTTTCTTTTCGTTTTCGGGCGCTGCCGCGGGCGCTTCCCCACCGGCGGCCTTCTTCCAGTGCTCCTGAACGGCAGGCGGCAGCTTTTCCAGGCGACTCAGGAACGCCGTCACCTTCCATATATCGCTATCCGACATAAGACCCTTCCAGGCAGGCATGCCGGTGTTTCGCACGCCATGTTTTACGGCATGGAAGAGGTGCCACTCGGGATCGTCCGGAGGATCGAGCAAGAGCTGCGGCGCGGGCGGATAGAGGCTGGCGCCGAAAGGGCGCGCCTTGCGATCGAGGCCACCGTGACAATCAGCGCAATTCATGGTGTAGGCGGTCATGCCGTCGATGAGATTGGCGTCGGTGGGAGGCAAGGGATTCTGGACGCGGGGGGCACGACGCTCCATGGAGGCGTCCAGCGCATTGGAGGCAAGCCAGGTCTCAATGCGGCCGGGGCTGCGATCGGCGTCGCTGTTAATGAATCCAAGCAAGGCGATACAGAGGCCGGTGACGGCGAGGGCTATGAGAGCGAAGATAAAACCAAAGAGGAATTTCTTCATGCGGGTCTCCTGAGCGCAAAAAGTGTAACAGGAGGCGGAAGCGGCGTGCACACGGCCCTGCGAACGATCATGCCAGGTAGATATCGTCCTCTTCTCGAAGCTGGCGCAGTTCCGCCGGGGCCTTCATGGGCACGCCGACCGTGTGGCCGAGAAGCGCGTCGAGGGTTTGGAGCCATAGGATCTGGCGGCCAAAGACAAAACCAAAATTGCGGGTAAGGGCTTCAGCGACTTTGTTCAGGTCGAGGTCACGGCCCAGTTCGCGGGACATCGATGTGACGGGCTTCGATTCGATACCGCAGGGGACGATTAGGTTGAAGTAGCTCAGGTCAGTGTTTACGTTGAGGGCAAAACCGTGCGATGTGACGGCGCGGGAGATGTGGACACCGATGGCGGCGATCTTGGCTTGTCCCTGCTCGGTCCACACACCGGTCAGTCCGGGAATGCGGGCGGCTGGGATGGCAAACTCGGCGCAGGTGCGGATGAGGGCTTCTTCCAACTGGCGCACGTAGCTGACCGCGCCCAGAGTCTTGCGCTCGCCTTCGGGAATTGTGAAGTCGCGCAGGTTGAAGATGGGGTAGCCGACAATCTGGCCGGGACCGTGAAAAGTCACGTCGCCGCCGCGGTCGCATTCGAAGACCTCAACTCCGCGCGTTTGTAGAAGTTCGGGAGCGGCGAGAATATTGGCGGCTTTGGCATTGCGGCCCAGCGTAATCACGGGCGGGTGCTCGAGCAGCAGGAGGATGTCGCCGACCTGACCGGCTTTGCGCAGTTCGACCAGCTTTTGCTGCAGGCGGAGCGCGGTCGCATAGTCTACCGTTCCGAGTTGGACGACGGAGATGGAGTTCATGGTGCCACCTAGGAGCAATCTTGCGTGCAATCTGGCGTGGTTGTAACCTGCCTGGCATGAGAATACCCTAGTTCAGTTGGATTTCCCTCCCACGTTCGGTGCTGCAATTTTCGTCGCTCAGCCTTCCTCGTGTTATGATCCGACCTTTGCATGCCGCTGAATACAAAGGGCTTCGAGAGCATCGCGGAATTGAGGCACCACTTCCAGAAGCATGGTGAGGACTTTGGCGCATCAAATGCTAATGAATATGAGCGAATGGCCGATGAGTTTCTTGGCCTGGAGAAACCTGAGACGGTGCACGAATGTGTAAGAGGTTCTGGTTCCAGATTGAGGTATGATCCGATGACCGATGCGTTTGGCGTCATTGACCAGACACGTGTCATCCAGACGTTCTTCAAGCCTGTTCCGTGTTCGTCCTTGCCAGGCTCAGTTCGCGAGGCCCAACGCATAACAGGTCGCTGTCACAGATATGCTAACAACCTGGTCTACTTCAAAGCAGAGTGCAAGAAATGACAATTGAAAATCAATGCCCAGTATGCGGCTACGAGATGGAAGCTCCTCCCAAGGACTACCGCATTTGCTCTTCGTGCGGAACTGAGTTCGGCGTCAATGACGCCAATGCTTCCATTGCCGAGTTGCGGGATGCTTGGATAAGGACTGGTCCCAAGTGGTGGAGCAACACTGATCCTCAACCGGTCAATTGGGATCCGATCAGGCAAATGGAAAATGCAGGAATTGTTGTCAAGCGCCCACCTGCAAGCGAACCCTTATCCGTCAGCACATCGAGTGCTAACGCTGTGGTGGGAAGTCAGGAGTGGCAGAGTTGGGGAGCTACCCCATCGGGACAACTCTATGGTAGATCACTCGGAGTGGTACCTCGCTGAACGATCGCCCATCGAGTGAAACTCTGAACCAATAGAGTCCGGCCTCTTCAACTGGAAATAGCATCGGTAAGATCACCGCGATACCACGATCCTCGTCACCTTCGAAGTGCACCGGAACGGTAAACGACTGCAGGGTCCTATCTGATGGGGATGTGGGCGCAATTGTGAGCTCTCCCGTTCCTCGGTGGATACCAGACTTGAAAATCACCACCAGCGTAGCTTGAATAGCTGTCTGTGGCATCGTTTCTGTCGGCCCAGTAACCGTCCATCGGTCAACCACGCGGACAAAGGTGTTTACCCCATCTACCTCGCGCAAAGCTTTTTCGCAAAAAAATGCCGCTGCTAGATATGGACCGCCTTCTATTGGCATAGCGGACACATAATACAAGAATTTTCCAGCGCTTTCGAAATTCTCATGCGTTAATGGCCATCCCGTATACGCTGTTCGAGGCATCAAGCATAGCTTCGGCGAGCGTGGGGTGAGCGTGGATCGTCCACGCCAGTTCTTCGGCAGTGGCTTCGAGCTCCATCGCCGCAACGGCCTCGGCAATCAACTCGGTTGCCTGCGGGCCGATGATGTGCACGCCGAGGACCTCGCCGTACTTCGCGTCGGCGACGATCTTGATGAAGCCGTCGTGCTGGCCCACGATCGAGGCGCGCGAGTTCGCGCTGAACGGGAACTTGCCGATCTTGAGTTCGTGCCCGGCCGCTTTCGCCTGCGCTTCGGTTAACCCGACGCTGCCGATCTCCGGATGGCAATAGGTTGCACCGGGGATACGGTGCACGTTGATGGGCTTCGCAGGCTTCCCCGCGATGCGAGTCACAGCAACGATGCCTTCCATACCGCCGACGTGCGCCAACTGCGGCGTGCCCGCCACGATGTCGCCAATGGCATAGATGCCAGGTTCATCCGTCTGCTGATATTTGTCTACCAGCACAAATCCGCGGTCGGTCTTAACCCGCGTCTTCTCCAGCCCAACATCTTCCGTGCGCGGCTTACGGCCCACGGCGATCAGGATCTTCTCGGCTTCGATTTTCTGTTGCTTGCCGTCTACCGAGAACGTGACCGCAACACCATCCTTCGTCTTGTCTACCTTTTCTACTTTGGCGCTGGTGTGGCTGGTAATGCCCCGCTTGCGGAACACGCGTCCCAGTTCCTTGGAAACGTCCTCATCCTCCACGGGCACGAGCCGTGGCAGCATCTCGAGAATCGTGACCTCCGCGCTGAAGCTGCGATAGATAGATGCGAACTCGACTCCGACCGCACCCGCTCCGACGACAATCAGCGACTTAGGCGGCTGCTTCAGCTCCAGAATTTCAATGTTCGTCAGAATGCGGTCATCGGGCTTGAGGCCGGGCAGCATCCGCGCTTCCGAACCGCTCGCGAGAATGACATTCTTCGTTCTGAGGGCCGACTTCTTGCCTCCGTTGTCGATCTCGACGGTATGCACACCGCCCACGGCGGAGCCGGTAAGACGCCCATAACCGGAAACGACCTCCACCTTATTCTTCTTCATGAGGAAGTCGAGACCCTTGGTGTGCTTGGTGACGATTTTCGACTTGCGGTCAAGCACGGTCGTCCAGTTGAGCTTGGGCGCGCCAGCCAGTTCAATCCCGTATTCCTTGGATTCCTTCAGGTGATCCCAAAGTTCGGCGTTGAACAGCAGCGACTTGGTGGGAATGCAGCCAACGTGCAGGCAGGTGCCGCCGAGCACGGAATCCTTCTCGATGAGAGCCGTCTTCAGGCCGAGTTGGCCGGCGCGAATGGCCGCGGTATAACCGCCCGGGCCGCTTCCAATAATGGCAACGTCATAAATGGTTTCGGGCAAGGGAGTGCTCCGTTCCTACCTAGCAATAGAGATGAGAATAGCGAACTAAAGATTCTAGACCACCGGGGGCCGGACGCGAAGGGAGAGGCGATGACCGACGCCGAGAGCCTTGTTACGCATCGTCTGGCTTTGGCAAGGGCCCGAACTCCTGGGGATATTTGGACAAGAATGCAAACAGAAGGTCAGCGAGGTTGTGAGGATACGCGAAGAACTCATCGTCTAAGGGTTCCAGCGCTTCGAGAGCGTTGTCGGAAAAATCGGCGGCGGCCGACCGGATGTCCGCAGTGGTTCGCGGCAATCCATCGGGAAATGCACAAGTGATTGCTCGTCTGGAGATATCCGCTGTCTTCGGTGCGCCCATAGCGTCAAGCGCCTCTGCGACAAACGGCACAGTTTCGGCACTCTCATTCAAGAAGTACTGTGAGAATCCGCCATTATTGACTTCTGATTCGACGGCCCAGATGGCCGAAAACACCTTGTGCGAGTGGGATAGGCTGGCAAAGGGTTCCTTGCCGAACTTCGTTTGCGGCGATTCCGACAGCGCGATGAGAATGTGGTCCTTGGTCATCGGAGAACTCCGGATGGCTCGCTGCGCTCCGCTGAAGCTCTACCCCAGCAGCCTCGCCGCTTCCTTCGCATAATAAGTCAGAATAATGCTCGCCCCAGCGCGCCGGATGGAAGTCAGCGACTCCATCATCACGCGCTCGCGATCAATCCAGCCATTGCGCGCGGCCGCTTCGATCATGGCGAACTCGCCGGAGACCTGGTAGGCAGCAATGGGAAGATCCCAGCGCTCGCGGGCAGCCGCAATCACGTCGAGATACGGCATGGCAGGCTTCACCATGATCATGTCGGCGCCTTCTTCCACGTCGAGCGCGATTTCGTGCAGCGCTTCGCGGAAGTTGGCCGGGTCCATCTGGTAGGAGCGACGATCGCCGAATTGGGGGGTGGAGTCGGCGGCTTCGCGGAACGGTCCATAGAAGCCCGACGCAAACTTGGCCGCATAAGAGAGGATTGGAGTGTTCGTAAAGCCAGCTTCGTCGAGAGCCTTGCGGATCGCGGCGACGCGGCCGTCCATCATGTCGGATGGCGCAATGATGTCGATGCCGGCGCGGGTCAGCGAAACTGCGGTACGCGCAAGAATTTCGAGCGACGCATCGTTGACGATCTCGTACTCCGTCGTAGCCGAGGGCGGGCTGGCGACGGCAGCGCCCAGCGACTGCGGGCCGCGGGCGCGAACAATGCCACAGTGGCCGTGCGACATGTATTCGCACAGGCAGACGTCGCCCATCAGCAACATGCCCGGAAGCTCCCGCTTCAGGGCACGCGCAGCGCGCTGCACAATGCCGTCGTCGGCCCAGGCGCCGGTCGCGACCTCATCCTTCTTTTCTGGCAGCCCGAACAGGATCACAGACTTTACCCCGGCTGCATAGGCATCGCTTGCTTCCTTGACTGCCTGGTCCACCGACAGGTTGAAAACTCCCGGCATGGAGCGCACTTCTTTGCGTACGCCTTCTCCCGGACAAACAAAGAGCGGGTAGACGAAGGCCTCGGGAGTAAGGCGAGTCTCGCGCACGAGGGAGCGAAGAGCCTCGCTCTGACGCAGGCGGCGTAAGCGGGTGATAGGAAACGCCATACCGTGAATTTTACACCTCTGCGCGGTTGCTGTTGCCTGAGTGGAAATGCTGGGTCACTTTAGTAATCAAACGGCCCGTTTACCCACGGCCACAGAGAATTGACCTTCTTACAATAAGACAGCATGTTCTGGAGGAAATATCGCACGCCGCTGATTTTGGGCGGCACAGTGCTGGTGTACACCTTCGTGCCTCGGGCGCTGCCGCGCGGCTATGCCCAGGCCGTCTGGAGCGATGGCAGCACCATGGTTCTCATGGTTCTGATCATCGCATTACAGGCACGCAGCGCACTTCGCGCCCGCGGAACCATTCGCGGCTTCTGGACGTTGCTGACCGCTGGCTCGCTGTTGTGGGCGGTCAATCAAGCGGCATGGTTCTTGTATGAAGTGGTGCTGCGGCAGGAAATGCCCGAGCCTTTCTTCGGCGACCCGATTCTCTTCCTGCACGTAGTTCCCATGATGGCCGCCGCCCTGCTCTTGCCCCATCTGCCCGAGGTCAGCCGCAGACTCTATTTCGGTACGCTGAACACTCTGACTCTGCTCTCCTGGTGGGTCTACGTATATGTGTTCATCGTTTTCCCCCGCGAGTTTGTGTCTCTGGATCAAAAGGTCTATAGCACGAACTTTGACATCTTGTACCTGCTCGAAACTGGGCTGGTCACTCTGATCCTGGTACCTACAGCTCTGGGTACGCAGGGCGCGTGGCGGCGACTGTACTTCCACTTCGCGGGGGCCATGGCAACCTACACCATCGGCTCGACGGCGCTGAACTGGGCCAATACCAACAAGGTCTACTACAGCGGTAGCCTGTACGATGTGCCCTACGCCTTGGCGCTCGTATGGTTCTGCGTGATGGGCATGGTCGGAAGCAAGATGAAGGAAGACCCGACACCGGCAGGACCCGGCATGGAAGCGTGGATTCGCTTCTCGCCGCGGCTGGCTATGATTCTGGTGATGTCCGTTCCGATCTTTGGCTTGTGGACGCTCATCTTCGACAACTCTCCCGCCAGGATTCGCGTGTTCCGGATCACGGTCACCCTGCTGGCCACCATGACGCTGGGCGTGTGGATGTTCTTGAAGCAGCATTTCCTGGATACTGCGCTGCGCCGCCTGGTCAAGGACAAAGACGAAAGCTACGGACAACTGGAACGCTTGCAGGGAGAGCTGGTACAGAAGCAGAAGATGGCCGCCATCGGCCAGTTAGCGGCCGGCGCGGCCCACGAAATTAACAACCCGCTGGCCGCGATCATGGGCTACGCGGAGATGCTGACGTGGACTCCGGATGTCGACGAAAAAGTGCGCGCCACTGCCGAAAAAATTCTCCAACAAGGACAACGCACGAAAACACTGGTCGCCGACCTTCTCAGTTTCGCGCAGCAGTCGCCCATGCAGCGGACATTGGTGGACATTGGAGCGCTGGTCGTGCGCGCCACCCAGGCTGCCGCGCGGCGTATGGAAAGCGCTCACATTCGCGTCGAGACCAACATCGACAGTTCGCTGCCCAAGGCCTGGGCCAACAGCAACCAGTTGTTCCAGGTTTTTTCGCAGATTCTGGAAAACGCTGCCGATGCCCTCGAACCCAGCCAGGGTGGCTCCATCGAGGTGTGGGTCTGGCGCGAGACCAACCATGTCGTCGCGGAGTTTGCCGATTCCGGTCCCGGCATCAAAGAGCCAGAACGCGTCTTCGATCCTTTCTACACGACCAAGACCGTTGGCGAAGGCACAGGTCTCGGATTGAGCGCTGCCTACGGAATTGTGCAAAAACACAAGGGCCAAATTTTCTGTCACAACCAGCCGGAAGGCGGCGCCGTTTTCACGGTGCGGCTGCCCGTAGCAACCCAGCAAGCGCAGGCGGCGGTTGCCAACGGTGCTTCCATCCCATCCCCGGAGTAGTTCAGGCCAGGTCGTGGTACGCCTCCTTGCGGTACCATGAAGCGAATGTCTGGCACTTTCCTTCTCCACCGCAGCGCCCGGGTGTTGGAATTCGACGCCTTGCGCGACTTATTGCTCGCCTATGCCGTGTCACCACTGGGCAAGGCACGGGTCGCAGCGTTGATGCCGTCCGCCGAGCGGAACTGGATCGCGGAGCAGCAACACCTCACGGCGGAAACCCGCGAATTTCGCAGAGTTGGCGGGCGCTTTGAATTCTCCGGCCTGCTGGATGTCAGCAAACTGGTGGAGAAGGCGCGCATCTCGGGCAGCGCCCTCGAGACGACGGAGATCCGCGACGTTGTTTTGCTGGCGGACCGTGCCGCCGAATGGCGCGAGATATCGTTGCAACCGCCAGCCGCCATGCGCAGCGAGTGGAAAGCGGTACGGGAGCTTTCGCTGCGTATAGCAGACTTCACTGACTTCCTGCGTGGCTTCCGCAACAAGATTCTGCCTGATGGCACACTCGACGATCGCGCGTCGCCGCAGCTCGCTTCCATCCGCCGTGAAATCGAGAAACAGCGCCGCACCATTCAGGAGTCGTTGCGCAGTCACCTGCGGCGCTTGGCCGAAGGCGGCGCCGTGCAGGACGAACTCACTACCATCCGCGGCGAACGCTTCGTCATCCCCGTCAAAATCGAGCAGCGCCGCCGCGTGCAGGGAGTAGTGCACGGCGCAAGTTCCAGCGGGCAAACGGTCTTCGTCGAGCCCCTCGAAACCATCGAGCAGAACAACGAACTGGTGCGCCTGCTGGATGAAGAGCAGGCCGAAGTGCACCGCATTCTGGCGGAGATGACTCGGCGCATCGGCGAGCGCGCGCCGGATTTGCTCACGGCCTCTGACACGCTCGCCGAACTCGAACTGCAGTTCGCCAAAGCTCGCTTCGCTGAGGACTACAAATGCGTCGCGGTGGAGCTGTGTGGGGACAGGGGTTTGTGTGGAGGCGGGCCGCCCGCCCTGAGTGAGCGAAGCGACCGAATGGGTCCTCGCCCCTCCATGGCGAGCGAAGCTCGCCTGCTTCTGCACAATGCCCGGCATCCCTTGCTCGAACGAAACCTGAAAGCCAGGGGCGCAAGCGTCGTACCCACGACGATCGAACTGGAAGGCCACCGCCGCCAGCTAGTCATCACCGGACCCAACACCGGCGGCAAAACCGTCGCGCTCAAGACCGTCGGCCTGCTGGCGCTCATGGCCCAGGCGGGAATCCCTGTGCCTGCCGATCGCGCCGAGTTTCCTGTCTTCGATGCCGTGCTCGCCGACATTGGCGACTACCAGTCCATCGAACAGAATTTGTCGACGTTCTCCGCGCACGTCACCAACATAGATTTCATCTCGCGCGCGGCAACACCGCAGTCCCTCGTCCTGCTCGACGAACTCGGCTCCGCCACCGATCCCGAAGAAGGCGCTGCGCTCGCCGTTGCTATTGCCGAGCATTTCCGGCGCATCGGAGCCACGGCAATCATTTCCACGCATCACACCGCCCTCAAGGTCTATGGCGCCAACAGTGAAGGAGTAATCAACGCTGCCGTCGGCTTCGATGAGGCTACGCTGCAGCCCACCTACGAACTAAAGATCGGCGTGCCCGGTGCTTCTGCCGGCATCAACATCGCACAGCGCCTTGGCCTGAATCCGGAGATCATCTCCTCCGCGCGCTCCCGCCTGACCACGCAAGCGCAGGATGTCGGCCGCTTCCTCGATCGCCTGCACCTTGAACTGAAACATGCGGAAGAGGAACGCGGCCGGCTGAAGTCGCGCGAAGAAGAGGTAGAGAAAGAGAAAGCTCGCTTCGCCACCGACGGCCTGCGCGAGCAGCGCGAAAAGGTCCGCGAGATGGAGAAGAAGCTCGAGTCCGTCCTGCGCGACTTCGAATACCACGCCCGCGAAGCCGTCAACGCCATCCAGGATCGGGCCGCTGCGCAGAAACTCTCGAAAGACGCCGAACGTCGCATCGCCAAGCTGCGCCGTGAATTCCGCGAGCAGTTCGACGCCACCGTCGTCGCCCATTCCACCGGCGCCGATCGCGGCGATCCGCACGCTCAGCCGCAAGTCGTCAAACAAGTGGCCGAAGGCGATACGGTGAAGCTCAAGTCCCTCGGTCGCGCCGGCCTGATCACGCGCCGCATTGACGATAATCAGTTCGAAGTCGAAGTCGGCGCCATGAAGATGAAAATTCCGCGCGACGACATTGCCGAGGTGCTGGTGCGCGCCGCCGAGTCGCCCGTGAAAGCCGCGCGCGCCCGCGGCATCTCGGTGAAACTGGAAGACGAGGGCGCGAGTGCGCCCAGCGAGATCAACGTGATCGGCCGCACCGTGGACGACGCTACCCGCGAAGTCGAGCGCTTCGTCGACCGCGCCTTCCTCGCCGGTATGCCGCGCGTGCGCGTAGTGCACGGCAGCGGCATGGGCATCCTGCGCAAAGCGCTGCGCCAGTTTCTGCAGAAGCACCCGCACGTCTCCGCCATCTCCGAGCCACCGCAGAACGAAGGCGGAGGCGGCGCGACGGTGGTGGAACTGCGCGTGTAAGCACGACCCTGTGGAGCGACGGGAAAATCGGCAACACGGAAACATGGCGCTGCACCGCAAGCTTTTCGCGGGCGAGAGTGCCTGCGCCACACAAGCCTGCCACCCAGACGCCCCGACTGCTAGCGCTGCATGCCGATCACCGCACCAACCGTCCACGTGCTCATCGGATTCTTCCGCCCGCAATCCAGGCACTGCGTCACCACGAACTGCGCCTGGCACTGCGGACAAACGCCCTGCGTCGCGAACGTGTCGAAAGGCCGGCCGCACTGCCCACACTTCCAGAGTTCTCCCAGCGGCGGCTCCGCCTGGCACCACGGACAAGCAAATCCCGGCCGTCGCGGAATTTTCCCCAGCTTCAACAGGTACTGTGCGTGCCGCAAGCCGCCCCAGCAGTTCAGCAGGACGAACCCGGCCATCACAAAATTCCACGTCGAGCGCGTCCAGAAAGCAAAAAGGAGCAGTCCTGCCACGCCCACAAACCCAAAGATCGTCGCCGCCATCAGGCTGCGTGCGCGTCCCATCACAAACCAAAGCAGCGACCGGAGAATCTGGCCGCCATCCAACGGATAGATCGGCAGCAGGTTGAAAACCAGCAGCACCAGGTTGATGATCCACACCGTCCGCAGTAGCGCGTAGACATCCGGCATCGCCGCCGCCCACCCCAGCGTCCGGCTCGCGAACACGAGCACCGTGAATATAGGGAGCAGTGCCACATTCACCAGCGGCCCCGCCGCAATGCTCCACAGCATGGCACCCGCCCGCTGCGGCGGATCGACATAAGCCACGCCGCCCAGCGGCCACAGCACGATCTGGTCCGCATTACCTCCAACAGAGCGGCAGGCCAGCGCGTGTCCATACTCATGCAGCAACACGATGACGAACAGCGACAGGTACTCCAGCACGTTGAACGTCATCGAGGAGTAGCTGCGCGCGCGGCTCTGGATCTCGATCACCGCCACCAGAAACCACGACCAGTGCAGGAAGACGTTGACCCCGGCAAATCGAAACAGGCGGATAGCACCTTGGCGAGTGGGCATGCAGGAAGGTTATAGCACGTGTGACGCGGGACGGCTGCCCATCTGTCCGCCCCGTTACTTCCCCACCAGCCTTCCTCCATACTTCATGATGTCCATCGCCGGAACCGTCCCCACGTCTTGCAACCGCTGCAGCAACCGCAGAAGGAAGAACACCAGCAAGGTCCGCTACTCCCTACAATCCGATTCTGTCCGCGCAGTTTGTCATCGGTGGCTTTCGTTGCTTTCGGATGCAACGTCCAACTGGAACTGCTCACCAAGCATTTTCCCCAGTGAGTTGAAATTCCTGGCGAGTGCGAGGCGCCAGCGCTCTACCGAGTGTTGGGCTATTTCCTCCACGTTTTGCTCGAAGCCTCGCAAAGTCTCGCCGACCTGGGACCGGAGCGACTCGGAAACTGAGGCCTCGATTCCTTTCTGGATAATGTGCAGTCTTCCGCAGGCGTCATCGAGTTGATCACCAAGTTCTTTTGCGTGGCGTGTCTTCATTTGGTGGACAATCGTCTCGGCAGCCTTCTCCAGTTCGGCGTGCGCCCCGGACAACACGTCACGGACCACCTGTGTCAGACGGACGTCGAGGTCTGACTCGAGCCGGCGAGCAGCTTCGTCCACCTTCGCAACCCGGCTGCCAAGATCCGCGATCTGGGCTTGCAGTCGGGACGATTGCGACTCCATCGCTGCCTGAATTTCCTGCAATTCCCGGTACTGCGCATCGTGATACTCACTCAGGCGTTGCTGCAAAGATCGCAACAATTCTTCGCTGCGCGCTTCGAGACGGGTTCCCCCATCCGCCACCTGCCGCTCAAATCTCGCTACTCCGCTGCGAAGGTGCTGTCGTACAGTCTCACCCAGATCCTCGGAAATAGCCTGCGCCCGCTGCTCCACCGCTTGCAGGTCTCCCGCGAGCTGCTGTTTGAATTCGTCTTGCGCCTCAGTGATCTTTTTGTCGATGGCTGCTTTGGCTGAACCAAGTACCTGCTCCGACTGCTCGCGCGTGTAGCTCAGGACCCGTGTTCCCAAGTTTTGTTGCAGGCGTTTCCACAATTGCTCTTCCAGCTCTGGAGGGATCTGCGAGAGCGACACCTCAAGTCGGCCGCGCTTGGATTCTCCACCTGCCAATTTTTCCTTCAGGCCCGTCAGTTCCGCATGCAGCGGCTGGACAAATTCAGCAACCATCGACCTCAAGTGGTCTTTGGTGAGCACGACTCTCACTGGGGGCTCAGCTTGATTTTGCGGCTGACTCGTGGCCTGGGCAGTGCTGGCCACAGCCGCCAACCGCTTTCCGGGCAACGATAACCAGTCTTCAGGGCAGGTTTTCAAGCCCCAGAAGTTTTCCGGACGCTGCAGCGTCGCGCCCAGCCTCCAGCCCGGTTGATCGGACCCGATCGGCTGGCAATCCACGACATGGGCGGTCGTCTCCCGGCCATCCTTGCTATGAAATTGCATTCGAGCCCCAGTCTTCAACATGACGGGCGACCGCAGCGCACAACCATGCGCGTTCACCACCAAGGTTTCACAGACCTCTGAGAACTGCGAGCCTGGCTCGAGACTCGTGACCATTATCGGGACGGCGATCGGCACTCTCGAGCTACGCCGTGAGGTGTCGGGTTGGGTTGCACTATGCATAGTTATTCCTCTTTTCGCGCTTCTTTCGACACTACCAAATGGCCGGTCTGACGCATGGTTGTCCAGTCATATTCGTAGGCGGCTCCACAAATGAGGCAGACCTGATAATCCCGCCCATGAACTCCGCTACGCGGCCAGGAGAACCGATGCGGGCATAACTTTGTGAGGAGTCGTTTGAAGAATTGGCCCGACATGCCTACTTGATCCTTAACATTGCAAAGTACGTGGCGCACCAGACCGCGTCGGCCAGAATCTTGAGAGATCGCAAGGCGGATTTCTCAGCTGGTGTGGCCTCAAAGTACCACAGAGCGTCACGCACGGGGGTCACACGCCGGTTCATCCTGCGTGGGCGAATGGCCAGTGCCTGGTCTCATTACCCGCTTTCGGTCGTCGTGCGGCACCGGAGAGCCGGTTTGC
>Ga0075014_100000074_pt1 | contig 32354 bp, 22 predicted proteins | sample AleBraG_ABR_2014_FD_71472 | JGI IMG/M metagenome (GOLD analysis project Ga0075014, IMG submission 71472) | Freshwater sediment microbial communities in response to fracking from Pennsylvania, USA - Alex Branch Run_MetaG_ABR_2014 | ecosystem: Environmental > Aquatic > Freshwater > Creek >... | reverse complement strand
AGCGCCGAGTTCGTTGCTACGCCGGAAGAAGCCGGCGAATGGCTGGCACGCGAAACAAAGAAGGGAGACGCAGTGCTGCTGAAAGGCTCACGCGGCGTCAAACTCGAGCGCGCGCTCGAGACGTGGAAGGCGAAACGCTGACTCAAGTTGTCTATCGCCGGTTTCTGCTGCCTCGCTTTATCTTGAGAACACCGGCGACTTAGTGGTATCAAGTCACCACAGGACGGAGACGCATTGCTCTACTGGTTGCTCTACGAAAAGCTGTTTCACTCCGTACCCTACCTCTCTCTTTTTCGCATCTTCCGCTATCTGACTTTCCGCACCGCCTTTGCCAGCCTGACTGCGCTTTTCACCGCACTTATCCTGGGCCCCATCGTCATTCAGCGCCTCCGCGAATTCCAGATCGGCCAGTACATTCGCGAAGAAGGTCCCAAAGCGCATCAGAAGAAAGCGGGCACGCCCACGATGGGCGGCCTGCTGATCGCGATCGCTACCGTTGTGCCCACGCTGCTCTGGGCTGATCTGGGCAACCGCTTTGTCTGGATCGCGGTCTTCGCTACCGCCGCCTATGCTGCCATCGGCTTCACCGACGACTACCAGAAAGTTGCGCACCGGCGAAATCTCGGTCTGACCGCTCGCGCCAAACTCGCTCTCCAGTTCCTTACCGCTTTCCTGATTGCGGTCGCTCTCGTCTTCCTGCAGGCGCGCGGTCAATATTCGACCAAGCTGATTGTCCCGTTCTTTAAACATTTCCGTCCTGACCTGGTGATCGAATCGTGGGTGCACCATCCCCATCTGTGGCCATTGGCGTTTCTCCCGTTTGTAGTGTTTGTCTCCCTGGTGATTGTGTTCTCCAGCAACGCCGTTAACCTGACCGACGGCCTCGACGGCCTCGCCATCGGTTGTACCGTGATTGCCGCCGGCGCCCTCACTGTCCTCACTTACGTAAGCGGCCACGCCATCTTCGCCGACTACCTTGAACTCCAGCGCATGCCCCAGGTCGGAGAACTCGTCGTCTTCTGCGGCGCCATGGTCGGCTCCTCGATCGGCTTTCTTTGGTACAACGCGCATCCTGCCGAAGTGTTCATGGGAGACGTGGGCTCGCTCGCCCTCGGAGGTGCTATCGGCACAGTGGCGGTCATTATTAAGCAGGAGCTGCTGCTGCCCTTCATCGGCGGTGTGTTCGTGATGGAGGCGCTTTCGGTCATCCTTCAGGTCGGCTCCTACAAGTTGCGCAACGGCAAGCGAATCTTCAAGATGGCGCCGCTGCACCATCACTTCGAACTCCTCGGCTGGTCCGAGTCGAAGGTGATCGTTCGGTTCTGGATCACGTCGCTGGTCTTCGCTCTCTTCGCGCTGACCACCTTGAAACTGCGCTGAATATGGGAGGCTGATCTTTTGTGTGGGGGCGGGTCTTTGACCCGCCCAGGCCGAGCGTAGCGCGGCAGCCACGTGTGGCGCGGGCACTCTTGCCCGCGAAGCTCTGGCCCGATGAAGTGCATTTTCCTGGTTACACTGTTTCTATGAACGTCGCTGGAAAACACGTGCTCGTCGTCGGCCTGGGAAAGTCCGGCGTGTCGTCCGCTCTTTTCCTGAAGTCGCGCGGCGCACTCGTGACCGTGTCAGACTCGAAGCCCCCGGAGCAGCTCTCCGCCGAGATTCCCGCACTTCTTGATCAGGGCATCGCGGTTGAGACCGGCGGCCATGGCGAGCGCACCTTCCGCGGGCAGGATCTAATTGTTGTGAGTCCCGGCGTCCCATTCGACGCGCCGCCGCTGGTGCAGGCCCGCCACCAAGCCATCCCCATCATCGGCGAGATCGAACTGGCCGCGCGCTTCCTGCAGGGCCGAATCATTGCCATCACCGGAGCCAACGGAAAAACCACAACCACGACGCTGACCGGAGAAATCCTGGCCGCGGCTGATCTGCCGGTTGTGGTTGGCGGCAACATCGGCACTCCAGCTATCAGTCTGGTCGAAGAAACAACCCCTAAGACTTCGATCGTCCTCGAAATTTCCAGCTTTCAACTCGAAACCATTGAGACTTTTCGTCCCTTTATCTCGGCCATCCTCAACATCACCCCCGATCACCTCGACCGCCACCGCACCTTCCAAGCCTACGTCGATGCCAAGGCGCGCATTTTTGAGAACCAGACCTTGGGCGAGTTTGTCGTTCTGAATGCCGACGACGGCCCGACCGCCGCCTTGGCTCCCCGCGCCCAGGCTCACGTGGTGTGGTTCAGCCGCAAGCATGAACTCGATCGGGGAGCCTTCGTCCGCGGCGAACAGATCGTCTATCGTGACGGAGCCAAAGAGTTGGCAATTCTTTCCGTAGCCGAGATCCCGCTCAAAGGTGCCCACAACCTCGAAAATGTTCTCGCCGCAGTCTGCATCGGAGCCCTCGCCGGCTGCCCGCCCGAAGCAATCCGCCAGGCCGTGCGCGAATTCAAGGCGGTCGAACACCGCCTCGAGTTCGTTGCCACCATTAACGGGGCGAGCTACTACAACGACTCTAAGGCAACCAATGTCGACGCTACCATCAAGGCCCTCGAGTCGTTTCCCGCCAACATCCACCTGATTCTCGGCGGCAAGGACAAAGGCAGCGACTACTCCGTCCTGAACGATCTTCTCCGCGCACGCGTTCGCCGTGTCTACACCATCGGCGCCGCCGCCCAGAAAATCGAAAGCCAGATCACAGGCACCGAAGTCGTCCGTGCCGAGACGCTCGAGAACGCCGTCCGCCGCGCCCACGAAACGGCCCAGTCCGGAGACATCGTCCTCCTCGCCCCAGCCTGCGCCAGCTTCGACCAGTTCCAGAACTACGAACACCGCGGCCGCGTGTTCAAAGAAGTGGTCCGCGCGCTCGCGGCTTCAGCCAACAAGTAGCGCAACAAGTGGGAAATAACTACAGCGCTTGCGGACCACCGCCCGAATCAAGAGAGTCACGTCCGGCCCGCACAATTTTCCTCGCCGAACACTGCGTCCCCTCTCGCTCCATGTTGAAATAAGACTTCATGGCCAAGCGCGTCAGCGTCGATCGTTGGTTATTCTTCGTCACCATGGTTCTTGTCTTCATCGGCCTGGTGATGGTCTTCAGCGCCTCGGCTGTCATGGCCGAAGAGCGCTTCGGTTCCGCATACACTTTTCTTTGGAAGCAGTTGTTCTGGGCCGCCGGCGGCACCATCGCGCTGCTGATCGCCATGCGCTTCGACTACCGCCGCTTGCGTCACCCGGCCTTCGTTTTCTCCCTTGTCGGCGTCACCACGCTGCTCCTCATCGCGGTCTTCTTCATGGATCGCTCGCACAACACGCACCGCTGGATTCACATCGGAGGTTTCTCGCTTCAACCCTCCGAACTCGCCAAGCCCGCTCTCATACTCTTTCTCGCCTACTTCCTCGAATCGCGCCTGAAGTCGCTCGACGATCTCCGCAACACGCTGCTGCCCGCGCTTGTCCCAACCGGCGTGTTCCTCATTCTCATCGTCGCGCAGCCCGACCTGGGCACGGCCATCGCCTGCGCCGCGATCACCGCCTGCATCCTCTTTGTTGCGGGTCTGCGTCTGCGTTACTTTGCCGTCGCGTTCGGCGTATCGCTGGTCCCGCTCTATCTCCTTATCGCACTGGTTCCCTGGCGGATGGCCCGCATCCTCGCCTTCTTGAACCCGTACGCCGATCCGCAAGGTAAAGGCTTCCACATGATCCAGTCGTTGATCGCCGTCAGCACCGGAGGTCTCACAGGGCTCGGCCTGATGGAAGGCAAGCAGAAGCTCTTCTACTTGCCCGAACCGCACACGGACTTTATCTATGCCGTGACCGCCGAAGAATTCGGCCTCGTGGGCTCCGTCCTCGTCGCCACTCTCTTCGCCGTGTTCCTCTTTCGCGGCGTGCGCACCGCTCTGCGCATCGAAGACCCCTTCGGACGCCTGCTCGCCGCCGGCATTACCTGCATGGTCGTCCTGCAGGCCTTCATCAACATCAGCGTCGTCCTCGGGCTTATGCCCACTAAGGGCATCCCGCTCCCCTTTGTTTCCTACGGCGGCTCGTCGTTATTCGTCACTCTTGCCTGTGTCGGTGTGCTTCTCAACATCAGCAAACAGATAGAATAGGCCCCCATGCGAGTCATCCTGGCAGGCGGAGGCACCGGCGGCCACGTGATCCCCGCGCTCGCCATTGCCCGCGAGTTACGCACACACTACACCGCAGAAGCGCTCTTCGTCGGCACCGCACGTGGCCTTGAGAACCGTCTGGTTCCTGCCGCCGGATTCAATCTTCGCTTGATTGAAGTCGGCGCCCTGAATCGCGTGAGCTTTGCCACGCGCGTAAGAACGCTCTTTGGCCTCCCGTTGGCGATCTGGGAATCGCGCCGCCTCGTCGCCGAGTTCAAGCCCGACGTGATGATCGGAGTCGGCGGCTACGCCTCCGGCCCCGCCATGGCTGCGGCGATCCTGCGCCGGGTGCCCACGCTGGCTTTCGAACCGAACGTCGTTCCCGGCTTCGCCAATCGTCGCATCGCCCCGTTCGTTTCCGCCGCCGCCGTCTACTTCGAAGACACCAAGACCTACTTCCGCAACGCCAGAGTCACAGGTGTCCCAGTTCGTCCGGAGTTTTTCCAACTCCCGCCGCGCCCGCCTCAATCCGCGCCTTCACTTCTGATCTTCGGTGGCAGCCAGGGAGCCCGCGCCATCAACCGCGCCATGACCGCCGCGCTGCCCGCGCTGAAAGAGAAGCTGCCGAACCTCCAGATCGCTCACCAGACTGGAGAACGAGACTTCACTGAAGTTCAGGCCGCCTACCAGCAAGCCGGAGTCTCCGCTGCTGTCTCGCGTTTCATCGACGACATGCCCTCCGCCTTCGCCCGCGCCGACCTGCTTCTCTGCCGTTCCGGCGCCAGCACCGTCGCCGAAGTCACCGCCGCCGCCAAGCCAGCCGTCCTCGTTCCTTTCCCGCTCGCCGCCGACGACCACCAGAAACGCAACGCCCAGGCGCTCGAAACCGCCGGTGCCGCCGTCATGATCGAAGAACGCGACCTCACGCCGTCTTGCCTGGCTGAAACGATAGCAGCGCTCCTGGCTGACCGAGCACGTCTCGCAGCGATGGGCACCGCCGCCCGCAAGCTGTCCCATCCCAACGCCGCTCGCGACATCGCCCAAATGGTCGCCCGTCTGGCCGGAAAGGAATAAGTCGTCACGGATTTCACGAATCGGCCCGAATAAGAGAAGATGTTCATGGTTCTGCTTTGAAGGGCCACGCCTTCAGGCGTGCCGGAGGCGGATACGGTCGGCTAGCCGCTGAGGCAGTGTTCCCTCAGGGCCTAAAGGCCAATTAAGTTTGTACTCCGTCGGCGCGGCTGAAGCCGCGCCCCTTCAAATCAGCTGGGAGAGAAGCGGTCCGGAACAAAACAAGCTGGACCAACTCTGAAATCCATCTAGATCTCAGACGCTATGTTCGCCAAGATTCAGCGCATCCATTTCGTAGGCATCGGCGGCATCGGCATGAGCGGCATCGCCGAGGTCCTGCTGAATCTCGGCTACAAGGTCTCCGGATCCGACCTCAAGTCTTCCCCCATCACGCAGCGCCTCGCCGCCATGGGCGCGCTCGTGTTCGAAGGCCACTGCGCCGAAAACGTCACCGGCGCCGACGTCGTCGTTACCAGTTCGGCCATCGCCGCCGCGAATCCCGAGGTCCAGGAAGCCCACCGCACGCACGTCGCCGTCATCCAGCGTGCTGAAATGCTCGCCGAACTGATGCGCCTGAAGTACGGCATCGCCATCGCCGGCATGCACGGCAAGACCACGACCACGTCCATGGTCGCCGCCGTCCTTGCCGCCGGCGGCCTCGATCCCACGGTTGTAGTCGGCGGCCGCGTGGATGCCATGGGTTCGAACGCCCGTCTCGGCAAGTCGTACTACCTGGTCGCCGAAGCCGACGAGAGCGACCGCTCGTTCCTCAAACTCTCGCCCATCCTCTCCGTCGTCACCAACATTGACCGGGAGCACATGGACTGCTACCGCGACATGCGGGACGTTGAGTCGACCTTCCTTGCCTTCATGGACCGCGTCCCCTTCTACGGCATGGTCGTCGCCTGCAACGACGATCCCGCCCTCCGTACCCTGCTGCCCCGCGCCGCCCGCCGCGTCATGACCTACGGCACCCGCGAGGACTCAGACTTCCGCGTCTCCCCAGTCGTTTCAAATTCGGGCCAAGACGCGCCCACTCACGATCTCCCGCTCAGCCGCTTTCAGGTCACCTATCGTGGCCAGGACCTCGGCGAATTCGCCCTGCACGTCCCCGGCCAGCACAACGTGCTCAACGCGACGGCGGCGCTCGCGGTCGGCGTCGGCCTCGATATCCCGCCCGCCAAAATCCGCGAAGCGCTCGCGTCCTTCCGCGGCGTCGACCGCCGCTTCCAGAAAAAAGGCGAAGCCGCTGGCGTCACCGTGATTGACGACTACGGCCACCACCCGACGGAAATCCGCGCCACCCTCGCCGCCGCCCGCCAGTGTGGCTACAACCGGGTCCACGTCATCTTCCAGCCCCACCGCTACACCCGCACCCAGCTCCTCATGGACGACTTCGCGACCGCCTTCGCCGACGCGTCCTCCGTCTATGTTCTGGATATTTATCCCGCCAGCGAGTCTCCCATTCCCGGCATCACCGGCGAAGCCCTGGTGCACCGCATCACGGAAAAAGGCAACCGCACCGCGACCTACGTGGCATCTTTCGCCGACGCCGCCACCGCAGCCGCCGCGAACGCCCAATCCGGCGACATGATCTTGACTCTAGGCGCGGGCAACGTGGTGCAGTTGGGACCGCTGGTGCTGGAGAAACTCCAGGTGTGAGCGCGCATTGAATCTAAGTAGCCCGTACTCTTCGAAAAAGAATTTGTGCTACCGTACGCATTCTGTGACTGTGACAAGAGACAAGTTGAGAGTTCGACTCTGCGTTGCCAGCGCTATCGCCGGGTGGCTGATCTCAATACTCCTCGTGCCCGCCACGGCATCGGGCCCTGGTTCCCCCCAGTGTGGCCCGGCTTATTTCTCTATTGGCTCATGATCGTGATCGCCCGCGGAGGATCCTGGGCTCCCAGGTTTTGGACTTACCTTCGCTGTCGCGGGAAATGCCTTGTTTTACGGTTGGTTGTCATTTCGAGTCATTAGAGCAGATGTACTCGCGCTCGGGCGTGTGGGCCGCTACTTACTTCGATAGTCCGGGGGGCGCGGGTGCCTCGTTCCCAGTTCTGCTAACCATTCCCCCCTTCCCTCCGTCTATTTCGCATGACCAACAGAATCGACTGGGAAGAAATGAAGAAATGACGATAGCGGCCGCGGGCACCGCAGCACCTAATACAGCACTTCCTTCTCACCCTTCTCCGCAATCAGAGCCTGAAACGCAGCGACGATCTTGTCCCGCCGTGCCATGACGGCGTTCACTTCATCTTTGTTCAGATAGTTCTTGGTTCTTTCCGCCAGTTCCTCGCCCTTCAGGGTTTTTAGCTTCTCCAGCAGTTGCCGGTCGCATTTCACCAGGTTCTTGGGCACTCGCAGGTCCTTGAACGTGCGGAAGGCGCGAGTGAAGTCGATACGCCAAACGGTCCAATCTTCCCCGATCAAGACATTGGTAAGATTAGGATCGGTCTCGTAGATCAGCTCGTCGAAGATGCGGATGCGATACATCTGCCTGTTCCATTTATCGAGATCGGGCGGGTCAATCTTCTTCTCCATGCGATCGCTGTCGTCCATTTTGACCGGCAGCCACCAACTGAGCGAACCGACCTGGCCTTGCCATTTGCGCTCCACGTAAACCGGCAGCATGTCGTCGATGCCGAGAAGTTCGGCCAGCCGATACGCCGCAATGTTGTATTTGTAAGAGTCGACGAAATTGAATTCTGTCTTCCCGCTTGCCAGCTTCATCCGCGCTTCGTGTTCGTTGATCGGCTGGAACGAAGCATCGTGCGTGACAGTGCCATTGCTGAGCGTGAGGCGCCAGGGATGGGTGACGCCTTTGCTCGATTGCTTGCTCTTGATGACTTCCGCAGTCCCGAGAAACTCTTTGATCTGATCTTTGGTCAGAGCCGCGTCGTCGGCCGCAAGCGCAGGGAACGGAATAAGTACAGAAATCAGAACAGCAGTAATAACGACAGGTCTCGTCAAGAGCTGGAGAAGTTTTCGCATCGAAGGCACCCTAAAATTGCCTCTCACTGTACGCCGAGAGGCACGTGGATACAACCCTATCCTTCCGGCGACCGGAAGCGAAGCGGCCTCGGTCTTCGCCAGATTCTTCTTTACTATTCCGCGACGCAAGGCTATCCTCTGTCGGATTCATCGCCTGTCGGGAATCAACAACTCTATTCTTGCTTTGGAGGATTCCATGAAGCTTTCAGTAACTTTGCTTTGCTTCGCGCTTGTGGGCGCGCTCGTTCTGGCCATGCCCGCGGGAGCGCAGAAAAAGGACGCACCGGCAGCCGCAAAAGAAACCAAGTGGCAGGGTTACGTCGTCAGAATTGACAAAGACCATTCCATGATCGATCTCCGTGGCGGTCCGTCCCCGTCGAAGATGATGAGGAAAGTTGCCTACGACAGCTCGACGCAGTGGACGAAACTCGGCAAGCCGGGGCAGCAGGACGAGGTCAAGGAAGGGTCGTTTGTGATCGTGGTGGGCCAATCGGATGACAGCGGCGTGATGCACGCTACACGTATCGATCTGCGGCTTCCTCGATAACTGTTGTCAGATTGCACGTCCGGGCGCTGTCTCGCTGGCTCTTTGCAGGGAGAGCAGCCCCGGAGTCTGCAGCCGGGCGCATGGCCGCGCATCTTCAGTCCCTGGTAAGAGTCTCCAGACGTAGTTTCGCTGCCCGCGCTGTTTCGCGCAGAAGCGGGTCCGGATGCTCCAGACACCGTGCTAATTCCCCAGCCAGCGACTTCATGCCAAACGTTCCCACGGCATAAGCTCCACAAGATTTCAGCCACGGATCATCACTGCCTACCAGTTCGGCAATTGCCTGCTCGCGGCTTTCCACCTTGGCGCGAACCAACCGCTCCCCGATTGCCGCTCTCTCCTTCGGGCTTACTTTGCCGTCCAGCAGCGGCACCAGGATCGCGCGCAATTGCGATTTCAGAACACTTTCCAGAAATTCCAGCGCATTGTCGTAGACCTTGGCATCGTTCGATTGCAAAGCGAAATGGACGGAATGCAAATCGAGAAGCGGGTACATGAGTCCCAGAAGACGGAAGATCCTCTCCAGATCCTGTTGAATCGATTCGTGGAGGGCGTGTAGTACCGGTTCGTTGGAGTCTTCCGGCAGGCGAAGCGCTTCCAGTATCTGATAAGACCGGTAGTGGCCCATGATCTCGGCGGCGAGCACGGTCTCCACCAGTTGCATGTCGAGCGCGATCTCGGGATGCAGACGATGAATCTTGTTAAGCGCGCTAATCATTTGAAAACGCAGGGCCGTGTCGCGCTCCAGAAGATTGTCGACGATCACCTGCGCTGCAGCCGGCGTGCCGATGCTTACGAGAATGGGCGGGATGGCCCGCCGCACCTCCAGGGGGAAGGAGGGATCGCCGAGATTCGTGCCCAGGAGATGCAGGACCGCGTCGCCAAATTTTCCGAGGGCCTGGGCAGCGTCGCTGGAGAATTCGGAATTGGGAAGAAACTCCAATAGGGTCGAGACGAGGGTTATTTTCCGCAGTGCTCCGACGGAGCGGATGGCTTCGCGTACAACCGAAGGATCGGGATCGTGCAACAGCGTGGCCAGCAAGGGATCGAACGAATCCGGCAATTCCCCCAGAAGGCGCGCCACCTCCAGGCGCGTGCGCTGACCTCCTTCGCCGCTTTCTTCCGCCATGCCAATCAGAATTCGACGCGCGGTTTCGGTGTTCTGCGCTTCCCCCGGGCGCGCCAGATAGGAAGCCACCGCCGAGCGAACGGAAAAATCGGCGCAGTCGCCCAGTTCCGCCAGCAGAGTTACCGGGTCTGCGTGGGAGTGATAAACGAGGTAGAGCATCGCCTCGGTCCGAACACCTCGATCAGGATCGCGCAGCAAAGTCTGGATGGATGGAGACACCGACTTGTCACCCACCGCTGAGAGGATGGAGATCGCTTTCTGTCGCACTTCGGGAGATGGATGCTGCAGCAGACCGCGAATCACCGGGTGCGCAACACGCTCGCGCTCCACCTCAAACAAGGTGAGAGCGTAGAGAATCTCCGCCGGATCGGACGTGAGAATTCTTTCTGCCAGCAAGTCCGCAGTCGAGCGATCCAGGGCGAGGGTTGAGGCTTGTTCGGCGTTCAGGCGATGCTCTCTGATGGAGTCCTGCAAAACGGCGACATACTGCTTACCCGCGACGTAAACGGCCGCGAGCCACCCGAGAATCAGCAGCGCGGCGACCCAACTGATTCGCTGCGGCGTCCAGCCCAACCCCGCGGCAAAGATCAGAACCGCGAGGCCCGCCAGGCCGTCTCCCAGTCGCCACACGACCGTGTCAATGAACCATTTTGCCTGGAGTTTCACCCGGTTCGGCAGCGGTAAATAGAGCAGTTCGATGGTGGAGCGGTCGATGGAATAGCGCAGCACCTGATCGCCACCCTTCAGAAACAGAGCGGCGGCCAAGGTTCCCCATACGAGCAGGCCCGCCGAACCGGCCAAGACGGCGAGCGGCAGAACGAAAAGCATGGGTCCGATGCCGAAGCGGCGTAGCAGCCGCGTCGACAGCAGCAATTGAAACAACAGCGCGAGAATCCCGGCGTAAAAATAAAAATCGGCGAAGAAAATTGCCATTGCTTCCTGGCCCGCGGAAAACTGCTTGGCCAGCGCCTTGAATTGCCAACCGGTCAGCGTAGTTGCGAATGACGAGATGCAGATGACCGCTGCGACGGCCCGTAAATAAGGGGAAGAAAAAACCGAGCGTAGGCTGTCTTGCAGATTTTTTTGACCGGTTCCGGCAATGCCTCCGGTTGGATCGTTCCAGGGCGCCGCGCGCAGTTGGTCGCCTTTGGTAGCGACTGCCATGAATGCGGCGCACGGGACCAGAAGAATCGCCATGACCAGCAGGAGACTTTCCGTGCCGAAAGCCTGGGCCACAACTCTTGACAGCGAGCCGCCGAAGATCCATCCCAGGATGCCGCCTCCGCCCACCATGCCGAAGATGCGTTTTGCTTCGCGCGTCGTGAGCAGATAATTCGCCAGGGTCCAAACCTGAGTCGGAGCCAGCACGCCGAACATCCCCACCCAAACATAGAAAACCGGGTACAGCCAGGTAGGACGCGAGTAGTGCGTGAGGATCCAGAACAACGCGCAGCTGGCGGCGAAGAACAACGGACTGCCCACCAGTAATTTGCCCACTGATGTGCTGCGTCCCATACGCAGGTAGAGCGCGACGACAAAGCCGACCAGGACACCGCTGGCGATGTCCGCATAGGGTAGTGCAACCGCTGGGAACTGCGTGAGAAATAACGCATCGCGAGCGACTTTCCCCACCACGTAAGCGCTGATGGTGAGAAACAGTGCGGCGCTGAGGGGGAAGCCGAGACCCAGGTCTCCGGGGTGTATATTGAGCGCTCGCTCCAACCAATGCTTGATCTCGGCAATTTCTGAGCGCGAGTTCGCCATAATCCGCCGTTCAATTCACCTTGCCTGCTGCCGTTGTCGCAGGTTTTTCCTCGAACAGTACCTCCTGCCCATCGAGGTACTGGGCAGTGAACTTGCCGCCATCGATCTCGAGCGCCGAGGCCCGGCCGCCGGGCCAGTGCGTCGACAGCATCCCGGTATCAATGAGAAACACCCTGCCCCCGAATCGACTTCGAATGTGTGTCGCCTTCTGCACCGTGTGGCCCGCAACCACGTGCCCAGCTTGGTAGGTGGCCAAGACTTTTTCGATTTGCGGAACGCCTTCTTCTTCACTCCATTGGTCGTATCCGCGAAACCAGAGGGGACCGTCGTCGCGCATGCAAAACCAGTTGTTAAAATCGAGAAACCATTCCATTTTCTTAACGTTCTCTACGTCCCCTGCCGCGTCCGCAGCCTTCGCCAGCAGTACTGCCTGCACCGCTACCGCGGCTTCTTGAATAGTGAAGAACGGAAGAATCACGTTTCGCGCTACCAGGTCCTGTTTGATCTTGTCGAATCCCTCGATTTCCTTTTGTACCTGAGTGTTGACTTGTTCGAGCGGCAATGAAATCAGGCTGGGATGGATTCCCCCGTGCAATAAGAGGACACTCCCGATTTTGACGACCGTCGCATGACGTCGCAGCCATTTCCCATAGGCTCCGCCGGGGCCGAACGCCTCGCGATGTTCCAGAAAGCCCGCCGGATGATTGGCCATCCACGCTTCTTCCGTCGCGACGAGCGCAGATTGTTTGATCCCCACCAGCAATTCCGCGTGCCTCGCGTACCAGGCAGCGTACTGTTGGTACGCGTCTTTGCGCCGCTTCTCTGACTCACTATCCGCGAAACTGGCGTAGCCCGGCGGTGTGACATAACGCAGGTCGCCCAGAATGTTCATGACTTCGTGATTCCCCAGCAGCGGTACCACCTCACCCCCTGCTTTTGCGGCTTCTGTCTCCAGTCGCATGAGCAGGTCCATCGCCTCACGTCCCTTGGGACCACGATCGAGCACGTCTCCCGTCTGCACCAGCCTGGCTTGTCCACCGATCCAATGATGTTCTTCATCTATCAGGCCGGCCCGCTTGAGGATCAGACAGAAGTCATCAAAATCGCCGTGCACGTCGCCCACGGCAATGAGTCGCGGGGGCGTCTTGTCAGTGGATGCCGCCTGCGAATAGAGAAGACCGGCGGCCAGGAGCAAGAACATCAAACCAACCGCTCTGTGAATGCGACCCAGAAGGATCCCGGACGGGAGACGGCCCGCGTGGTTCACCCAGTAGGGCGCGGATTCTCGTAGGGCATGAGCTCGAGCCAGAAGTGGGGCCATCCGTGGCCGCCATTATAGTCCTGGGCTGTATTGGACGGTTCGCCGCGGTGCTTGCGGCTGCTGTCGGCACTCGCCATTTTTTCCGCTAACCAACTCCCCCACCCACCGTCTATTTCGCATGACCAACAGAATCGATTGGCAGGAGATGGCAATAGCGGCCGTGGGCCTGCTCGCTTTGGCGTTCAATCCCGTCTCCGACCGCGGCCGAGCCCTTGTCGCGAAATACTTCACCCCGGTTCAGGGATGGGTCGAACAGGCTTCAGCCCGCACCCAGGAAACCATGGCGCTGGCCCAGATGCAGATCGAAACCCCTCGTGCCGCGCTGGTCGAAAAGGAAGCCTGCGTTCGCGTGGTCCGCGCTCAGGCTGCCGTCGAAGCTCAGCAAGCCCGCCTCGCAGTTCGCCAGCTCCGTACCGACCTCTGCGTCCGCCGCGCCGAGCTCCTTCGCTCACGCAACGTTCGCCTGGCCGTCGTGAAGTCCACCGACTGAACGTGTGGCGCGGGCACTCTTGCCCGCGAAACGTTCGCGCTTGCAAGCCTGCCCGGGGGACGTTCCACTTCCATTCGACGTCACGCACTCCGGCCACTTTTCCATTGCCCACATCCCCTCAAGATTGTCATTCCGAACGAAGTGAGGAATCCCTATCCCCACTACCGCTCTCGAATGGATCGGGCCCTACGTTCAACATGACCACTCACGACAATCTTCGCCAATTCTTCGCCTTCCAGCCCCCGGCACGGGTTTTCCCCTGCCTCTTTGTGCAAATGTAACCAAGATTCTCTCTCTGCACCGCTTGCAAAACCCGCTATATTGAAAAAGCTCTAGCGATTCTCCGGCGACAACCGCGGCGAATGGTTCGCAAGAACGGTGCGTGGCAGCCGGAAGACAGTCCCGTCGATGCAGGCTCGGTTCGTCCGGCCTTGGACGACGCGCGTTTCGTTGACCTCGACACCGAGGACGACGCGCCCTTCCACCGTTCGCAAAAACGCGTTCCCGTCCGCCGCGGCCCTCTCCCCAGGAAAACCGCCCTAGGCCTCGCTTACGTCCTACTCGCGCTCGGCGTTCTGACCATCATCGCCATCTTCTGCGCCTTCATCTACCGCTACGGCGAGCGCTCCTGGCGTTTCCGCATCGACTCGAGCGACCAGATCGAACTCGCCGGCAATCACAACGTCACCCGCGGCCAGATCATGGAAGTAATGGGCGGCGAAATCGGCCGCAACATCTTCTTCGTCTCGCTCGACCAGCGCCGCGCCCAACTGGAACAAATCCCCTGGGTCGAATCCGCCGCCGTCATGCGCTTCGTGCCCAATCGCCTGAAGATCGCCATCCGCGAGCGCACTCCGGTCGCCTTTGCCCGCGTCGGCTCGCACATCGGGCTGATCGATCCCGGCGGCCACATCATGGAGATGCCCGCGCGCTCGCAGCAGAAATATTCGTTCCCGGTCATCGTTGGCACGAGCGACGCCGAGCCCCTCTCCACGCGCGCGGTTCGCATGAAGACCTACCAGGCCCTCATCGCCGATCTCGACTCCGAAGGTGCGCGCAATTCGCAGGACTTGAGCGAAGCCGATCTCAGCGACCCCGAAGACGCCAAGGTGCTGGTCAACGATCCGGGGGGCGAAGTCCTCGTGCATCTCGGATCCACGCGCTTCCTCGACCGCTACAAGGTTTTCAAAGCGCATGCGCAAGAGTGGCGCCAGCAGTACGGCAAACTCGAGTCCGTTGATCTCCGCTACGAGCGCCAAATCGTCGTCAATCCCGATCTTACGGCAATGCCGCACGCTGCCAATGTCACACCCGCCGCCGCGAAGGTCGCGCTGGCCGCCGGGGTCCCCGCCGTTGCCATAGCTGCTGCCACTATTGCAAAACACGAACAGGCAAAAGCCCAGCCGCCAAAGCCTCAGCCCGCGCCATCAGGGAAGAAAACAGTTGCCCAGGCGAAGTCCGCGTCGAAGAAAGCGGCAGCAACGAATTCGGCAGCGAAGAAGCCCGCGTCTCAGCCTGCGCCGCCCCTGACGAACGCCTCAGCCAAACCGGCGCCGAAAAAACCGATTGTAGCTGCCAAAGCGAAGCACCACACCAGCAGACACAGAGCGACGAATAAGTCGGCTTCTCTCCCCAGGAAGCCAGCCAGGAAATCCACTGCGGCCGCCAGCGTGAAGCCGGCCGCCGCGCAGAAAAAGATTGACGACGGACCTGCTCGCCCGCATCAGGCCTCCACCGCCAGCGGCAAGCCGAGGGCCGGCACTCCAAAGAGGGACTAAAGGAAGAATGGGGAACGAAAACAACAATCTGATCACCGCGATTGACCTGGGCAGCGCCAAGAGCGCCGTTCTGGTTGCGGAAATTACGGCCCAGGGCCTGCGCTATCGTGGCCATGGGGTTTCCGACAGCCGCGGCTCGCGCAAAGGCATTATTGTTGACCTCGACAAGGCAGTTGCTGCGCTGCAAGAAGCGGTCGAGCAAGCCGAGAACGTTGCCGGCGCTCCCGTCGAGCGCGCGGTGGTCGGCATTGCCGGAGCGCACGTACGCGGCATCAACTCCCAGGGTGGCATCAGCCTGGGTCTGCGCCCGCGCGAAATTTCGCGCGACGAGATCCGCCAGGCCGTCGACAAAGCACGGGCCATCCCGCTTCCTGCTGACCGCGAGGTTTTGCATCTGCTGCCGCAGCAGTTCGTGCTCGATGACCAGTCGGGCATTTACGACCCGCTCGGCATGATGGCCACGCGTCTCGAAGTCCGCGTCCACGTCGTCACCGCATCGACCAGCGCCGTGCAGAACGTGGTCACCACCGTGAACCGCGCCGGTGTCGAAGTCGAAGACACCGTTTTCGAGCCGCTCGCCTGCGCCGACTCCGTTCTGCGTAGCGATGAGCGCGAAGTCGGCGTTTGTCTCACCGACATCGGTGCCGGTTCGACCGACATCATTGTTCTTCACGAGGGGGCCGTCGCTCATACCGCCGTGATTCCCATCGGCGGCGACCACTTCACCGGCGACCTCTCCATCGGATTGGCCACACCCGCCGCGGAGGCGGAAAGGATCAAACGCGCGTTCGGCAACACCGTTGTTACCATGATCCCCGAAGGCCACGAAGTCGAAGTGCCGTCGGTCGGCGACCGCCCGCCACGGCTCGTTCCGCAGCGCCTGATCGGCGAAATTCTCGAGCCACGCGCTCGCGAACTGTTCGAGTTGATCCGCCAAAACCTGCGCCAAGCCGGCATGCTCGATCTGTGCGGTGGCGGCTTTGTGCTAACCGGCGGCGGCACGCGTCTCGGCGGCATTCTCGACGTGGCCGATTCCGTCCTGCGTCGCCCGGTGCGCTTCTCCTGGCCTGTTCCATTATCGAAAATGCCGGGCGAGCTTGCCGAACCAGAATTCGCAACCGTGCTGGGCATGGCGATGTACGCCCACCGCGCCCGCGTGGCCCGTGGCCTGCAGGGAGAACGTTGGGGCAACCGCCTGAAAGCTTTGTTTGTAGGCAAGGGTGCCTAGGTAAGTGGGCAGGTAGCATGTGTAGTCGAGCCCCGAAGGGGCGTCTGAACTTAGCCCGCCACTTCAGTGGCGGGTGAGGGAATGCAAACGTCACAAGTCCCGGAGGGACGACTGACCACCGAGCGCGCAGGGTAAAAGACATTACGAAACCGAAACAGACTCGAAGGAGCACCTCCATGGAAAAGCAGGGAAGCATTCGCATCAGCTTTAACGAAGACACACGCAACGATGCCAAGATCAAGGTCATGGGCGTAGGCGGGGGCGGCTGTAACGCCGTCAACCGCATGATCGACGCCGGCGTCGAAGGCGTGGAGTTCGTCGTCGCGAACACCGACTTGCAGGCCCTGCGCATCTCTCGCGCCCCGGTGAAACTCCAACTCGGCGTCAAGCTCACCAACGGCCTCGGCGCCGGCGCCAATCCCGAAATCGGCCGCAAAGGCGCGCTCGAAGACTCCGAGAAGATCATTGAAGCCCTCGAAGGTGCCGACATGGTCTTCGTCACCGCCGGTCTCGGCGGCGGCACGGGTACGGGCGCCGCTCCCATCATCGCTTCTCTCGCCAGCGAGATGGGGGCGCTGACGGTCGCCGTCGTGACCAAGCCTTTCGCCTTCGAAGGCAAGCGCCGTCAACACCAGGCGGAGCGCGGCATGGCCGAACTGATCGAAGCCGTCGACACCATGATCTGCATCCCCAACGAGAAACTGCTAGCCGTCGCCCAGGATGCCGGCTTCTTCGAGTCCTTCCGAATTGCCGACGACATTCTCCGCCAGGGCGTACAGGGCATTTCCGACATCATCACCATCCCCGGCATCATCAACCGCGATTTTGCTGACGTGAAAACCATCATGGCCGGCATGGGCTACGCCGTAATGGGAACCGCAACGGCCACTGGTTCCCGCCGCGCCGTCGAAGCCGCCCAGAAAGCGATCGCCTCCCCGCTGCTCGAGGCCGGTGCGATTGATGGCGCTCGCGGCATCCTCATCAACATCACTGGCTCCTCGTCGCTCAAACTGGCCGAGGTCAACGAAGCTTCCACCATCATCCAGAGCGCCGCCCACGAAGATGCCAACATCATCTTCGGTGCCGTGCTCGACGACAAGATGAAGGACGCGGTGAAAATTACCGTCATCGCCACCGGTTTCCAGGATTCCTCGGCGCCGCTCCGCCGCGCGCGCACGTTTTCACAGCACGTCCCGGTTCCTGAGCCAACATTTATCCTCGAGCCTGAGCCGGTATTTGTTCCTGAAATGGAATACAGGCCAGCTCCGTCCGTCATGCTCGCTCCCGAGCCGCCTCCGGTAGAGATGTCCGCCGGGCTTTCCGCTGGCCGGTCCAACGGCGAAGCCGCCTACGATCAGAACGATCTCGACGTACCCGCCTTCTTGCGCAAGCGGCTGGACGTCATGTAATGGGACTTAGACCGATTTTGTCCCAGGGTCACCTAGTTGATTACTAAAGGGGGAGTCCTTCTACGCCGCTGCTCTAAGTCTCTGCATAAGAAGGACTTCCCTTTGAAATAACGCATTGACCAATCAGTAATTTTCGATTGCAAACCCATATACGGTTTCGTAATATCGCGGTGGATGTTTTGTTTTACCCCGGTTTCCGGGACGAAACAGCCGTTGGCGGCGCATCTTAACTTAAGTTGGCAGTTCCGGGGACGGGTAAAGGATGAAAGTTTTTTTTTGCTTCTGGCGAGGCGCCGTTGTCTTCTTTGCGATCTTGCTGGCCGTGCACGTCTCGCACGCGACCAACGCCAAGACTGCCCCGCGCCGCTCGACAGCCAAACAAACCCGCGTTAGCGAAAACCGCAAGGCGCGCCGGAACCTGTCTCGCCTGCGTCATCATCGCCGTGTCGCCACCCGGCGTCGTTATTCACAGCGCTATCGCACCAGTTCTTTTGCAAATGACGCCACGGAAGGCGACATCACCGAGGGCGAAGATCCGATTGTTCGTGCCGCTGCTGTCGATGCGCTCGGCAACATGAACGGTACGGTTGTCGCGATTGAACCGAGCACCGGCCGCATCCTGGCCATGGTCAATCAGAAACTCGCGCTCTCCGCCGGGGCGCAGCCCTGTTCCACTATCAAGATTCCCGTCGCGCTTGCCGCTATTGAAGAGGGCATCGTCGACAAAGATACGGAAATCCAGGTCGGCCGACGCTCCTCCATCAGCATGACGGAAGCGCTCGCCCACTCGAACAATCCTTACTTTGAGGCGTTGGGCCGCAAACTTGGATTCAAGAAGGTTCAGTACTACTCGCACCTGTTCGGCCTGGGCGAACTTGCCGGTTACCAGATTGATGGCGAACAGCGCGGCGTCTATCCCGCCAAGGAAATTCCCGCCCGCCTCGGCGGCGTCGGCAAGATGTGCTCGTTTGGCGAAGGCGTTTCCATGACGCCCCTGCAGCTAGGAGCACTGACTGCTGCCCTCGCCAACGGCGGCACCCTGTACTATCTCCAGCATCCGGAAAGTCCCGATGAAGTGGAAGACTTCCAGCCCCGCAGCAAGCGTCATCTCGATCTGACGAACGTTCTGCCCGAGATCCGCGACGGCATGCTGGGCGCCGTGCACTACGGCACCGCGCGTCATTTGCGCACGAGTTTTACGGAAGAAGAAGTTCTGGGTAAAACGGGAACTTGTTCTCACGCCGGAACGAGATTTGGCTGGTTCGCATCCTATGCCGATGCCAGCGCCGATTCGCGCGATGTCGTCGTCGTCGTCTTCCTGCGTGGCGGCCGCCCGACGTTTGGCCCCAAAGCCGCTGAAATTGCCGGACGCGTCTACCGCAACCTCTACGACCATAGTTTCTTCACCGCGAGGGCTGCCGAGGGTACCTCCGCGGTTCCGGTGGACCGCCGCTAGGCAGCCCTGAACCCAACAGCGTCTGCATCACCGATGATGGCAGATGCCTGCTGCCGTGTTGACTTCAGTCGAGACGCCGCGCCACGCCTTGGAAAAGCCAAGGGAACTCCAAAGGCGGTGCCAGCAACGGGTTGCGTTGACGGTTGTGCGCGAACTCCGATTCGAAAACGCGTGTTTTCTGGCAGACTCAATTGGCATATACTTATGTATATGCCACGCAAGCCGGCGAGAACTGCGAGGAAGAGGCGATGCACAGAAAAGCCAAGATATTCATGAATAACCGCAGTCAGGCGGTCCGATTGCCCAAGGAGTTCCAGTTTAGCGTCCAGGAAGTATTCATCCGGCGCGAGGGGAAAGACATCGTCCTGTCGCCGCGACCGTTTGACTGGTCTTCCTACTTGGCCGAAGGACCGGTCGCATCGGAAGCCTTTATGGAGGGAATCGAGGATCTTCCGGTCCAGGAGCGCGGCGAATGACGCTGCTCTATATGCTCGACACGGACACTTGCTCCTACATCATGAAACGCTCGAACGACGCGGTGCTCAAACGGCTGCGGAAAGTTCCAGTCAACGAAGTCTGCATTTCTGTAGTGACGAAGTCGGAACTTCTGTTCGGGGTTGAAATGTCACCGCGACGCCGCCAGGACGAATCCGCATTGGCTGCGTTTCTGGCCTACGTTGAGGTTCTGGATTTCGCCGATTCGGCAGCCGTGCATTACGCGACGATTCGCGCCGACCTCAAGAGGCAAGGGGCCATGATTGGAGCCAACGATCTGTTGATCGCCGCGCACGCCCGCTGCCTTGGCCTGACCCTAGTCACAAACAACACCCGAGAATTCGGACGCGTGCATAACCTGGCGATAGAAAACTGGACCTCGAGTACTTAGAAGTCCAAGAAGAGGTCACGCGCCGCCACACCCAGAAACAAGAAGCGCCCGCGATCCGGGCGCTCTCGATAAGAATCGTTCTGCTGCTATTTCGGCTTCTTCTCGTCCCGTGCGATCACTCCATCCTTAATAAACACCACGCGGTGCGCGTATTCTGCGATATCGTGCTCGTGCGTCACCAGCACTATCGTATTGCCCTCGCTATGCAGGCGGTCAAACAGCGCCATGATCTCAAGGCCGGTTTGCGAATCGAGGTTACCGGTCGGTTCGTCGGCCAGGATGATGGAAGGGTGGTTAACCAGCGCCCGCGCAATGGCCACGCGCTGCCGCTGGCCGCCGGAAAGCTCGTTCGGCTTGTGGTGCATGCGCGGCTCCATGCCCACCGCGGTGAGAGCTTCCTTCGCTCTTTCCACCCGCTGTTCCGCCGGCATGCCGGCGTAGATCAGCGGCAGCTCCACATTGTGCAGCGCCGTGGCCCGCGCCAGCAGGTTGAACGTTTGGAATACGAAGCCGATTTCCTTGTTGCGGATTCGTGCCAGTTCGTCGTCTTCCAGTTCGCTCACCAGCTGTTGGTTCAGCCAGTATTGGCCCTGCGAAGGGCTGTCGAGGCACCCAATCAGGTTCATCAGCGTTGACTTGCCTGACCCAGACGGCCCCATAATGGCCACGTACTCATTCCGCTCAATGCGCAGGTTCACCCCGCGCAGCGCGTGCACCTGCTGCTCGGAACCCATGTCGTAGGTCTTCCACAGGTTTTCGGTTGCGATCATGCACGATTCCAGCGGAATCGACACGTTGGCATCCATCATGCTGAGTACCTCGGCGACTGCCATACGCTTCTCCTGTTGAACACTCCCGCTCCGTTCCGGCCGGGCTATCCTTACTTGGACGTACCCGCCGCGCGAAGGTTACGAGCCTTCTTCTTCTTTCTTCGGCGCGGCGTTGTCCACTTTCACCGTGGCCCCCGGACGCAGCGTGCGAAGCACCTTGTAACTGCCGGTGACGATCTCGTCACCCTCCTGCAGGCCCTTTAAAACCTCAATATCCGTCGTTCCGGCGATGCCAGTCTCCACCGGTACAAATGTCGCCTTCTTGTTCTTTACTACGAAGACACCCTGCATCTCGTCTTTCTTGTCCTTGGCCGCCTCGCCCGCAGGCGCTGCCGCCTGCACCGCCTTGCCCGTCTTATCTTTTTCTTCCAGATCTGCTTTCCGTCGCACGGTCAGCGCCTGAATCGGAATGGTGAGCGCCTTCGTCCGCGTCGCGGTCGTAATCTTTGCCGTCGTCGAAAGCCCCGGGCGCAGGTTCTCCGGCGGATTCTGCAGCGTTACTACTACCTTGAAATCCTTCGCTTCCTGGCTCGCGCTGGCCGATTGCGAAGTGGCCACACCGGTCGACCGCACCATCGCGTTGTTCCCGATCTCCGTCACCACGCCTTTGAAGACTTGCCGCGGGAACGCGTCAATCGTCACATCCGCCGGCTGACCTAATTTCACCGTGACTACGTCGGTCTCATCCACCTTCACCTCGGCCGTAATCACCGACATATCCGCCACCGTCATTAGCGTGCTGCCCGGCGCGTTCTGGATCCCCATCACGACCGTTTCTCCTTCGCGTACCGGCAGGTTCGTCACCATGCCGTCATAAGGAGCCGTGTATCGCGTCTTGTCCAGCACATCCGCCGCCCGCGTGAGGTTGGCGCGAATCTGCCCAATTCTCCGGTCCGCCGAATCCTGCTGCGCCTTGGCCTGCGCCACGCGCGCCTGCGCCTGCGCCAATCCCGCGTCAGCAGACTCCCACGCTGCTTTCTTGCTGTCGAACTCCGACTTTGCGATCAGCGCGTCTTTGTACAATCCCTGCGCCCGATCCCAATCCAGCTTCGCGCGTTCCGCATCGGACTTCGCTCGATTCAAATCCGCCTGCGAGGTCTTCAGCGCCGCCGCCGCCGCCACTGCGTCCGTCTCGGTCACCTGCAGCGAAGCTTTGGTCGCATCCACGTCCGCCGCCGACTGCACGTTCTCCAGTTGCGCCAGCATCTGTCCTTTCTTGACCCGGTCGCCTTCCTTCACAAACAGGCGAACGATCTTGCCAAAAGCATTCGCGCCCACGTTGGCGTAAGTCTTAGGCCGGATTTCGCCAGACGCCGAAACAACTGCGGACAAATCCTGTTTCGCCGCCTTGCCTGTCTGCACGGTAACTACGTTGCCTCGTGCCTTCACCACCGATAGCCAGACAATCAAGGCGAGCACCACCGTCGCCCCAACCCCGATCAGCACTTTTTTCCAAGTCTTCATCGCTGCCAATTCCATCCCGCGAGCCATCGGCCCATCCCCACTCCTTGCCGGGGACGTCATCGCAGAGTTCTGATTCCAAACGCCTTACCTGGATTCGAAACTCGACCCGTCTCGCGGATGGACGAGAAGGCCTGAGTCTCTATACGCATCAATACCTTGCAGAGTTCCGCAATATGGGAGGGCTCAACAGACAAAATATTGCCCTAACCTACACCCAAACCTTGGATTATACAGCCCTCAGACATCCGCACTCACAGTCATCGCATCCAACTCCCCGGCTGGCGGCAGAGTCCCCTGCCCACTCCGCGCTTTACAAACCAAATCCAGCGTGCGACGCCGCGGACCTTGCTTCTGCCCAGTCAGCAACTTAGAATAGGGGAGGCGATTTGTGTCTCGAAGGAGCTCCCGTTTAATGCAGTTTCCCCGGTTTCCTCTGTCGACGTGTTTCTTTGCCTTTGCTCTTGCCGGCGCTTTCTGTGTTTCGCCCGCTTTCGCCCAGGATCCCAAGGACGACCCCAGCCGTCAGCAGGAAGACCCTCTCCAGCGCCAGCCTACCGCTGACCAGCGCAAAGCCAACGCCAAATCGCTCAACAAAGAATTAACCAAGGTTTACCGCCGCTGGCTCGATGAAGACGTCCGCTGGATCATATCCGACGAAGAACGCGCCGCCTTTAAGCGCCTCTCCAACGACGAAGAGCGCGACCAGTTCATCGAGCAGTTCTGGCTCCGTCGCGATCCCACGCCCGACACCATCGAAAACGAGTTCAAAGAAGAGCACTACGCTCGCATGGCCTACGCCAACGAACATTTTGCCGCCGGCATCCCCGGATGGAAGACGGATCGCGGCAAGATCTACATCATGTACGGCAAGGCCGATGAGATCGAATCCCACCCCTCCGGTGGCACCTACGAACGCCCCATGGAAGAGGGTGGCGGCAGCACCTCCACCTACCCGTTTGAGACTTGGCGCTACCGCTATCTCGAAGACGTTGGCCAGGAAATTATCATCGAGTTCGTCGATACCTGCATGTGCGGCGAGTACCACATGACCATCGACCGCTCCGAAAAAGACGCGCTGCTCAACACCCCGAACGCCGGCCTCACCATGTACGAACAAATGGGCATGGCCAGCAAGGCCGATCGATTCAGCGGCGGCGGTCTCGAGCGCCTGGGCACCGGCCCCTTCAACAAGGATCTCCAGTCCAAGCAGTTCGATCGCCTCGAACAGTTCGCCAAGCTCAACAAGCCTCCTTCGGTCAAGTTCCACGATCTGGAAGAGGTCGTCACGCACAAAATCAGCGTGAACCTCATGCCCTTTGATGTCCGCGCTGACTTCATCCGTGTCACCAGCGACACGGTTCTCGTTCCCGTCACCATCCAGGCCAAGTACAAAGACATCACGTTCCAGAACAAGGACGGCGTCGAGCGCGGCACCCTCAATATCTTCGGACGCGTTACCACTCTGACCGGCCGCATCGCTCAGACCTTCGAGGAAACGGTTCAAGTCGATGTGCCCGCCGAGTTGCTTCCCAAGTCTGTCGAGAACTCCGCTGTCTACTGGAAGGCTCTCCCTCTCCATCCCGGCCGCTACCGCTTCGACGTTGTCGTCAAAGACGTCAATGGCGACCGCGTCGGCAGCTGGAAGCAGGGCGTCCAGGTCCCCGAGTACAACGAGGAAAAGCTCGCCAGCTCATCCCTTATTCTCGCTGACATCATGGAACCGGTTCCCGCCAAGAGCGTCGGCACCGGCAACTTCGTAATTGGCACCACCAAGGTTCGTCCCCGCGTTGCCCCGGCCAATGGCAAGCCGGTTTTGTTCAAGCGCAACCAGCGACTCAATTTCTGGATGCAGGTCTACAACCTCACCATGGACGAGAAGACGCACAAACCCTCGGCCACGGTGGAGTACAGTGTTGTCGATGCCGCCACCAACAAGCAGATCATCCACTCCACCGAACAGACGGAGCAGATGGGCAACGTTGGCGAACAGGTTACGCTGCAGAAAACGCTCGCTGGTACCAGTCTGCAGCCCGGCATCTACCGCATGAACATCAAGGTCAACGACAACGTCTCGAAGCAGACTGTGGACCCCTCGGTTACTTTTGCCATCGAGTAGCCGGCGTCCCCTGAGGTGAGACTGATGTTGCGAAGGCTCGGAATTCCGCTCCTGCTTCTCCTGTGCGGCCTCTCCGCCAGCGCCGCAGAACGTCCCGGCTCCATCTCCGGCTTTGTGCGCACCCCCTCCGGCGTTCCACAAATGGGGGCCATCGTCGAAGTCTTCCGCTCCGTCTCGCACTCGGTTACTGCCTTCACCGACGAGCGCGGTTTCTATTCCGTCGCCGGCCTTGTACCCGGCATGTACAACGTTCGCGCCTCCGCTCCGTCCTTTCTTCCCGCCGTCCGCGAACGCATCAGTGTCCACAGTGACGCTTCCTCCGTCGTTAATCTTTCCCTGACCACCATTTTCAACGCCCTGCAACTCACGCCGCGAATTACAACCGCCGAGCAGGACGACTGGAAGTGGATGCTCCGTTCCGCCGCCAACCGCCCCATTCTCCGTGTCCTCCGACCCGCCACTGTTTCCGAAAGTGACGACAGCGGATTGCATACCTCGCTGTACTTCGCCGCCGGCTCTGGCTCTTCCGGCTACGGCAGCTCACCCGACATGAGCACGCGTTTCACCCTCGAGCATTCCGTGCTCTCCAACGGCAAACTGACTCTCGGCGGCAACGTCGGCTATGGACCGAGTCCGCTCTCCGCCGTGGTGCAGGCATCTTTCTCGCAGGATTACGGCAACGGCTCGCGTCCCGAGATCACGCTCACCGCGCGTCGTTTCGCTTCTGCCGGCCCTTTCCTTCCCGACTCGACATTGTCGTCGGTCGCGTTCACCGCAGCCGACTCGCTCACCCTCGCCAACGTCATTGAGCTTCACTTCGGCAGCGAACTTCAGACCATGCAGTTCATGCGCCGTGCCAGCGCCGTGCTCCCCTTCGGCGAGGCCGCTTGGCACCTCTCGCCCAACACGGTGCTTGAGTACCGCTACAGTTCGCAGCTCCCGTCCACCCGCCTCAGCAAAGATATCGGTCCGCTGCCCATGGACCAGTACGAGGTCAGCCCTCGGGTTTCGGTCGCCGCTTTCACTCCGGCTCTCGAGCGCGTGCATCACCACGAACTGTCTTTCTCGCGTCGTGTCGGCAAGACCAGTCTGCAGCTCGCCGCCTTCTACGATCGTCTCGGCGATCCCGCTCTCATCGGCGTCGGTGAAATCCGTTCCCTGAATGGCGACATCCTGCCCGATCCTTATTCCGGCACCTTCACCTATCAGGGCCGGGACTTCTCCGCCTCCGGTTTCCGTGCCGTCATGCAGCGCAAACTCTCCGGGGACCTGACCGGCTCGCTCGACTACTCCCTGGGCGACGTACTCGAACTTCCCGATCCCGGCGCCGCCCTCGCGTCCGCGCAGGATCATATGCGCACCGTGAAAAGCCAGGCTCTCGCTGGCCGCATCAGTGGCCTCACCCAGCGCAGCCATACTCGCTGGACCGCTTCCTATCGCTGGACCAGCGTTCGCGCTCTCACCCCGGTCGATGCCTTCAACATGTCCGCGGGCCAGGCCGAGCCCTTCCTCAACCTCGCCGTTCGCCAGCCTGTTCCAACTTTGGGCTTTCTCCCCGGACACCTCGAAGCCGTTCTTGATCTCCGCAACCTCCTCAAACAGGGCTACGTCCCCGTCATCGCCCAGGACGGCCACACCGTCTATCTCGTCCAGTCCGCCCGCGCCATCCGCGGCGGCCTCGCCTTCACTTTCTAAACCTCGGCCCCTCGCTCCTGCCGTCTACGCGCCCAGTTCCTCGATCCAGATTTTCATAGTTGCGCACGACTGGCTACGTAATGTAATATCCCGCACCAACCTCGGGATGAGGAACCCCTTTATCTCGTTACGGTTAGGTGAGGCCTAGCTTTTGGACAGCGGCGTGCAGCATCACGCCAAACTTCCCCAGAAGATGTGGATGGTGGGAATCCCAAGGAGATACCACATGCGGCGGTTTTTGGTAGCGGCTTTTGCGGCCTTGCTGCTCGCTGGTGTAGTCCATGCGCAGACGTTCCGTGGTGCCATCAACGGCACAGTCACCGATCCGTCTGGCGCCCTGGTGGCTGGTGCGAACGTGAAGGCAACCAACACTGCGACGAACGTAACCCTCAGCACGGTCACCACCACCGACGGACAGTTCGCCTTCCAGGACATTCCGCTCGGTACCTATACGCTGAACGTGTCGGCCGCAGGATTCTCCGCGGTCAGCGTGGGTAATGTTCCAGTGACCGCTGGTGCGGTCTACACCGTGCCCGTGAAGCTCAGGATGGGCCAGCAGGCCACCACTGTCGAAGTCTCCGCAGCCGCGCTCACCATCGACACCACAACCGCCACCTTGGACAACATCCTGCCCACTGAGGCGGTTCAGGATGTCCCTATGAACGGACGCGACTTCTCCCAGTTCATCTCGGTCCAGCCCGGCTACGGCGGCTATTCCGGCGGCGGTTTCGGTTCGCTGAACGGCACCCGCGCCAACCAGATGAACTGGCAGATTGACGGTGTTGACAACAACGACTTCTGGCACAACATTCCTGCCGTCAATCAGGGCGGAGTCTCCGGTATCGCCGGAATCATCATGCCCTTGGATGCTGTCGACGAATTTGCTTCCCAGACCCAGTCCAACGCCGAAGGCGGACGCAACGCCGGTGGCATCGTCAACGTAGTTCTGAAGTCCGGCGCCAACCAGCTTCACGGTTCTCTCTACTATTTCAACCGCAACACTTCTCTGGGCGCCGCCAGTCCTTTCTTCGACCCGAACAATCTCCCGGCCGGTCTTCCGCACAAAAAGCCCCCATTACGAAATGAGAACTATGGCTTTTCCCTTGGCGGCCCCGTCCTCAAGGACAAGACTTTCTGGTTTATCTCTTTCGAGAAACAGAAATACACCATCGGCCTTTCCGGACTTGCTACGGAGCCGTCAACGGCCTATCAAAACGAGGCGCTGGGTCTGCTCACCGCTAATGGAATTACAGAGAGCCCCATCTCGCAACAATTGATCGCCAATGTCTGGCCAAGCTACATCTCCAATCTTCAGGCAAAGCAGAACAACTATTTCGCTACCAATCCCTCCACCGGCTACAGTTACAACGGCGTGATCAAGCTGGATCAGGACTTCTCGTCCAAGCACCATCTCTCGGCTCGCTGGTTCGGTGGGCAGGGCAGTCAGACTGCTCCCTTAGGTGGCAGTGCTGCTCTGGCGACGGCCAGCTCCAACTTGACTTACTATTTCGAGACAGCACCCATCCACGTCTTTAACTACGCCGTCACCTTCAATTCTGTGCTCTCGCCCAGGCTGACGAATCAGATTCTTGTGGGCGTGAACTATTTCAATCAGACGTTCAACGACAACAATCACAGCTTTGACACCCATTCCTACGGCTTATTCACCAGCACCGATGCCCTGATTCATGGCAAGCCGATTCTCGGTGCTCCCAAGATCAAGATCATTGGGTTTGAGCAGGTGGGCATCACGCCTCCGGAAGGCCGCAACGATATCACCGGAATGTTGTCTGACATCGTGTCCTACAACGTCGGCAAGCACCAGTTGCGCTTCGGCGGCGAGTTCCGTCAGGGCCGCGTGAATGAGTTCTACTTCTTCAACTCGCGGGGAAAATTCACCTTCGACGGCAACCAGGGACTTGACCCCGCCAAGACACAGGGAATATGGCTGACCTACTGTGCTGCCCATCCAACTTTCACCGGCTGCGGCGATCCCAACGTCTATTCCTTGGCTGACTTCCTGGCCGGAGACGTGGCGTCCTCCAGTCTCAACGTCGGCAACGCCGAACGTAAAGTCGTGGTCAACGGAATGAACTTCTTCGGCCAGGACTCGTGGCAGGTCACTCCCAGACTGAACCTTAATCTGGGCCTGCGCTGGGACTACTTTGGACCGCTGCACAACGGCACCAAGGACCTGGGTGTATTTGTTCCCGGGAAGGGGATTGTCATCCAGGGCAATGGCATCGGTTCTATTTTTCCGTCCGACAAGAACAACCTCTCTCCTCGTTTCGGCTTCTCTTTTCAACCCACCAGCCGGCAGGACTTCGTCGTCCGGGGCGCCTTCGGCGTGTTCTACGATCAGATCAATATGAATCCCTTCCTCGACTTCCGTCCGCCGAACAACGCCGACGGACTGGAGGACAATCCAGCTGGTCCTTCACCCGTGTCCGCCTACAGCGTTAACTCTCAGGGCCAGAGTTCTTATACCTGGCAACCGAACCAGTACATCTTTAATCCAATCGCAAAGTGTGTGAGCGGAAACTCTGTTACCCATCCTGGAGATTGCGTCGATCCTACGACAAATACACCCCTCGTTTTCGACGTCTTCTCCGTCAACCAGAATTTCCGCACATCCTACTTCTACAACTACAGCCTGAATGTCGAGAAAAGTTTCGGTAGCGGAATGGCGGTTTGGCAGGTCGGCTACGTCGGAAGTCAGGGCCGCAAGCTCTCGATCATGCTGAACATCAACCAGAACGGGCAGTACGCCACTCAGTACCCGAACTTTGGTGGCATCAACCAGCTCAACAGCATAGGCACTTCCAACTACAACGCATTGCAGACCACATTGCGCCTTCGCGGTTGGCACGGGCTGAACACGCAAGTCGCCTATACTTTTGCGCACACACTCGATGAAATCAGCCAGTACCGTGGCGCCGTACCGCTCGACAGCACCAACCTCGGCGCCGAGTATGGAAACGGCGATTTCGACACCCGCCACAACTTGTCTGCCACCTTCACCTGGGATATCCCTGGCTCGTCGCATGGCCCCAAGTTCCTAACGCATGGATGGCAGGTAAACAGCCTGATGACTTTCCATGGCGGACAGCCTACGGACGAGACGCGGCTCGGTCTCGATCTGGTCGGCAATCCCTATGCCGGTGTCAGTCACAAGTTCTCCAAGTCCGGCGTGCAATGGGTGAACCCGGACGCGTTCGCTGTGCCAGCCTCCGGTAACGGCACTCTGCGGAGAAACCAGATTTACGGTCCGGGCTACTCCGATGTCGATCTCTCGGTCTTTAAGAACTTCCCAATCACCGAGCGTGTCAAGGCGCAGTTCCGGTTCGAGTTCTTCAACCTGTTTAATCGGATCAACCTTGCCACAGGATCGTTCGCGTTGGGGCAAAGCTGCGCCGCTGACCCCATCACCCACCACTGTACCGCGGGTTCCGGGTTTGGGCTCGTGGCCGACACGCAAGGAGATTTCTTCGGAGCTCCCGGCATAGGCCCTGGCGAAGCCTTCAACCTGCAACTCGGAGTGAAAGTTATCTTCTAGCTCCGGTTTGTACCTGACCAGGCCGCCGCCCGCACCGCGGCGGCCTTTTTCTGCGCCGATCCCTCTTCCCGGCCATTTCACAGGGCATTCCCTCTAGTTCCTTTTAAGCCGGACCTCCACAACACCAGTCGCGCAAAGCCAGCATTTCCCACGTGACGAGCCACGGTTCTGCCCGTCACCACGTTCCCCGCCGCCTGTTCGCGATGACCATCAGCCGGTGAGAAACGTCACAGATATCGCGGTTGCAGCAACCCTACAATTGCCCCCTCGGGCGCGAATGGGCTGTCGCGCGAGCTGCTTCGTTTGCACTGCGCCGCTGCCTGCGTCAACTCGATCAGAAAAAGGCAGGCATGAATCGTTCAAGGAGCCATGCAATGAAAGTACGGATGCTTCTCGCGTTCCTGCTCTTGGCGGTCACCGCCTCGGCCCAAACCTTTCGCGGAACTATCCTGGGCACTGTGACCGACCCTGGCGGCGCCCTCGTGAATGGCGCCAAAGTGACCGTCCGCAACGCCGCCACCGGTCTCGAGCGCGCCTCCACTACCAGCGCCGACGGCAGCTATGCCATTCCCGAACTTCCCATCGGCACCTATACCGTCACGGTCACGCAGACCGGATTCCAGACTTCGGTCACTAGCGGCGTCGAGGTCAACGTGGCCACCGAGCGGCGCGTCGACGCGCAACTGCGCGTTGGCCAGATCTCGCAAACCGTCGAGGTCTCCGGCGGAGATCTTCCCCAGATCGAAACCACCTCGAACGAACTCGGCGGCGTCCTCACCAGCCGCGCAGTCGAAGATATGCCGATCAACGGCCGTGACTACACCAAGCTCATCTTCTTGAATCCCGGCGTGGCCGGCTCGCCCGATCAGATCACCGACTCTCCCGGCTCCTTCGGCGAGTTCTCCATGAACGGCGCCCGCGGACGTTCCAACAACTACCTCCTCGACGGCACCGACATGAACGACGGCTACCGCAACGATCCAGCCATCAACCAGGGCGGCGTGTTCGCTGTGCCTTCCGCCATCCTGCCCATCGGCGCCGTCGCCGAAATGAAGGTCCTCTCCAACTTCGAACCCGAATATGGCCGCAACGCCGGCGCCGTCGTCAATATCGTGACCAAGAGCGGCACCAACAAACTCCACGGAGAGGTGTTCGAGTATTTCCGGAACAATGCCCTCGATGCGCGCAATTACTTCAACACCACCGACCAGCATCAGGCCCCGTTCCATAACAACCAGTTCGGCGGTGCCCTCGGTGGCCCTATCGTTAAGGACAAGACCTTCTTCTTCCTCGACTACGAAGGCCAGCGCGAAACCGTCGGGACGGTCACGCTCGCCTGCGTCCCCGAGCCAAATCGCATCGCTTTTGATATTGCGCAGCACGGCGCTGCCAACCCGGTCACTGCTGCCATGCTGAAATTCTGGCCGCAACCCAACATCGGAACGCGTCCAACAGCTCCACCGAATGGCGATCTTGACCAGACGTGGCTCGGGTTCGACAAAGGATGCCCAAACGGGGCCAACGCCTCCGTGGTTACCCCGTCGTCCAACTATCTCAGCAGCATCATTGCCAAGATCGACCACAACTTCAATCCCAACAACATCCTCACCGGACGCTATTTCTTCGGCGACAGCACTCAATCCTTCCCCTTGGCGCTGACTGCTTCCGGTGGCCAGCTTCCCGGCTTCAACACCATTACCCCAACCCGCGTTCAGCTCGTTTCCCTTTCTTACGTGCACACCATTGGCACCAACAAAGTCAACGAGGTGCGCTATGGCTGGAATCGCTTCGCGGAAGGGTTCTTCGCTCAGGATACGAACTTCCATCCCAGCTCGATCGGACTGTGCGCCGCCAGCAACCTAGCCGATTGTCAGGGCTCGGGCGTGCGCGACTCTGGTTTGCCCATCCTCCTCGTCGCCACCACGCCCACGGGGAGCAGCTTCTTCGCTCAACCCGGTGCCACCTCTGGCGACCCGCGCGCTCGCGTCGACACAAACAACCAGTTCATCGAAAACTTTTCCTGGAAGCTGGGCAAGAACGATTTGAAGGCCGGCTTTGAGTTCCGCCGCACCAGCATCAAGCAGTACTTCAATAAGTACTTCCGAGGCCGCTTGAAGTTCGGCACCTTGTCCGATTTCCTCGAGGGCAATCCATCCAGTGGGCTCCAATATTCGGGAGACTCCAACCGCCACACCTCCGAAAACGGCTACGGCCTCTACCTTCAGGACAGCATCCGCTTCACGCCTCGCCTAACCGTCAACATAGGTATGCGTTGGGACTACTACGGTGTGGTCAAGGAGAAGAACAACCTGTTTGCCAACTTCCTGGTCACCAGTTTCGATCCTGCAACCGACACCGGGACGGGTACCCTGGCTCAGGTCGGCACCTCCGGACTAAGCCGCCTCTACGAACCCGATTACAAGGACTTCTCACCTCGAGCCAGCATCGCGTGGGATGTGACTGGTAAGGGAAAGACCGTGATCCGCGCCGGCGCCGGCCTCTTCTATGACGCCTTCTC
>Ga0075014_100000073_pt1 | contig 32515 bp, 39 predicted proteins | sample AleBraG_ABR_2014_FD_71472 | JGI IMG/M metagenome (GOLD analysis project Ga0075014, IMG submission 71472) | Freshwater sediment microbial communities in response to fracking from Pennsylvania, USA - Alex Branch Run_MetaG_ABR_2014 | ecosystem: Environmental > Aquatic > Freshwater > Creek >... | reverse complement strand
GATAGAAGATTGAGTCCTCCGGGGTGGTATTGTCAAAGCGCCACTTGTCGAGCAGGTCGCGTTTGAGAATACGGGAGCATAGGTCCAGCCCGGAGCGGCCGATGACCTTCTCGTCGCGCATGACCTGCCATGGATCCCGACCGTCTGCGATCCGGCAGATCGGCAGACCGAAGTACTTCTCCGCGTCTTTGTTGAAGCGGTACAGGTCTTCGTCCTCCATCATTGTGTCGGCAAATAGAAGGATGACATGCTCTTTGCCGAACTGTCTGATGACTCGGTCTGCGGCCCAGAATGAGCACAGCCCGCCGGAATATTGGATTACGTGTTTCATTTCGAGTCTGGTCTGTTGACCCACTCAAGGTAGGCTTTGGTGTACCGATCCAACGCTTCAGGCATCGGCGCGTCCATGCTACTAATTTGTGTTGCTGCTAGTTTGAAGCCTTCCGAGTCACCCGGTGTGACAACCATCACTTTGTCATAACCCCAACTATATTCCTTTGGATACACTTCAGTGACCTGGCCCCACCACGCACCGTGCGTGCCACATCCGGGCGGAGCTGAGAACGCACCGTACCAGAAACACCAAGCACCTGGCTTTACCCAGTCGGCCAGCAACTCACGCTCATCGCCACCATTCCAATCGTAAATGACACCTTTTTGGAGCTCAGTCATATTGCTTGGTAATTGTCGCTGTGGTAAGGGTCTCGGTGCATGGTGTTACCTGACCGCTCCAAGTACAGGTCATGTAGGTATTGATCCGCCCAGCTGATGGCGTTGATCCAAGAACAGCCGCGGGTTTCTTGAAAATAGGAAACGAAAAGGTCCGTCACGAAGCCCGCCTCGGTCATCTTCTCATCCACGCAGAACGTGTAGTTCTCCTTCATCCTGTCAAACCATTCCGAACGTTTAAGCTGCTTCGCACGTGCCGCGTTTGCAAGCGTGTGCCTCGAACTCTGGTTCATCGTTTATTTTGAAAAATGTAATGGCTGCGTAATAACAATCACGATGCCAACGGAAGTCTTGAAATTCACCGTCGTACGTACTGACCTCGTGGATGTGCACTTCGCCGGGAGCGATGTGCTCAGTGCACCAGATGCAGTCGTAGGTTTTGCGGGCCTTGGGTCGGGAAAGGGACAACGATACGAAACTCATCTTACGGTCTCAGGCATCTCCGGAAATTTCGGGAGCGTCGGAGGACGCACCGCGCACACCCGCTGCAAATCCGTCATCGTCGGAGCGTCCTGCAAAATCGGCACCGCTGCGACTGGCACAAACGGAACCGCCGGCGGCTCCTCGCGTACCCATTTTCTGACATGCGCAATGGCCGTCTCCAAAGCCCCGGCGCTGAACATCTCGAAAGCATTCTGACACAAGGCTCGGTGTGTGTACGCCGCAGCATCATCCACCCGATATTCAATTGCCTTGTCCATAATCGAAGCGTCTCTGGACCACAACTTCCACTGCAGCGTCATGTGCACCGCGCCTGGCTTGACGTTGGCGTCGTAGGTCTCCGGAGCCGGTTGCTCGACTCGGACGCCCTGCAGGGGGTACTGGCGTCGCTGGGCGCGCATGTTGATGACCGGGGCAGGGGTCGGGACAGATTCTGGTTGCGTCACCGTTGAAGGTGACGTAGGTTCAATTACTTTGATTTCACTCACGATTTAAAACAAATGGCATATTTAGATTTGGAATACAAGCTCAGAACGGATGGCGACTTTCGTCATTTGATCATAAACTTCGCCCGCACTTTGCAGTTTTTCGACGCCGCAGCCAGGCGCGATGCCAAGTTTTTGCCACGTTATCGAGAGACGCTAAACGACTTCCTGCTGCTGTGCAACCGCAACTTGGTGATGCTCACACCGTTCTTCTTTCCGAAGTACCCGAAGGGCAAGCCGTTAAATTTTGCCGAGTATCCGTTCGCTTGGAATCTTTTCAGTCTGGAGATCGGTGCATCCACGACTGTCAGGGGTTCTCGACAAATAAGCAAATCTACTGCAATAGCAGCACTTCAATTACTTTGTGCGCGGCTGCTCCCGAACTTCGGCAGCATGTATCTGGTACCGCGTAACGACCAACTGGACACATACCAGACCCGTCTGCGCGATATGGAACGTGCGCAGTTTGACTACGCAGAGCGCGACTCGGATCTCCGAAGCAATCTTCGGTTGAAAGAATTTTCCAACGGTTCCAAAATTGAACTTGTGTACGCGCACACGAGTGCGACTAATGTACGTGGCAAAAGTACCGATTTGTATATCGGTGACGAGTGCCTCTTAGGCTCAATGTTGATAGGTGTTCCAGGAGGTTCTGACATTCTAGTTGATTTAAAACCAGGTGCTGCTATTGTTGCATTCGATGAACACAACAATCTCAAACAAGACCGAGTCGTTCGAATTATCAACCGAGGCCACCGGCCAGCTTGGCGCGTTACTTTGTCCGACGGGAACTTCCTCGAATGTACCAGTAACGAACGACTGCACACCAATCATGGATGGCTCTACCTCAGCCAAATCATGCCCCATTCGGAGAACCTCCGCTGCCGTAAAGCTGTCGAAGTTGAAGCCCTTGTCGCCGAGCACCGAGCAGCTTTTGCTAGGCACGTTGCTGGGCGACGGCAGCATGTCCTTCGACAACAGGAACGCGATATATCGGGCGCGGCATGGCGCAGTTCAACAGGCGTACTGCGAAGCAAAGTACCAAGTATTGAAAGACTATGTGCAAACGCCGGCCAAAATTGTTCCAAACTACGGATGGGGCAAGGAGAGTTGTGTCTTCTCGACGGTGACTACGCCAGCCTTGAACTTTATACGCGAACTGTGCTACCGCCCGGGACCAGTGTCCGAGACTGGCAGGCCGAGTTGGGTCAAGTTTGTCAATCCAATGTGGTTGGCCCGACTGACGTGGGAAGGGCTTGCGTATTGGTATATGGACGACGGAAACCTCAGCCACTCTTCGGCCAACACATGGGTAGCGAATTTCAGTACTCACGGATTCACGAGGAACCAAGTGGAGCTTTTGGCGCTTACTCTGACTCGCAGGGGTGTGTACGCCAAAGCACACAAAGTCAGAAAGAAAGACAAGGTGTATTGGATGATCCACTTAACAGTGGATTCTACGAGAATGTTTCTACGTCACATCAAACCGTTTGTACATCCGTCAATGATGTACAAGGTTCAGTGGTTTCAGAGCACGACGTGTTGCATGTACTGCAAAGACCTTATAGAGAACGCACGTATCGTGCTGACTACAGATCGCCCATGCTGCGAGAAGCAGGAGTGCCAACACCAAAGAGATCTGGATCGCAGTCGCCGCTGGCTCAGCAAACCGGAGAACAGGCAAAAAAACAACGAACGAGCCAAGGCGGCGCGAAATGCGAACCTGCCAGCGCACCGAGCACGAGCCCGGGAGTTGCGACTCATACGCGAAGCCGATCCGGAATACAAGGCGAAGTGGGCGAAGCGCCGGATGGAATTGAAATTGGCTTACTACAAAACTCCAGAAGGGAAAGCCAAGAAGGCCAAGGACGATGCAGCATATCACCATCGGAAGAAACTGCGCTTGGCTGCCTTGAACCAGCCCGCATCGTCTCCATCGAATACATAGGCGAGCACGAGGTATGGGACATTGAAACAGAGAAGTATCACACCTTCTTCGCCAACGGAGTGGCTGTGCATAACTGTCAGGACTTCGACCCGGACCTGGAGATCGAAGTCGAAATGATGCAGTCGGCGTCCGAGACGCCCATGAACATGTACACCGGGACGAGCTTGACGACCGAGACGTTCCTGGAGAAAAAGTATCTCGACTCATCGCAAGCGTCCTGGATCATCAAATGCCCCGGCTGCAATCACGAAAACATTCCATTGCCGGAACACGGCGTAATGGAGATGATCCAGCCCCAAGGACCATCCTGCGGCAAATGCGGCAAGCTGCTGGACGTAACCAGCGGACGCTTCGTTCATGCTGACATGAAAGCCCTAGCCGAGTCGCGCTACGGCTACCACATCCCACAACTCATCGTGCCTGCCGTGGTACATAACGAGATTCGCTGGGAGCGTCTGTACCGCCAAAAAAACAAAGGCAACAAGAGCAAATTTCTGCAGGAAATCCTGGGCATCCCGGTTGAGGAGGGCGAGCGGGAACTGACACGTAAAAATTTGGAGGACATGTGCACGCTCGGCAAGCCGTCCGAATTGCTTCGGAAGGCTCAGGCCGGGCGGTATCAATGGGTGGTGGCAGGCTGCGATTGGGGTGGTAGCGATTACCAGCCGATGACCAAGACCAAGATCAGCACGACCGTGCACTGCATCATCGGCATCACTCCCGACGGGTGGCTCGACATCTTGCACTTTGACCGACTCACCGGCATGGGCTACGACGATATCATCGGCAAGATTGCCCACGACTTCAAGATGTTCAAGGGGTACGCCATGGCGTCCGACACGGGCGTCGGCGCGGTGTACAACGACAAGCTGCGTTATCACATCCCGGCGGAACGCCACCTGATGATTACCTATACGGGCCCGACTGCGGAATTGTTGGCAATGCCAGCAAAACAGCACATTTTTAACACCTGGATGTTGAACAAGACGGAGTCGCTCACGCTGACGTTTGATGCGATCCGCAACAAAAAGATCCGTTGCTTTGACTGGGCTAATGCTGAGGAGTACCTGCTGGACTGTTTGAATATGTTTCGCGCTCCGGGCGAGAAGGCTGGTGGCGCTGGGGCCAACACGTTTGTGTATCGGGCCAGCGCCACCAAACCTAACGATGCCCTGCAGGCCATCAACTACGCGCACATGCTGGCCCGTATCGTCCAGGGTGAGCCGATGTTCGCGGATCAGTCGATGAAGCTACGGATGGAGGAAACGCTGCGAGGTACCTTCAACTTCCAGCCCGGGACGGGCGGAGGCGGGGCGTTCTCGGGTTAGTCAGTTGGCTTGCCCTTCTCGTCCAGTTGGAAGAAGCCCGGCTCGGAGCCGGCGTCATACAACAGCTCCGCCATCTGTTTCGGTGTGACTTCGACTGATGAGGGTTTGTCGGAGTAGAGTACGCCATGTCCTTCGGTCACGAACGTGTTCAGCTCGGACAGTTCCATCTGTTCGACATCATCGGCCGTTCCCGCGTCAAACGCCTCCGACAGCACCACGATTGTCCGAGTCGTTTTCCAGTACCGTGTTTTGAGTTTAAGTTCTCCGCTCATGTCAATGTTTGTCCTTTATTTCCGTGCTGGTTGACGCGCTCCGTGACGGCACGCATGGCAACGGCATTGATGTGTTCAAGGAACGATGGACTCACCCGAGTGAATCGTGCGGCCTTGCCACCGCTACCGTCGAAACGGAACTTGAGTTGGGCTGCGGTATCGAGCGCCAGGCGCCGCACCTCGGTTTGGTTGATAATCATTTGTGAAATATGTATTCGTCGGGGGTGGGTTGTAATTCAACAACGGCAGATAAAAATTTGTGTATCTGGTCAACGCCTCTGGGGTCACCGCGTTCCACTTCCATATCCAGATCACGTTCTAGTTCGTCTATAATTTCCGGCAACGTATCGCCGGAAATTACTATGCTGTCGCGCAGGCTACCGACATCGTCGATTGCGGCGTCGAAAGCACTGGCCGTAAATCCAATATCCAGCGGCACCTTCACCCACAGAACGCTCGTTGTGTGTCTTTGTGTTTCTAACTTCATAAGTGGAAGAAGTATTCGTCGGGGAAGGGTTGGATTTGAGTCACGGCTAGGATGAAGTCATATATTTTTTGGTTAACCGGCTCCCCCTCTTCAGCTGTGAAATCCAAATCATCCAGCACTTCCGGCAGCGTGTCTCCATTTACGCTTATACCGTCTCGGAGACACGGTACCACATTGCACTGAACGCCAGCTTCCATGACGGAGTTGAACTCGGCTTCAGTAAATCCAATACCCAGTGGCACTTCTACCCATAGAACGTCCGTCGTGTGTCTTTGTGTTTTTAACTCCATAAGTCAATAATGTCGCGTACTACCAATTTCTTGCAGTCCTCCGGTAACGTCTTGAACGGGATACGTGTACCGAGGTGATTCTTCCGACCAATTGCCGGAGCGAAGCCTGACTTGTTTGTGTCGATGGATTCACACGGTTTGGACTCTCCGTGCTGACCGAAGCCTTGAGGGTGAAACGGATAGGTGCTCATGCCGACATACCACTGACAGCGTTCGGTCTTGTGGCGGTAGCGCCCAGTGTAACACACAGTATACTGGTCAAAAGATCCACCTTCATCCATACCACCGTTGTCGTAGCACCGACAGAACTTTTCGGCTTGGCCCCGCATCAACTTGCTGCGCTGGAGCTTCATGCGTACTTCGGTTTCCTGTACGTAACGATTTCGTACATGCTGTCACGTTTGTGCGTCGTCGGGATGTATTTGATGTCAAAGCCCATTGCATTCATGATGCGCCGCACGCAATCTTCGCCGCAAGCCCCATCAATGTACGGCACTGTGTGGTTCTTCGTTGGTACCGGCGAACTTGCTCGATGTACGGCTTGATAACGGTCCAAGCCCAGGCTCTTGCCTTCCTTTTCGAGTTGTTCGACCGTGGCGGGCACGTCTCCCTCTTTGGTGAACACACCGTCCGGCTTCTCAACGATGGCCTTGCCGGGGTCGTAGTTTGGGTCACGGAAGGATAAGCCGTAGAACTGTCTGCCATCGTTTCGGTCTGGGTACTTGTCCAGTTTGATTTTGCGAATCTCGTCGGCGAATTCTTTACACAGCCAGGTACCGAGACAGGTGCCGCGCATGTCGTAACCACCGCCGTTACACGCGGCCAACTTTTGGATGCCGTTGTAAATAGGGGTGCGCATAGTGCAGACAGGATAGCGGTCGCCGCGGCTTTGAACGGTCCAATGAAACTCGAGAATTTTGCCGATCCAGGATTTAACTTTCTTTGTCATTTTTCAATTTGAGCGGGGTTAGTTTGAAGAACTCCAGTTGGTCACTGCCGACACTGAGGTGTGTGAGGTCTTTGCATACCGTGGCGTTCAACAGCGTGTTAGCAGAGTAACTGCAGTCCGTGCCGTTCCGTGCTAAGCGTAACACTACAGATTCAACCGTAACAGGCTGCGCGGTGAACGCGACGTTCCAATACCAGCCGTTGATGGAGACGTGGGAGCACTGCCGGAGCAGCTTCCGTAATTGTGGTTTGGTTAAGTGCATCGGTCGCATGCGAATTTCAGACATTCTTCTTTCGTGCCGAACTGCCAGTCGAAGTCGACACTATAATTGAATCCGTGATAGGGGTAGCGGTTCTCCTGAAATGCCAGCATCCAATAGTCACCGTCGCAGACGATGAAGGACCAGTAGCCGGCAGAGCTGCTCTGCTCAAAGACTTCGACTTGGGTAAAGCCCAGGGTCTCGAACACCTTTCGATAGCTGCCCGCGCCGGCATCAGGGACAGCAATTGAGCCACGCTGAAATAGGTAGTCCTGGGCGTCTTCCAACGAGTCAAACGGGTAACCGCCGCTATCGACGTGTCCATTAACGTTCCGTCCGCCGGCGTACATCCTTAAGTCGCCGCGACTCCCGGCACAGCAGCCTGTGGCGTCCTCTGCGATTGTTTCTTCTGTTGTCATTAATTTACGTAGATTGTGCGCCCCTTCACCGTGAACCAGTGCGAGACCGCGTTGCTGAAACAAGTGGCATAGATACGCCAAAGCTTGCCTTCAAAATGAATCTTCCACCGGGTCGCCAGTTTGGATCCGTATCCCGACTGCGTTTGCTGTAACCCGGCCTTGTGGTGCCAGAGTGGCACCTCTTTGAGATCGTTAGGAAAGTCGACATAGACGCTGCAATACTTACCGGCACCCAGATCTGACCATTTGAATTCTTTCATCGCTGTGGTAACAATTCGCCGCTCTCTGCAATCTCGATCGCGTAACGCATTGTTCGATATACGCCCAGTGGGGTTTTGTTACCCCAGGTTGTATGATATCGGCCCGGTGCTTCGCGATCCTTGCGCAGTTGAAATATCTTAACCAGCATCTCGCCAGCTGCGCGCTCCTGCTCCTCGGTCAGCGTCAGCACTGTTCGGTCACTTCGTTTGATAGTCATTCGGTAATACGTGCTCTATCGCCTGTCTGTTCATTCCATACTGTACCGTCAGGATAGACTCTGATACCGGTCATCTCATCGCCGTAAGAAAATTTCAATTTGGAACGTCGCCGTGACCGTACAGTGATATCGCAGCCTAATGCTGCATCCAATGCTTTGGCGATGTCGTAGGCTCTGCTAAGCATGGCTCTGTGTGTTCCCTCGAAGGGCACCATGCAGTTCATCTCCTGGCCTTCATTCAACGGTTCAAGAATATATTTCATACGTCAGCATATTTCCAAATAGTTGCCAGCGCCGCCTTGACCTTCTTGATGGCGCGCTCCTGGCTATACCCGTGATTGACTCGGTACCCGTCGCTCTCGGCATTGGCTAGCACATCGTTGATATAACAACGGATGGTGGTCGCCGAGGCGCCCCGATTGACATTGTGTTGCAGGTCACTGATGACGGCATCCATGGCCATATCGATTGTGTAACGTGGTTTCATGTTGGTAAAAATACTCCGCCGAAACTGTGGTTGTTGGTTACCTGCACTTGCAGGAAAGGGGTGCGGTCAGCACGCAGGTAGGTCTCTTTATAGCCGCGGTCGCCGCTTTGCAGCAGCACACCTTTTTCGGTCTGTCTGATGATTGATTCGTCTGCCGGGATTGCCGCGATAAGCGCTGCGACCTTCTTACGGTTCTTGGTTCTTTGCCAGTGCATAAATTTCGGCCCGTTGGTGACAGCACGTATGTGCCACCTTGTGCTCTATCAGAAAGAGCGGTTGTTCAAACTGTTTAAAGGGCTGCTCGCAATAACAGCACAGATAGTTCCTGCCGTCGGTCGGCTGCGGTAGATCGACAATATCTTCGAAGGTTTTCATTGATAGCTAAAAATTTGGAGGGGCAGTAAGGCCGAGACGTACAACCCGCTCAATGGCAGGCTGTACGTCTCGGTTGATTGACCTATTATGAAACCCCGGCGCAATAACGCCGGCGAGTAATGCGGAAACACCGCCGACGTGTCTCCAGGCGATGGAGCCGCACGCCGACGGGTTTGGTTTCCACAATGCCCTGTTAGGGGCAAATTCGAAAAACAGGCATGGTGGGATTTCAACCCACAAGTGTGAAAAGGATGCGAGTTGCACCCTGTGCGTCTGACACCCGAGTCAGGCGGGAAATGCAGAAAACCGCGGAACCCCGGGCAGGGATCAAGTATACCATTCCGCCACATGCCAAAATCAAGATCGCGTGACGTCGTTATTGTCGCCAACTTCGGCTCGCCTTTGGACGGCTTACCTACAATCAGCCTGTTACATTTTTGGGCGTAGGACTGACGAACAATCCACTGCCACAGACAGTTTAACGTCGAAACTGAGAACTCAGCGTATTACTACGCTACGCGATTCTTGCAGCAAACCTCACCGACACACACATGCCGGCTTAAGCAGTCAACAGGTGGTTCGCCGCAAAATCCAATAAGGCTCCGTCGACCTTGGCCGACGGAGTGTGTGGGTCCTGCTTACACGGCCCGTGCTTCGGCCGAAAAGACTCCCAGCTTGAATTCGCTGGTCTGGTCGATGACCGGACGGCGCCACTGTTGCCAAGCCTGGCACAGCCACGCGCATGCGGTCTCGATGAGGGTTTCCTGGCCCGCCGCGACCGGACGGTCGCAACGCCAGTTGTGCCAATAGATGGTCTTGGCTTTCTGCGTCCAGCGGCGCCAGAGCTTCAGCGCCTTACGGAGCAGCGGATCGGTCGTCAGCTTGATCTGACGTTTGAGCCAGTTCTTCCAGGCGTCCTGATGAACGCTGGAGAGGTTGGCATAGGTTGACTGGCAGATGACTAACGTGTGTTTGCTCATAACTGTGTGTACACCGCGAATGCCCGGGAATGACTGATTGTGGTTTGAACCCTTCCTAGAACGCCGGGACACCATCATCCGGGTCGGGTTACAGCCTTAACCAAAAGGCTGGTTTTGATGAATAGTTACAATGTAACCGTTCAATTATTTATAGCACGGAATGGGGGTCTATTGCAGGGCTGTCTGGGCCATACGGCCAGTCCAGACTAGCTGGCCATTGAACTCGACAGTATCCTGTTCCGAGCCGTGCCCCCGATGTGTGCACCAATCCCCCGGCATCAGCTTGCGCAGCATGGCCAACGGATTGGCCTGATTTGCGAAGCCTCGTTCCAGCACCCAGCGAATGTGACTATGGTCATCTTCGCCGGTTAGCTTCCGCACTTGTTTCAAGATGTCTTGCTCATCGAAACCCACGGTGACACTGATGTTCAGCGTGTCGTGAACCGGTAGCCACAATTGCACTTTGTGCTTATCCAGGTCTTTCGCAATGCTACGCTGATTGCCGTTGTATTTCAGGCACAGCACCGCCGTACCTGTTTCCCGCAGCAGGTTGTAATGCACCAGCAATGTAACCTGCATGCCGCAGGCCACGATGGTTTGATTCAGTATATGTTCAACTCCAATGTCGCAACCACCGGTGTAACTGGTGGCGCTATGCCGCTCCGATGTCAGCTGAAGTGGTAATTTGTCCAGTATCACTGTGCACCCCCGCGGTGACTGGCCTGCTGCAACGACACCAACTGGAACGTGGTCTGGCTGTTGAGCCAGGACGTGTACCAACCGGGATTGCTGCCCGTGTAGAGGGTCTGCAGTTCTGCGATCAGCCGTTCCCGGAGCACATACTCCGACGGCGGTTCTGCCGGCTGTGCCGGTGTTTTGATTTCTGTTGTTTTCATATGGCTTCTCCATGGGACTGTAACGCCGTCCCGTTTGCGTTTATTCTGTCGGTGGTTTACAAAGTTGTTTCGATTGAAGGCGCCGGGCTTTCTTGGCCCGGCGTTTGATTTCCTCGGCGACGTCCCAATGGACGACGTTAGAGTGACCACGTTTGTGGCCACCCTCGGTCTTAACGAATTTGGCGCTCATACAGGTTAAGCGTCCGTCGCATGGCGACCGATTGCTTTCTCCATCCAATCACGTTCCTGGACGGCTTGCTGCAGCACGCCTTCGACGCGGGCCACTTCCGCAGCCGGCACATGGCTAGCGCGACCAAAGAAGTGCAAGGTATTCTCACAACTTGTAATGGTCTTGTTCAGCCGGACGAGCTCGTCAAGCACAGTGGGCTGAGGCTCGCTAGCTTCCTCAAAGACATCCGCGAGGATGCTGATGGCCATGTCACGACGAACCAGGTGCGTCAACTGTCCGTGTATAAAGCAGCCTATATCGATGCGCTGGGCATTTTGTTCCGCTTGCGTAAACGCCGGTTTTCGCATTGCTGCCAGATGCTTTCGGCCGCACTCGCGTGCCGCCGCAGCTTCGCCGCGGATGTGGTTGATGATCATCTTCCGAATTGAAGGTATGGTTTTCATATCATTCAAACAACCAGTCCGAGTCCTGGTCAAGTGGCGCAGCCAGATACGACATCATGTGTTTGCGCCAAGCCAGCACATGCGCGTTTTGTTGTATGTTCATATGGATTCTCCAAAGGCCTGTATCGCCGGCCAGTGCGTTTGTTGTGGTTAACCAAGGGGGAGAACTGAGAAGACCAAAAGGCCAAACCAGTCGACTAGGACGTGTATCCTGGTCAACTACTTATAGCACAAAACCTACCCCTATTGCAGCTACCCCTTAATCGCCGGAAGATGGAACTCTTTGAACCCAACCTTACGTAATTGGTGTTCTAACCGCTCCCGCTGCTCATGCAGAAAATTCATCATGTACTGGTAATCCCCGGCTTCCTCGGCCTCCGAGTCGATCGCCTGCTGCACCAGCTTATGCACCTGAGGGCTCATTGTAGCCCCTTCGTGGTTCAACTCCACCTCGTACACCCCCCAGACCACCTCGGCCAACGTAAGGGCCTCCAGGCCCTCCAGACCGGGGTCACCGTTGCAGAGAGACTCGCAGATGGCTGTGAATGCGTCTGGGTCGTTATAAAAGCTGTCGGTGGAGACGGCTAGGATGATGGCTTGGATGCGGTTCTCGACTTCTTCCGAGGGTTGCGCACCGAAGTCTTCTTCGAGGCGAAGGAACAGTTCCGTGGCATCCACCTCGTAGATGTCGGGGCCGTACGTGACGATGAGGATGCTGTGCAGGGTGGTAGCCAGCGTCAACGGATCGGTCAGCGCCAGAAAGACTTCCTTCTTGTCGAGTTTGACCGGTGCGGTTTCCATTATTGGAGCGCCAGCTTGAGCAGCGCTTTCTGCACGGGCAGGTCCATACTGACCAAGCCGGCTGCGATCTTGTCGTTTGCCGTTTTCTTTGTATGCAGCAACGCTTTAATCTGATCGCCCGCCGTCTTGGAAAATGTCTGGTCGATGCTATCCGTCGAGATCGCTTGCAGCGCCGCAATCGGCACCGCAGCCCCGGCCAGCAACGTCCACTGCGCCAACTCCTGATCCATCGCTGATTTCAGGATACCCGAGTTGAACACCCGATACGGGTCCAACGTGTGCCGGGCATACTTGATGCCGTGGGAGCGATCCAGGTTGGTCCACAGGCCCGCCCAGTCGCCGGCGTCCGGATCAGCTTCAGCCGAGTCAGCAATGTCCGTGTAGGTCGTGTCCCCCGTCTGTTCGACGCGTTGGACACATTGAGATTTGACGAATTCGAAGTCAGGCAGGCGTTCCACGCCGTACGCCTTGATCGTCTCGGACAGCTCGCTGAGCACCCCGTGGGCGGCAGCGGCCTTGCAGGTCTCCCGACAGCCGGCGGAGAACACTTCGAGGGGAAGCTTGAATTTGTCCTGGCCGAGACGCTGCGCGGCCTCACGGACATTGTCCGGAGTGGAAATGTTATAGAACCCTTGAACGCCGGACGCCTTCTTCTCCATTCCCGGCTTGGCATCCTGTTCGGCACCGAAGTCGATGTACACGGCGTATAGGGGCTTCTCGGCCGAGGCGGACTTCTGGAAATCGTTGTACGCGGCGTCGAGCTTAGGCAGCTCAGCTTCCAGCTCCGGGAAGAGGCGCGCGGCGAGTTTGATGCGCTCCGTGACATGCGCGTTCTTGACCCCCGCGGAGAGACAATACGCATGGCTCAGGTAGACGTGGCCTGCGCTGTCGAGCGGGAATTCGCGGTGGGTGGGGTCGGCGAAAAGATGGTCCGGCAGTTGGCCGACGGTTTCCTCGTCAACAGCAGCCTGCTTGACAAACTCAGGCACTTGTACCAACGTGTTGAGATGCAACAAGTGGCGACCAGATAAATCTTTGATGAAGTCCATGGCAGTCACTTTAGACCTTTAGCAATGCAAATTCAATCCTTTTTCGGCAATGTCCCGGCCTACCGTATCTTGCGGGATCTCGGGGTGCCAGTCCAAGACCGTGACGAAGCCCTCGTCATTCCCCACCCCAAACACCCCAGCGCCCGCATCTGGGTGTACGACCAAGCTTTCGTCAGCGATTGGGACCAAGATCAGGACTTTGTCGCCGGGAACGTCTATGACTACCTGAAGCTGGTTCTGGGCAGTTACGGTGCCGCCGTGGATCACATGCTGAAGACCTACAAGGACATAGCCATGCACGTGGACGGTCAGACCCCGGATGTGCATCGGACAGAATTTGTCAGCGCTCTGGAGCTCGGCCGCGTACTGTTCGCTGGCTGGAAGACGGCACGGCTGAATCTCAAGGCACGGGCCGAGAAGTACCAGCCAGTCTGCCAATGGCTGCACAGACGGCATCTGAACACTGGGCCGGCCTCGGACTTTCTCGTGGCCGTCACGGGCGTCGAGCTCAAGTCATGGATCGGCCATGTCGGCGGCGATGTGACCTACCCCGCTGACTTCTATCTGGCGTTGCCGTATTTCAGCGAGTGGCACATATTGTCCCGAGTCGATATCATTGCCATTGAAACCGACAAGTCGACCAGCATTGAAATCAATCCCGCGCGCCACAGCTTCTTTGGCCTACAGACCGTGCGACCGAACTGCAAGGATGTGTTCACTTTTCACGATGTCTGGGATTTGCTGAAGTATTACGAGACCAAGTGCGCCACGGGCAACATCCGCTTCGGCGCGGTCATGCCGGCGTTCAACAGCCAGTGCGAAAGTACACCGCGCACCCTACCGACGGGTACCTACGTCTACATCGGTCAGCCTGACATCTCGCGCGCCGCCCGTGCCCGTTCCGCATTCAAACAGTTTTTTATGCGCGCCGATGCCGCGCCGGCCGCCCAACCCTGGATGACATTCGCCCTGGACTACGTTCAACAGACCATCATGCGCGAAGGCGATCTGAATCACCGGGTGCAGCGCGTTCTCGATGAGTTCAAGCCCGACCCGGAAGTCGGCCAGGCCATGGTAAAATGGATGCAAAGCGTTAATCGCCCGGATCTCGCGCGACGGATGCAGCAACACGTGACGTCGGACATGCGCATGAACGTGGCCGGCTATGACGTGGAGGACCGTCTGACGGGGTACTACATGCAGAAGAACGGCACCACGGCCGTCAAGCAGATGTCGAACTTCACCCTTCGGTTCACCCACTGCACAAAGTTTCGGAAAACCGTGTCGAACTTCTTTTACGGAACTCTGTTGGCCGAAGGTATTGAAATCCCTGTGGTCATATCGCATAAGGCGATCGGCAGTGCCAACATCCTGATGACCGAGATTGGCGTGGCCATTCATGCGCACCTGGAGCGTACCGTGTTCATGCCTGACCTGTACGGCTCGGACGCCCGCCGACAGATGATCCACTACCTCCGGGTCAAGGTGAATAGCTTACCGACTCGGTACGGTCTGGACCAACTCGGCTGGGATGAGCACCGCACCACATTCACGACGCCGAGCTGGACGGTGACGTCCGCTGAAATTGCCAAGAACAGTAGCGCGCCACATCCATCCAATCTGATGCTGCAGGACTACTACGACTTCAATGACTACGACACGGTCGCCAAATATGACCTGGTTACTTCGGAAATATGCAGCGTCATCGCCCGCGTCGTCTCCATGCTGGCCCGTAACTTCTTTAAACTGTCTTTTCCGCTAACCGTGTACAATAACAACGACACGGGCATCAAGGTGCTGTCGGCCATATTCAAGGCTTTCGGTCAGAAGCGCTGCTTCATGCTGAATGTCAACGATCGTCGCGATTCTAGCATGACCGTGCCGGACGTCTCGGATTACCCCGTGTACGGCGAGTGTCGTAACAGCCAGTTTCTGGCCGGCCGTACGGGTTACATTGCTGTGCTCGATCCGACCGGTGAGACGCTGAGCGCCGCGGTGGACAACGCAGTGTATCGCCAGATATTTTCCATGTGCGAACAGATATTTCCACAGGTGTGCTTGGGCTTGTTGCGTTACAGCGCGGAGATTCAATCCATGCTGATACCCAATCCATCACGCAAGGCGGACTTCATTTTGGAGGGTCAACGTATCGTGGAGCGGTTCACGAACTTCAAGCAGTTCCTGGTGTTTGTGGATGACCTGCCGAATCTGCGGATGATGCTGGCCAATATCCCGGTGAGTCAGCTGTTCAAGTTCTTCGCCGAGGATCCGGTGGCCGAGGTGGTAAGAATCAATTTCCGGAGTCTCGACTCGGTGTACCGTAACGCGGTGTTCAAGGAGCTGTTCAAGCAGGACGAACGTACGACGCTCCACAAATTGCATTACATTACCGTGCCGACTGGCCTGATCTCCGAGATGCTGTGCCGGTACTATGGTCAGCCGATTACACTGGAAACTATTGAACCAGAGGACCGTTCGGGTATGCCTGTTCAGGAAACACTCGTTGTGCAATCGGACTGTTCGGAACTGTCACAGACCGAGTCGCCAACTCTTGTTCGGCGACCAGAAACCGCAACCGGTACGTCCCAGGTAATACCCTCAGCTCCGAAGGTAAGATCCTGAACCAAAACGCCTTTGTCGGCGTCAACTCATCCTTCATCTCATAGACGTAGTTGCCACTCAGCAGCTTCGCTAGGTTGGTTACTTGCGTACCCTGATCGTTCGAGATATACACGTCAAACCGAGGCATGGTCGTATCCAGTGGCAGTCCGGAAAGGAAAGCAAATTCGATTCTCCCGTCCAACCCTGCGATGACGCGATCTGCCAGCTTTGGATGGCTGGGCGTCTGAAATCCTGGAATGGCGAAATTGTCCATGTTCAGTTGGTAGTAAGGATGAGGGCTGGAGACACCGTGCCGAGATTGCTGCGATTGACGTAATCCGCCGGCCACGGAGCGTTACCATCCTGCACCGAGCCGACACGGGCGTAAGCCGGCACGGTACTCGGATCGAACGTCAACCACCAGATGGTCTGCGGCGTAATCGTGTATATCACGCCGTACGGCAGCAGGATACCGTTTCGGTAAAGCAGATTGCCTGACAGCGGCATGTTGAGTGGCCAGGCCGCGGTGAGGGCCTTGTCCAGCGCGATGTTGTAGAAGAAAGCACCATTCGGCGGCACGACCCAGCCGGGCGGCGCGGAGGTTGCCGGCAACCAACCGGTGAGGGTTGGGTCCGGGGCGGTGAGGCCTTGTGTGTTTCCGTCGAACGTCGCGGTGCCGGCGGGTTGGTAATCCAATTGGATGCGCGTGGGCGCCGGCTGCGCTGCATTCGGGTCGACAACGGTTGTGGTAATGTTGCCAGCTGTGATTGTGTTGATGACGGTGCTCTGCAAATCAGCCGCGGCATTCCAATTGTTGATCAGCGACTGCACATCCGTGTTGACGTACTGCCAGATTCGTTCGGCTTCGTCCTGATTGCGGCAATATACTTCCATGCAATTCGTGCGATAGAAGGGTACTTGTAACTCGCTCGTCTCGAGAATCGCCATATCCTCGGGCAGCTCATATATTTGGTTGACCGAGGCGATACAGGAGAACTGGTCACCACCGAAGGGATCGCCGGCATGGCCGGAACGGTATACGAAGATCGCGTCGGTGATATCCGTCGCGGTCGCCAAGATGCGCAGCGGCCAGACCTGTTGCGGGCCGAGCGGCAAGGCGTTCGGTGCTGTCGTCCAGCGCGTCAATTTAATCGTAGCGTTCACAAATACATGCCGTTCAATTTAGCCACCACCGTCTGCTGCAAGATGGGCGCTCCCGCCGGCTGCATGACCTGCAGGTAGACAATATCGTTTGGCATCACCACAGGCATAGCCGCATCCGCGTCGGGATACAAGACTTTAACTTGATTGGCCGCGTACAGGCAGGCGCTGGCTATGTCCGTGTCGGTCGTGCCGATAATGTCGCGGTAGCTGCCATTCACCGTGCCGATCGTGACCTTGGCGGCCGAGGTCGCCGACGCCACCGCTCCGGCCGTGTTGTTCTGAAACACCGTCTGCAGCACAATGGACGAGATAGCCACCGGCATCGATGTGTTATTCTGGTAGATAGCCACCACGGAGCCGAGCGCCGATAGATTGATCTGATTGCCGGTACCGCCCAGGGGCGCCAAGGCACTGTCTAGGGCCAGAATGACCTGACCGGTCATCGGAACACCCGGCGCAGCCTGCAGGCCTGTAATGGCATCCACGGCGCGCAGCGGAGACACCACCGCGACACTTTCAATCTTGAGCGTTTGAAAGAACCGGCTCGCCTTGTTGAGGTGCATCCACGCACGGTTGCGTTGCACCTCATACGAAAACACCTGATCCCACAACTTCCAGAACGCCGCCGTGAGCCCGGTCGGTCCCGAGACAGGAATCACGCAGTCGTAGCCGGTGGCCCAGGTATCGTTGATGTAAGCCTGGAACGCGCTGTCCCACGGACAGCCGTCCGCGTCGAACGTTGTCCACAGGAGGGTCTTGCGCGACACAGCCATATCGGCCGAAAGGTCGGTGATGCTGGCTGTGGATTCATTCAAGGTTGAACCGCGGAGCTCGACACCATTCATCATGAACATGAACTTATCGATCGGCACGGCCGGGAAGCGGGCGGCAAGATTCAGGTCCGCCCCAATGTTGTAATAGAACGGGGCGTTGGTCGGACGGACAATGCCGCTACCGTCGGACAGATAGTTTGCAATCTGCAGCGCGTTACTGGTAGGAGGTGTTGCACCGTATGCAAGTGCTGCCTGTGCCAGGCGCAACCCGCCGGAACCGTTGAAAGTGGACTGCAATTGGGCCGTGCCGCCGAGGAGCTTGGCCGTGGCCGTGGCCGGAGTACCGAATGTAGGGGCCGCGATCGTCACGGTCGGCGGGTTGACATAGCCGCTGCCGCGTTCCGTGACGGTAAAGCCAACCACCCCGAAATTGTCGATGTAGGCCGTGACCGTCGCAGTAACCCCGGAGCCAGGCGCCGCGACCGTGACGGTCGGAGCGCTGGTGTAACCCACACCCGGGTTCGTGACCAGCACCTGCAAAAGCTCACCCACGCCGTCGTTGGCGATGACTGCCACCAGCGTCGCCGGCGTGACCGGGCTGCCGCCACTGACCGTGATGGCCGGCGGGCTGCTCCAGTTGTAGCCCGTGCCGGCATTGGTAATGGCCGTGCCAATCACCGAACCGACTCGGTTACCTTCCAGAAAGACCGCCACGGTGCCAGCTCCGGATGAGAGGGTAGCCGCCGCCACGGTGTACCCCGTCCCGGGATTCACGATTTCGACGTTGTCGATTGCTCCAGCCGCATTGATGGCCAACTGCAGAACAGCACCCGTACCGTCGCCCGTGACGTTAATCGTCGGCGGCGAGGATTGACTGTAGCCTGACCCGGCATTCGTAATCTGCACTCGAGCAATGGATCCACCCAGTATGGCTGTTGCCGTCGCCTGGACGCCGCCAGCGAGGTCCGGGGCACTCAGGGTGACTGCTGGGGCCGAGGCGTAGCCCTGACCCAGCGTTTCGACTTCCAGCCAGCTGACAGGGGTACCTACATTCAAAGTGGCCTGGTCACTCACGCCAACGCCGCCGGTGGCGACCGCGACGCTCTGTAACTGGCAGCCGATGTAGGCTTTAAGAATTGCACCGTTGCCCGTGCCGCCCGCAATGGCCAGGGTGGGAACCGCGGTGAACAAGGATCCCGGATTGACGACGATGACTGAAATGATGTGCCCTGCAGTGTCGACCACCGGTTCAAACACTGCACCGGTGCCGGTGGTATCGCCGCCGCCGCGCGTAAGCGTGATGACCGGGCTGGAATAGCCAGCGCCGCCGCTGATGACATCGACACGGTAAACGCCCTGTGGTGAGTACGTGGGCGTCACGGTCGGCTCGGTTGAGGCCGAGTCGTTCAACATTCCGAAAATCGGGTTTCTCGATCCGTCCAACACATACCCGCAGTTGGCCACCGGTGCGACCTGCAGAACGGGCAAGGTTGAGCCCGAGTAGCCTGTACCACCATTGACGATGGTCACGCTGGTCACGATACCATTAACAGCATTGGCAATCAGACTGGCACCGGTGCCGGCACCGAGTGGATCAACGACGGTGACCCCGGGATTCAGGTAGTAGCCGGTACCGCCGTTGGAGATCGTCACGGCGGTGATAACCCCGCCTGAGACGGTAGGGGCCAGCACACAGCCGCCGCCACCGTTCATGACTTGGACTTGGGCCAGAGACGAGGTGAAAGACACAACCGGCGAAGTGTAGCCAGAGCCACCGTTGGTGACCGTGACGCCCGTGACTACACCGTACTCGTTGATGGTGGCTGTCGCGGTCGCACCGGTGCCGGGACCGCCGTCCGTGATCGTCACGGTCGGCGCGGTGGTGTAACCGATGCTGCCTTCCACCACGTTGATGTTCGTGATGATGCCGCCGTTGATGGTGGCCAGCGCCTGTGGCGTGACCGGGGCGTTGGTGCACTTCCAACCTTGGAAGTGGTCCGGAAACTTGAAAATGACCTGCCGGGCCAAGCTGAGATCGCCGGCCGTGAATTTGAATGCCAACGTGCCCAGAACGGTATTGGTAGCGTCACGGACAGTATAGTTGCGCACCGTGCCGTAATTGCCACTGGTGAGAGCCGTCACGGTCGCCGAGTTGAACGTGCTGCCACTGCCGCTGTACAGATTCGCCAACGTGGACGAACTCAGAATGGAGACGATCCCGGCGGTCGAAACGGTAATCTGAATGTAGATCGGCGCGGCCGGCTGAATCAACATGCCGGAGACGTCAGCCACCATGTAACCGAAGTTCTGGTAGGTACTTACGGCACCGTCGCTGGTCAGTTGCCAGAAGTTGTTGACGGCATCGTACTGTTCCAGGCCGTCGAAACCGACGATCACGGATTGTTTGAAATCGGGTTCGATGTTGCGGACGGAGCCAACGGGGCGCATGCCGACGGGGTTGACGTAGACGTTCTCAATTGACTCGGGGGACGTGTAGTTGGGCGACACGATGAAATTGATGTCCGAGGTGACCAACACCTGAACTTTCAGAGCCGGAGCGCTCTGGGTCAGCTTGCCGGGAAACAGGTCACTGAGATAAAACACACTGCCCGGCGCGAAGCCGGAAGCACCCTCTACCAACAGGGCGTTGAGGATGCTGGTTTGATTGGGACCCCACGGAGCGTAGCCGCCGATCATGACATCGGCCGTGCTACCATGCATGGCCACCACAATACCCACGGTCAGGGCCGTCGGGTTGGAGGTGAACGTTCCGGAGAGGAGGGTGACGTTTGCCGCGGCGAGCTCGTACAAGCTGGTCGACGGATTAAAATAGACGGCGCTGTACAGCGTGGCCGCGGTGGGGCCCGACGTTTGAATGCTGACATTCGGTATGATGAGCGCACCGTTGACCTGCTGATTGCTGAAGATGGCATTCTCCAGGTCCTTCAGACGCAACTCAATGGCCCGTGTCGGCTGTGACGTCACCTCGGCCGCAACCGGGTCGCCGGGCTGCACGTGTCGGATTTGACTCAGGTCTTGGGGATCAGGGTTCATACTGTAAATTGATACGGATAGTTAACAGATTCCTGCCCGCCGGAGCCGATGATGAACGGCGTGAACGTGCCGTTCCCGAGCACCGAGACGATCACGTCCTGCGTGCGATCCAAGGTGTTATGCGCCACGGCCAGGCCGAGACTGTAAATCTTGCTGGTGCCGGGCGTGAACGTGCCGGTGTACTGCCCACCCGGAATTGTGCCCGGGATCTGGAAGTAGTAGGTCAGCAGGTTGCCTTGGAAGTTGGCACCCGATGAGGTGATGGCCGGCGCGGCGGCAAGCGGAATCCAGAAGCCGCCATCGTTCTGACTGGTCGAGCTGTTCATGAAGTCAGAACGAGTCGTCAGACGCGGATCGGTGTTCGGCGGGAGCGGGATGGCAATGGACGAGGGGTTCCAGGTCCCACCGTGGTGCCCATACAGGTGAGTGATGCGGGCCGGGCCAGATTGTGTCAGGGCGGCGGCCATGTTGTCGCAGGCCGCGTAGGTGAGACTGTTGAACGCGATTTGCAGGCGTTCGCGTCCGGCCTCGTCCAGGCCTCGGAGTTCTACTCGATTGATAACACGCATAAAATTACAAAGGACTCAACGTCACCGAGTCGGTCATGACAGAACTCAGCACCACCGACTCGGATACCGTAATCAGAGTCGACAGCCCGCCGGTGTTGAAATTAACGCTGTCAGTGAAGGTCATAGTACAGTCACTCCCCGACAAAGACAACCCCCGGCTCAACACTATCGGAATCACCCCCGTCAGCATCTCCCGCTGCAAAAACATGTAAAACGTCTGCAAGTCGGCAATCTGCGTGTGATCCACCAGGATGATCAAACCCCGCTTCTGGAACACCGACTGAAAGTAAAAGTCCAGCGCGTTAACCAGTCTCCAGTTGTGAAGGCTTTGCAGGTCCGGCTGTTCCAAAGGCCAACCTTGCTGTTTATTCAGCGCATTAGCCGCAGAATATCTAGCAATTAGATTCGCCAGTGTGTTGCTGCCGGTGTCCTCCGGCAGCTGCGCGGCCGGCATGCCATTGATGTAACGGCGCGTCGCGGTCTCCTGCTGCTGTACCGTGTCCCAATAGGGCTGTTCAGCGTAGAAATCATTGGTCAGCTGGATGCGAGCATGCACGCGACTCCCGGCCGTAGACCCAGCGTCGCTCCCGGCGGAGTACAGGATGGTGTTCGCGTCGTTCAGATGTAAGAACGGAAACTGCGGTGTGAACGTCGCCAGCGACATACCACCAGACCAATCAATCGCGCGCCACCAGTCCTTGGTACCAGTCCCATCGTCTCGGAAGAATTGAATACCGTTGCCAATCACCGTGCCGGCCGGGTAAGTCGTACCTACCGTCAGCGGCGTATGCGGATAGTCCGCGCGCAGCGTCTCCTGCTCAAATACGTAAACGTACTGATCGCCCTGTACGCGGACGTACAACAATTCCTGATTGAAATGGGTAATGGTCAGACCGGCAACCGCGCAGAGGGCGAGGCGGAACGCATCGGGTGACTGATTCTGGCGCATGTACTGCGTAACGAAACCGCGATCTGCGGCGACGCGACAACGCAACAGGAAATCCAACGGCGAGCCGGGCGTGACCCGTTCCGCGAGCGGACAGCTGAATCTTCCGTTCGGCCAGAGCACCCGGGGATCCTGTCGAAAGAATAGGTAATCGCCACGGACAAAGAAGTCCAGGCCCAGCACCAGCTGATCCCCGCCGGCCTGCACGGTGCGCGGGATGTGTGTGGTGACCGGTATGACGTAGTAATTGATGTCCCTGCGGTTATAGGCGAGGAAGGTATTGACGTCATCCTGGTACGTCACGGAGCTAACGTCGTCGCCATACAGGAGCGTACCAGTCTTGAACACGGACTTTGTGTTAAACGACAGAGTGACGTACTGCTCCACATTGCCCGGCAAACCGGCAAGCTGATCCACCATCTGACCAATCCGACTGAACGTATTGGTACAGGACGCCAGGCCGAGCAGGTTGACCACATCGGACTGCGGCTGCATACGCTTGTTCCAGAAGGAACCCGCGGCAGCGAGCAACTCGGTCGTGTCGTCCAATTGAAGATTAGCGAACGGTTGCATTGAAGATTATGGTGTTTTTACCAATCACGAACGTCGTGTTCATCTCGCTCAGACCGAGACTGTTGCTCGGCACCTGCAGCGTCGATGTCGGAAAGCGCGGCACGGCGGACTGTACGCCCGCCTGACTCACAAACGTCTTAGCCAAGCTGGGGAAGAACGTCGCTTCCTTGTCCACACTGATGAGCCCGCTGGCCCCGGCATTCATGACAATCTGGCCAATCTGTGCCTCCTCATAGACGTCCGGGCCGGAGATGGAACTGAGATAATTGAAGATGTTGGTCTGGGCCGTGACCGCGTCGAACGTGCTACCGAAACCGATGCGGTAGTTGACCGTGAACCGAGAGATGTAACACGGCATGAACGACCGAGTCACCACGTCAATTCCAATGGGTCGATTATTGCTGGCCTGCAGCACCGTGTCGACCTGCGTCAGCGCCGGGTCGTACAGGTAGTTGATGGTGAAGAACGCGGAGCGCCCATTGAACGCAAAGCTGAATACCGCGCCGGCGTAGTCTGCAGGGGTAAACCCTCCATTCGGCGACACCACCGTGAGTTGCAGCCCATTCAGCATACGGGCATAATCCGGGCTGTCTGTGGCGATCATGCCGCCCGACGGTGACCCCGGAGCGTTCGGAATGAAATACACGGTACCGCGCTCGCTTGTCAGTGTGTCCAGCACGGTGGCCTGCACCGCCGTGAGTCCGTCCCAAGTGGCTGCGCCGCCCATGCTGACAATAACGCTGCGACTCGGCGACGTGTTGAACATGTGACTGTTATACGTGCCCGTGACGTTGAGCGAAACATTGTTAACGCTCTTGCTCGACACGTTGCCGATGTTTGCCTCGGTGAAATTGGTAGGCACCTGATCCGTGACGAACACACCCAACTCCTCATACTTCGAAAACGCCACCGCCAAGCTATCCGTGGTCGGATGCAACGACTGACTGTAAATGATGTTCTTGCTCTGCTTATTCTCGAAATTGGCCGTCTGGAAGATACCCGTGACGGCAAAGCATGCCGGGATTGCCGGCAAGGATAACGCCCCAGTCCAGCCGCCCTGTGCCGTGTCGTACACCAACGGGATGTTCACCGAGCCGTTCGAGTACTGCAGTTGGGACTTCACGAAGACGTCCATGGCGCCGTCGACGATACCGAGGGGGTTGGTGCCGGCGCGTTGCATTTCGGCATCGCCCGTCACGGTAACGTAGCTGTTGACCAGTTGGGGCCAGTTCTGCAGCAGGAAGCTCAAGGCACCGCTACGCGTTACGAGGCTCGGCGCGGCGAAAGCCTGCTGCGCGCGGGTGGCCATAGCCTGGATGGTTTCCACCGGTTTGCCAGAGTTGAAGTCACCGGCGGCCGTGACACCAATCAGTTGCGGGATGGTGAGTTGGTACGTCGCGGCAGTGCCATCCGAGACGGACGAGCCTGGCGCCCCGGTGACCGGCAACAGCACCGTGTAGGCATTGACGTCGGTCTGATGCAATACCCACTGGTTCGACGCGGAGGCACGGTTGCTTGGGTCGTTGGCATAGATGACTACCGGGTCGCCCGAGCCGGCCGTAATTTGAAAGCTGGAGCCACCGAACGTAAAGACCGTGTTCGCAGGGATGATGTAGTTCTGGGGCGAGTTGAACACCAAAGCGATGGTACCGGTGGCATTACTCCCGGCACTCGGTGTGACGCCGAAGTTGGCGAGATATGCTTTGACGAAATTGTAATTGTACACCGTGCCGGACGCGACGTTGGCCAAGTCGATATCTGACTGGATCATCGCTACGGCTGCCTCGGCTTTGGCAATCAGTGTGGCGTCGGGGGAGACAATCATGTCGCCCGCCACGGAGGTCGGACGCGTGTCGAGGGTGGGCCAGTTGATTGCCAGATCGTCCACCAAGCGCTGGCGAATGGCCAGAATCTGGGGAATGGACAAACTGGTGATGTCCGGCATGTAATCGCGCAAAAGTGTGCTCATAAGGTAACCTGGGTGCCCCGTGTCGTTCCGTCGACGCACGTGGCAAAAATGGCCAACTGCAATCTGTTCACATTGAACACAGCGGCCTGCAAAGTCAATGCTTGCATCCCAAACTTGTCGCCCGGAACGTCCGTGTTCTTGCTGAACACCAGCGTGCGCATTGCCGCAAAGTTCGACATGTTATTAGCCCACTGCAAATTGATCATGCGCCCCTGGGCCGCATCCTGCAGGATATACGTGCCCTTGTCCGGGAACAGGGAGTCACTGCCGAGTTGAGTGCCGAGGTTGACCATGGCGTTCTGCACGGTCGAGTCGAAGTCGACAGCGGTCTGGGACCAGTCAAATGCTGGCTGCGCGCCGGAGAAATTGATGCGTACGCCAATCATGTGTTCTTGGATTTAAGGGTAACCAACGCTTGCTGCCGCTTCGTCTGCGCCGGGTTGAGATCGAGCAACAGCTGATACGGCTGACTCGCCAACGTCTTCGGATCCACATTCAGGAACTTACCCTGCAGATCCGCCGTCGGGTTCTCCTGCACAAAGGCCCGCCACGCTTCGTAATTGCGTAAACCGCGCGTCTGGGCGGCTCGGGTGTACAACCAGCGCCGCGACCGCCCCGCGTACCGACTGTCGCGCAGTAGGCAGAATAGGTCAGTCAGCTCCAGCATCGCCTGCGAACTCTGCTCCAGCGCGGCGGAGTGGTCCATCTGCGTCAGCAGCGCACGCCACTCCGAGTCGGACATTTGCCCCATCTGCTCCGCCAACCAGGTACGAGGATACTCTGGCTTGCTGGCCAGATACTTGCCGTTCCGGGCGTCATCCTGCACGGCACGGGCACCGGTGACTTGTGCGGTATCAATCATTGGGTTTGCTCCATTGCGGCTTGCATTTCTTGGATGCGTTTCGCTAGGCGCATACTACGCCGGCTCAATTGCGAAGGCGTCAACCTCAACTTCGCACAAATCTCCATCGGTGACAACTGCTGCGTTCCACCGTACCCCGTCTTCAATTCCAAAATCTGGCGATCCGTGTGGTCCGCGTCATGATGCACATACTCCATCGCATCCGGAGACATGTCGGTCTGGCCTTGTTCCAACTCCCCACCGAAGCTCGACTCGGACGGCGTGGACATCTGCATCCGCTGCACCTTCTCAATGCGCTTCACCGGCATCCCGGTGTAATCCGCCAACTGCAAGACATCCGGCTCGTGCCCATGTTCATCCTCATACCGCTTCTTGGCCTGAAACATCTTGTAAGAGTCCAGCTGTGCGCGCTCCGGGAGTTGCGTGGGAGACTTGGACTGGCGCGCGGCACGACTCAACTGTTTCAACTGGTTCCCGACGTGGGTGGCCAGGCTGGCGCCGCCGGCATGTTCGGGGTTGTATTTCTTTACGGCTCGGGCCGCGTAGACGTGGGCCTTGGCTTGGACAAGGGGGTCGTCCGCGGCGTTCACGGAGCCCAGGGCGTACTGAATGGTGGGGTGCAATGCCTTGACGGTCGTATTCAGCGTATCCAGGTTCGGATTGGCTTGATACGCGGCGTAGGCTGTCTCTGGTGTGTGCTCAACCATTTGCTGGCGAGTGTAATGTAAACCGTGCCGAACATCAACCCATTAGACCGGCGACACAGACGTTTTGCCGCTAGTCATCAGCTTCTGCTCCGCGTCGTCCAATGCCTTCGGTGTATACGCCACGTCGCCCAAACTAACCGGGTTCAACGTGGCGTCCCGCGAAATGATGTGCGTAAACGTCAACGCCGTGTCGGCCGTGGCACCCGTCTCGGAAATGACGAGCGTATGTGTAACCGACTGTAAGTAGCCGATATACATCGAACGCGACTCACCGGAGGCACGGAGGAAGTAGGTACGGCCGACTTGGGGTGTGAGGCAGAGCGGGATATTGATGCGCGCGGTGGTACGGTTGAGGAAGATGTCCTTGAAATTGTAGCGGGCCAAATAATTCAGAAATCTGGAGCGAACCTTTGAGGTATCGAGGCGGTCAATGATCTTGGCCAAATTGTTCTGAGTCACGGAGAATCTGGGGTCAGCCGAGCTGGTGGTCAAATCGGACACGACATCGGCGTCAAACGAGGTGGCATCCTCGGTGACCCAGTAGGGGGCATCCAGGTAGACGTACTTCCCGGGAATGAGGCTGCCGTTTTTATCCGGCATCACTTTGCTTGGGAACCGGACCAGCAGGCGCTGCGATTGATCCTGGATTGCTGCGGCGTCCGCCGGCGTAGGTGCACTTAGGCTGGGCGACACGGGTGCCGGGCCGCCGTCCTGCCCAGTTGGTATGTTGGCGTAGAACGCGCTGGCTGGCCCGCGCACGATGACCTGGAGCGTCGGCACCTCGAACATGGAAGCGAGCGAGAAATTCAGAACCTGGATCGGCGCGACAATCATGCTGCGCGGCACCTCCATCAACTGCTGATGCTCCAACCACAAGGAGTCCACGGCCCAGGTGGCATTCATCTGGAACATGAACACCGGCAGCATCCCGGTAAACGTGTCGAGGATGCTCGGCGCATTGAATAGCAAATCGTACAGGGAGCGGTGCAACGGTATGTTGGAAAACAGCGTGTTGAGATTACCGTCACCATCTGTCAGGCCGTCAATCATTGTCCACATGGAACTCTTATCGAAAACAGTCTGCAATGACTTCATCAGCATTTTGTTCAACGCGTGCACGTTCTGCATGTCCGGCTCGTACTCCGGATTGTTCATGTTGACCGTGTCGAACTTCTTCATCAGCACCGTGATCAACTGCATCAACCTATCCGTGACGCTATCGTCGAACTTCTTCAAATCCCCCAACACATCCTGCGCCACATCCTGATTCGTACCGTACAGCACCAGCGGCGAGTACGGCACCGAGTTGAATGCCTGCAGCTTGGCCATGCTGTGCAGCGCCGTAATGACCATCATGAACTGCCCATTCTGGACCTGGAACGACGGATTGCCCAAGAAACCCACAAATTGAATATGGTTACCCCAAGCCTTCTCAGTCTCATCGTATTCGCCGTCGCCGTCCCAGATGTCCAGTTTGATATCGGGTTCGAGAGAAAAGCTGTTATAGAACTTCTCCTGCAGCGCCTTGCCGAGTTGGTTCATCTTGCTCAGGTCGATCTGCACGCCGCCGATGCTGATGAGGCCGGACTTGGCCGGGGCACCATCGAGCGCCACGGAGAATTCGGCGTATGGTAGCGTGTTGATGGTGTGGTAGAGCGTCACGGAGCTGACCGGCACGGTGACCTTACCAATCATTGCCCGGGCTGTAGGCTGACGCGCTGCAAAAGACTTGTTCATTGGAACTGAGGATACACGGCTGGATTGGCCACAGCAATCACAGCAAGGCCCAGCGCCATCTTCTTCTTCACGTCCACCGCATTCTGAAACACCGACTGCATGTTGTACTTCATCAGCAGGGACTGGAAGTAGGCGGAAGCCTGCATGGCGCGCACGGCTGCCGAGTAGGGGAATCGACTCGGCTCCACGATGAAAGTGATCTGCGCTCCGGCCTGCCACGTTTGGTTCGCCCGTACCGCCCCGGTGAACGGCCAATCCGCGGGCCAGGAGATTTGCAGCAGCGTTCCGACCGAGTCGTGCGACACAATCACGTTCGTCACGGTCTGCCCGCCGGTTTCCACCTGCTGCAGCTGTACCGTGCCGGGACCGCCGTAGATGATGTTGTAGGTGAGCGGCGCGGGCAACGCGGTCGGCTTGATGTCTGTGTACGAGTTGTTCAGCAGTCCGTTGCTTACCAGATTGCCGCCGAGTGACTGCACGCCATTCGGGCAGAAGTCTTTCACGTCGTAGGACGTGTTGGAGTCCTGCAGGGTCGCGGCGATGTCGGGGAACAGGTTCAGCACGGCGGCGCTCGCCTTGAGATAGTAGTCGGTGTTGAATTTATCCAAGCCGAGTGCCTGCCGTAGCTGGATGGCTGCGGTCGGCAGGTTGGCCGGGATGAAGGTGGGGTCGGGAACGAACAACGGGTTGTCGGACAAGGATGTTCGATTGGTGAGCGCGTGTAGGAATTTATTCAGCATAATTTACGGTTAAGGCAAATTGGTAAAGTCATTGATGGTGTTGGCCGACGGCAGCAGCGCTTGTTGATTGCGATCCTGCTGTACGATAGTTGCGGCACCATCTGCACGTTGTTGAGCCACATCTGCATTGGCCATAGCAGCGGTCACCTGTTGCTGCGTTCCCGTACCGTTGGCCAGATTAGCTTGAGCAGTTGTTACGTTGTTACTGGCGCTCGCCAAATTGTCTGCAGCATCAGAGTACGATTGTTCCTCCGGTGTGTTGATACCTGTCTGAGACAACTGTGCTGATAAGGTTGCCGGCGTGATTGTCGTCGGGCCATTTGTCACGCCACTGGTACTCACGGGCAGTGCCGGAGCGGCCACACCAAACGCAGGTTTGTACGAAGCAGCCTGATCTGCCGTGAGATACGGGCCGAGTTGTGGGTTCAATGATGGATCCGAGGCGCTCGTCGAAGCACCGCTCGCGGTCGCCCCAGTCGTCGAAGAATCAAACACGGTGGTCGCAGCCAAACCGGCGGCAATTGAGGAGTCACTAAGGTCAGACGACGTAAGCACCAACCCGGAAGCGTTGGCACTCACGGCAGCGTCACGTGCGATGTCAATCAACGTGCCATGAAGCACGAACGGTAAAATATGGAACTGCGGGTCAATCGCTCCGAAGTCCATGCCCTCCAGGTAAACGAGATACTTCTCCTTCACGGCCGAGACGGTCACCGGGTACAGCAGATTGGACACGCGATTCTTCCAGAAGAAATCCACGAACTTACTGACCATCTGTTCCGAGTTAAATTTGTCGCCGTAATTACCCAAAAGGATTTCGCCGGTGATTGCAACGTCGCCGTAGTTCTGACCAAACGAGTAGAGCACCTTGACGTTGTTCATGCACAGCACGCGACTGGTGATGTCGTGCTGGCCGATCTGTACACCGGTGAATAGGACAGGCGTCTGGTTGAGCGTTATACCGGTGCCCGGCACGGAGCTGCTTGTATTGAACCGAGTCCATTCTTCAATGGCATAGTAACCAGGTTGTTGCTGGCTACCCTCACCGAGTTGAGTAATGACTGTGGTGCCACGTGCGCAGAGAATGGCCGTGCCGCTGCCGCTGTTGGTGAAACCGCCGGTTGTGGTGGATTCGTACTGCAGCATACCGAGCGCGTTGGTGACGCCGGCCACGACGGACGAGGACGCCGGGGGTGGCGATAACACGCCACTGAGCGTACTGGTTCCGTCCGAGTTGATGCTGACAAGTGACATTGGTTATTTGGTGGTGGCCTGAGCCCCCTGTGCAAATTTGATAATAGCCCCACCAATACCATCCGGCAAGATGCGAACATCCCCTGATAATTGCATGGTCTGCGGGGCGGCATCGTCGCGCTTGGCCGTAGGCCCGTTGTCACCCAATGCTTCCTGCACCTTACGTATTTTCTCTTTCTCGTAGTCGAATTTGTGACCGACAACCATGTTGAGGTTGTCCATCTTGTCTTTCAACTCTCGGCCGAGTTCTGCGCCGGCGCTTGAACCCCGGAAGCTGGCAAGCAACTCGGCATTGGCACCTTCCAATTTGAAGTGTGGATCCATCATGGCACCCATGAATAGGTGAGCCACATTGGCATCCGAATTTATCTTGTCAGCCTGACCCCGTGAAACGCTACCAATTGCCTTGCCATAAAGTTTACCGTTACGGTCACTACGGAAAATACCACCATTAAGCAGCGCCTGAGCCTGCTGCCGTATATTACCGATGACGGTGGAACTGGCCCCAGCCTTCTCTTCCGCGTCGGCCAACTGACTCAATAGAACCGCATTGTGTCCGTACCGCGCTTGTGCATCGGCATCCTGTTTGGTGATGAAAGTGCCGCGACCGTTTTTGGCCATGTACGTTTGGAACGGAGCCATTAAGCCTTGAGGGTCGTCTCTGAATCGATCGTATAAAGCCAAAAGCTTATTTGATACAATACCCTGCATCGTAGGCTTGCCGTCCGCTCCGATTTGGGGCGCGTTTGGATTATACTGTGGGCCAAGTAGGTCAAGGCCTAATGGTTTCAGCATAGCCAAACCAGTTGACGTCTTACTCAGCCCCGCCTTAAAATTCAGCATGTTGGCCGCCCAAGCTTTCAGGTCCACACCGCCACCTTGCATCAAGTAGTGCCCAGTATCAAAATCGATATTCTCCTTTACCCCGGCCACCAACTCCGGGCGCACCGCGGCCATCCATTGCAACTGACTCATCGGGTCACTACCAGTAAATTTATCGAACATACCAGCGACGAACCCGCCGCCGAGCATGTTACCACGGAAGTCATCAGAAATGGCCGAGCCGACCGACATGAACGCATTACGCTTGCGAGCCTCCAAGGACGCCATGTCACGCAACAGAGGATTGCTCTGAATCAAATCCCGGGTGTTGTGATATGCGCCAGCCCCCATGCCACGTACGCGCTGCATAGCCTGGCGCAGTGAAGCCCGCTGGGCATCACCGCCCGCGCCGACCGACGTAACCACACCCAAATAGTCACCCATGTCCGCGCCGCCCATCATCTTCTCAATAGAATCGTTGTCGAACGTCGTGGCGATGGTGTGCATCGCATCCAGATCCGCGGCGCTCTTGAACCAGCCCGAGCGGCCCATCATGGCTTTCAGCAGCGCTGGGCGCCGGCCAGCCATGTTGGTGTTCATCATGCCAACCGCGTTGGCGGCCGACTCGGGATCCATCGAATTCCAAATGTTCTGCGCGCCACCCATAGAACGGAGCGTCCCCGACAGCGACACACCGAACCGACTCTGGGCCAACCCCTCAATCCCGGCAACACCAGCGCCAGATGCGGCCATGCTGGACGCTTGGGCGCGCACCGAGGCGGCGTCCCCACTACTCAGCCCGTTATTACGGATGAGCATCTCCAGGGCGACCATGCGGGAACCCATGGGGTCGTTGGACATGCCGACGATGTCTCGGTTGGCCGAAAAGACTGACTCGGCGAGCGTCTCGGACGGAGCGTAAAACCCGTGGGTATTCAGCTGACGCATCCGGAAATTCTTGGCCCCCTCCATCGCACCCCACGTACCCAAAGTCCCGGCCAGGCCGGAAGCCGCGCCGATGGAACGAGCGTAGTCCCCGCCGCGCGCCGCCAGGTCAAACATGGACGCGTTGTCCACGCCTACTAGCCGCGCCGTGTCGCGCAGCTTCTGAATCCGATCACCCATGATCTTGGCATTGCCCAGCCGGCTGAGGTCCAGACCAGTGATCTCCTGTGCCTTCTGCATCAGCTCGCCCGAGCTGATGTTGCCGTACACGTCAATCAGGCTGCTGAGCGCCTTGGTCGTGTCCTTGAGAAAGTCAGTAATCTTTTGGGTCGTGCCGTCATTGGCAATAAACTTGGCCCGGCGACCGGCGCTGTCCAGCTTCTGGAAGGATCCCATGTCGAGACCGGTGAACGCGCCCTGCGACGCGGCTTGGGTCATAATACCACCAATCTGATCCCGGTTCAGACCGTTGGTCATGCTCAGAATCGGATTG
>Ga0075014_100000072_pt1 | contig 33365 bp, 32 predicted proteins | sample AleBraG_ABR_2014_FD_71472 | JGI IMG/M metagenome (GOLD analysis project Ga0075014, IMG submission 71472) | Freshwater sediment microbial communities in response to fracking from Pennsylvania, USA - Alex Branch Run_MetaG_ABR_2014 | ecosystem: Environmental > Aquatic > Freshwater > Creek >... | reverse complement strand
CCCGCCACTTAAGTGGCGGGTCAGGCTGACCGTTTGCTCCCACAGCTTCCCGCAAAGTACCATTCGCTTTGCCCATGCATGAGACTATCGCCGTGTCCGGACCCTCCACTCGTAACGAATCCCACCCCGAGCCTGCGGTCGAAGTCTTTGCCGTCTTCGGCGCCGAGCCGGAAGTGCAGGCCTACGCCATGGCCAAATACTCGCGCTCCGCGCTCTCCATGAAGGAGTCGCTACGCGAGATCAGTGCCCAGAAGGCCGAAAAGTTCCTCAACACGTTCTATTTCCAGTACGGTCATCGCTCCATCGCGGACTTGGCTCACATCGCGCTTGCCATCGAAAAGCTTTCCATCCTTGCCGCCATCGCCGTCGCTGACGAAACGCGCTGGGACGGCCAGGAGCGGTCCACGCGCTACCAGGACTTCCGCAAAGGCGGCTACTACACCCCCGATTTCGGAGAAACGACCGTGGCGGCACGGGCGTCCTCGCCCGTGCGTGTGGGCGTCGTCGTCTCCCTCGCCCAGGTGTCCGCCACGACCTTCTACCGTGACACCGTCGACTTCCTCTTCGCCGAATACGAAGCCCTTTCCGAATCTATCTTTCACCACCTCGTCTCCAAGACTCCAAAGCCCGACGACATGAAGCAGGACGCCTACGAGCGTACCCTGCGCGCCCGCGCCTTCGACGTCACCCGCTACCTGCTCCCGCTCGCCACCAACACGTCGCTCGGTGAAATCGTCAACGCCCGCACCCTCGAAAACCAGGTCGCGCATCTCCTCTCCCACACCCACGCCGAGGTCCGCCGCCTTGCTGAACTACTCAAGAAAGCTGCCAGCGAACCCGCCTGGAACGTGAACGAAGATTCCCTACGCGCCCTGGTCGAAGAAATTCGGCGCGCCGATCCCGCGCTCGCCGACCGCGCCGCCCAGGAATTGCTGAAAGAGGTCCGCGTCGCTCCCACGCTGGTCAAATACGCGAACCCAAATCCTTACGAGATTGAAACGCGTCATGCATTAAGGCAGGCCGCAGCCGACCTGATGAAGGCCGCGCCCATCGCCCCGACTCCGCTGGTCGACCTGCTCGATGACGACCCCGTTGAGCTCGAACTCGCCACCACCCTCCTTTACGAACACTGCCACTACCCCTACCGCCAGATTCGAGAAGCCTTGCAATTCGCCGGGGAGAAACGCCGCAACGAGATCATCGAACTGGGCACGCGCCACCGCGGCAAGCACGACGAACTCCTGCGCGCCTTCAGCGCCGGCCAGCACTTCCGCTTCGACATCCTCATGGACATCGGCGGTTTCCGCGACATGCACCGCCACCGCCGCTGCGTGCAGATTTTGCAAGGTTTTGCCACCACCCATGGCTACGACACGCCACCTGAAATCGCAGCGGCTGGACTGCGCGACCGTTACGACCGCGCTATGCAAAGAGTCGCTACCGCAGTCTCAACGCTCAGCCAGACCGCGACCCCCGAAGGCGCCGAGAACTCGCAATATGCCATTCCCCTCGCCTTCCGCACCCGCACTCTTTTTAAAATGGATTTTGCCGAAGCCCTCTACATCTCGGAGTTGCGCACCACTCCCGCCGGGCACACCTCATACCGCAATGTTGCGTATGCGATGTACGAAGCCGTGGCCGAGCGCCATTCCGCGCTAGCACACATGTTCCGCGTGCACGACGTGCGGCAGCCGGTCGATCTGTTGAAGCGGTAGTTGTCAGGACAAATCGAGCCCGGAGGGCGGAACCTCATTTAGCCCAGCGCGAAGCGCTGGGACAGCGGCGCGGCGACACCAAGCCCTGTCAGGGGCGCCACGCGCAACTTCCGCATTGACGCCCGCCCTCATGGCACAGTAGCTTGAACGACAGCAAGCCACCACGAGGTTCTTCTTGGCCCGACGCTCCGCCATCGACGTCATCTCCCCCGCCCTCGAACACACCAAGCGCCAACTCCTGCCCCTTCGCTGGAGTCAATGGTGGAGGCTGGCGGTGCTGGGTCTCGCCACCGGCGAACTAAGCAGCGGAGGCAGTTGCAACGGGTCGAACTTCAACGTTCCCTCCAGTGGCGGCCACGGAAAGTCCAACGAGTTCTTGAGCAATCTTCCCTGGCATGGAATGGATGTTGCGACACTCGCGCTCGCCATCGGTGTTGGCTTGCTTATATTCTGCATTCTTATATTGCTCTTCATGTACGTCAGCAGTGTTTGCCGCTTCGTTCTGATTGAAACTGTGGTCCAGAAGCGCTGCGATGGAATACGCGCCGGATGGAGAAAGTGGCGAGCCGCCGGGCGGAAGTTTTTTCTCTGGCAACTTGTGTATCAGATGGCGCTGGGGATATTTCTTGTCATACTCATTGGCATTCCCGTGGGGATTGCCTTCCTCGCCGGTTGGCTGACGAATCCGCGAGCGCATCTGCTTCCGCTCATCGCCGGCGGGATCGTCTTGTTCTTCCTATTGGTCGCGTTCGTGATTGCGGCCGCGGTAGTGCACGTCTTCGGCAAAGACTTCATGGCGCCCGTCATGGCATTGGAAAAACTCGATTTCGGCGACGCCTGGAGCCGCTTGCTCGGCATGATGAAGACGGACAAGGGAGGCTATGCCGGATACATCGGGATGAAGATCGTCCTCGCCATCGCGGCGGGCATCATCTTTGTCATCATTTTCGTAATCTTGCTGATTCCGGTTGTGATTGCGGTAGTCGCCCTCATCATCGGCCTCAAAGGCGCCGGAGTGCCGTGGAATGCAGCCACGATTGCGCTCGCAATTGTGGCGGGAAGCATCGCGTTCGTTGTGATGATGGCCGTGATTGCTCTGATCAGCGTGCCCCTCGCGGTCTTTTTCCCTGCGTACGGAATCCACTTCTTCGCCTCGCGCTATCCCGCGCTGGATGCGTGGCTCAATCCACCCCCTGCGCCCGCCCCGCCGAGCCCGCCACTTGTGCCGCCGCTACCCCCGATTGCACCGGAACCTATTGGTTAGAGTCGCGCGGGCAAGCACCATCGCGCCTACACCTTCGGCGCCAGGAATTGCGCGTAGACAAACAGCACGATCCCGATAAGCAACGGAATCAGCCCCGCAAGATACACCGGCTCATCGTGCGCGAGCCCGCGCAGCAGAGCCATCACGCCAATGCCAACCGCCGCCGTGATGAGGCCGCCTAATCGCATGCCCTCGCGCTGGCGCCGCGTGTTAGCCTGTTCCTGCTCGCGCAGGTAGTCCAGCGCCGCCGTACTCCCCGGACCTTGCATTTCCGCGATCTTCTTGAGTGTCTCGCTCCGGTAGTAAGCCACCCGCTCCTTCCGGCGATTGTCTGACCAAACGGCTACACTGACGAAGGAAAATACCGCGATCGCTCCAACGCTTAGGAACAAGAACACCGCAACATCACCGTGAATGTACCCCATGGCAAGCCTCCTGGTTTTCTGTCCTTCTCATCCGGTACGACCTGCCACTCGCGCTCCCGGTTGCACTTTTTTCTGCCCCACCTGAGGGCGAAAAATAATGCAACCACGCTTCACCCCCCGCGGTCGTACTCTTGGAAGCGGAGGCAGACGTGGCTCCCATCGACGATCAAGCCGATGTCGAGAAAGTGCTTGCCGGGAACGTGGCCGCTTTCGAGGGCATCGTCCGCCGCTGGCAGGGCCCGCTCATCAACCTCGCCTACCGCTTTTGTCATGACCGTGGCCACGCCGAGGAAATGGCCCAAGAGGCGTTCCTCCGGGCCTATCGTGGCCTGGCACAGTGGCGCAAGGACGCAGCCTTTTCCACCTGGCTCTTTTCGCTCGCCACTAACTTGTATTGCGCAGAGCTCCGCCGGATTCCGGCGCCCTCGGTTTCGCTCGACGACGTTCCCGAGCCGGCCGATCCTCGCGATTCCGACGGCGGCCTGGAGGTGGAAGATCGCGACCGTGCCGTGCGCCGCGCCGTCTTCAATCTCCCTACGAAATACCGCGAGACGTTGATTCTCTTCTACTTTCACGGCATGGATGTTTCGGCGGCCGCCCGCAGCCTGAGTCTTCCCGAAGGCACAATCAAAGCGCGACTCTCCCGCGGACGTGAAATCCTGCGCGGCAAGCTGCCCTCGCTGCTCGCTGCACCCCAATTGAAGGAGGCACAATGAACCGCGACGAACTCGACCGCATTCTTTCCGCTGAGCAGGAAATCCTGCCCTCGTCCGGCTTCACCGCTTCTGTCATGGCCGCCGTGCGCGAGGAGGCCTCTGCCCCGCCGCCTATCCCCTTTCCGTGGAAGCGAGTGCTGCCCGGACTCGTGATCGCAGCCGTCGTCCTGGTGGTTCTGCTAGCCCAGGCCATCGCACAACTTAAGGAAGGTGCAAGTGTGGCGCAGTCTCCCTGGGCATCGCTACAGACCTACTTGCCGATTCTGAGCGTCGCGCAACATTTTGGAGCACAGTGGATACTCTTTGCTCTCATGGTGACCCTGGGCTCGCTCTGGTTCCCCTTGCGCTTGGCCGCGAGTGACCACTGATGCACGGTGTTACCGCTCGAACCCTACCTACCAACGTGTTTTCCACTGAAGTAGACGCAGATTCGCCTTTTCTTCGCTCAGGTTCCCGATGTATACTCCGCTTGATCCTCCCGGATTCTCGACAGGAGCGCCTTTCATGGCCGATGAACGTGCACGCGCAGTAGAACTTGCTGTCTCCCAGATTGAAAAGCAGTTTGGTAAGGGCTCCATCATGCGCCTGGGCTCGAAGGAAGCCATTGTTCCCATCGCGGTGATCTCCACCGGCTGCATTTCCTTCGACGCCGCCCTCGGCGTAGGCGGATTCCCGCGCGGCCGCGTGGTCGAGATCTTCGGCCCTGAATCCTCCGGCAAAACGACCATCGCTCTGCAGGTCCTCGCCGAAGCGCAGAAGGCGGGCGGTATGGTCGCCTTCGTCGACGCCGAACACGCGCTCGACCCGCAGTACGCCAAGAAACTCGGCGTGGACGTAGACAACCTCCTTGTCTCGCAGCCCGACTACGGCGAGCAGGCGCTCGAAATCGCCGAAGCACTGGTGCGCTCGGGAGCCATTGACGTACTCGTCATCGATTCCGTCGCCGCCCTCGTACCCAAGGCCGAACTCGACGGCGAAATGGGCGACAGCCACATGGGCCTGCAAGCGCGCCTCATGTCGCAAGCGCTGCGCAAACTGACCGGCATCATTTCCAAATCGCGCACCTGCCTCATCTTCATCAACCAGATCCGCGAAAAAATCGGCGTAATGTTCGGCAATCCCGAAACCACCACCGGCGGCCGCGCCCTCAAGTTCTATTCGTCGGTGCGCATTGACATTCGCCGCATCGCCGCCATCAAAGAAGGCGACGTCGTCACCGGCTCGCGCACCCGGGTGAAGGTAGTGAAGAACAAAGTCGCCGCTCCGTTCCGCGAGGCGGAATTCGACATCCTCTACGGTGAAGGCATCTCGCGCGAAGGCGATCTGATTGATATCGCGGTGAATAACAACATCCTCGAGAAATCGGGCGCCTGGTTCAGCTACAAGGGTGAGCGCGTTGGCCAAGGCCGTGAAAACGCCCGCGCCTTCCTGAAGGAAAACAAAGACACAGCCGCGAAGATCGAAGCGGAAGTGCGCAAGGAGCTAGGTCTCACGCACGAGCCCAAGACCGCTGAACCCGCTGCTGCCGCCGGAGGCGCCCGCGTCACGCAAATGCCCACCGGCACCGAAGCGGGCAAAGCCCCCGCTGCCGCGCGGAGATAAGTGTTGTTGCTACTCTCCTTGGAGAGCCCGGTGGGTGATCCTGCCGGGCTCTTGTCTTGCGCTGCTTGCCCGGACTAGCTGTCCCGCATATGCAGGTTTTGCGGGACATCTGCCACATCCCTTGCCCCACCGCCATTTGCGCTTGCGATCTTCCCCAATCTGCGTTCCAATGCGGGCACAGGCTTTCATGCCCCGGCTCACTCTTTCGACAGCGCTCCTGCTCGCACTCGCGGCGTCCGCCTTTTCGCAAACCGCGTCCATTTCTGAGATTGGTCTCCAGGGCTTCTACAACCCGAACACGTATAACTACGGCCAGCCCTTCGGCCCGGTCCGTGTCGCGGTCAAACTGGCCAACCCTCGCACTACCCCAGTTACTCTCGAACTAACGCTGTCCGTCTCGCAAAAGGACCCTCGGGTTCGCCAGGAGGACCAGTTCACGGCTTCGGTCCTGCTGCAGCCTTCTGAAGTCCGCTCCTTCGACCTCCCCGTTCCTGTTATGCTCCCCAACCCGGTGCTGGCGCTCGACGTCCGCACACCCGACGGACAACTCGTAACCCATCAAACCAATTCTCTCGAGCACATTCGCCACGAGAACCTGGTGCTCCTCGTCTGTGGCGACGACAAGACCTGCAATCAGATCCTCGGCGCCATCGCCTCCAGCGGCACCGACGAAGACAGAACCCGCAAAAGCAAGCGCTACACATTTCTTGTCTTGAAGAATCCGCCGGAGGCATGGTGGATCTATGGCCCGGCTCACAGCATCATCCTGGCTCGACCCGCCACGCAGTTGAACGCGAAGCAGCGCGAAGCCTTGGAAGGCTACTTGAGACAGGATGGCCGGCTCCTCCTGCTTGATTCCGTCGTGGGCCCCGGCTTCCTCGATCCCTATCGCACCGCCGCTCCACGTGGCGCATTCCAAAACGTCGGGGCAGGCGGACTCTTGCGGTTTGCTGATAGCACTGACATAGCAGCCTTCTTCGACCGCGCTGTTCGTGAACAGCCGGAAAACGGTGAGGACCGGACGGTCATACGATTTATTAACAACAATCGCAACCAGGTCGGATTCATCAATTGGCCGCGCAACCACTTCGCCACCGTCTTTGAATTCCCCACGCTCGGCTGGCTCATTTTCTGGATTTGCGCTTACATCATCGTCGTCGGCCCAATCAATTTTTTCGTCCTCACGCGCATCCATCGTCGCGATCTCGCCTGGGTCACCGTACCCGCCATCGCGCTCGCGTTCGCGCTCGGCATCTACCTGACGAGTGTCGCCAAGCGCCCCACTTCCATCGCTCTCGACGAATTCGCTACCTATGTCATGGATGACGTCCAACCTCGAGCCAGCGCTACCATCGAGATGCGGGTGTCGTCTCCGAAGCCGCAGGATCTTACCGTCGTAGTTCCCGGCGATGACGTATGGAACGCGGGCGGCCGGCCTCTTACTCCGTCCGCGGGCTTCAGCGTTTTTGATCGCGAAACCAACTTTGGCGATGGTTGGTCGGCGCGCCTCTTGCCGCAACGTGAGCTGTCCATGCGCCTGTTGCAGTGGTCGTTCCAGGATCTGACCTTCTCCGGCATCAAGAGCTTTCCCGGCAACGTCCGTCGTCTCGAGGGCAATCGCCTCGCCAACCAGACCGGACTCTCCTTCCGTGAGGCGGTATTGGTTGAGAATGGGTTTGCTTACGACTTGGGTGCGGTTGAGGCGGGCACGGTGCTCAACGCACACCCGGGAATTCCAGAAGAAGCGAATGCTCGCATCAGAATACGATTCGAAGAGGCCGGCGGCGGTGCCCGGACTCGCGATCCGCTGTCGCATGACGAGCTGAAGACGTATCTCTTCGGCCTAGCGCGAATCCACAAAGCCGCCTTTGCCGGACTGGCCGAAGCGCCTGTCCTCGACGCCGGCTTGCCCGGCCATACTTTCACCCATCACCAGTACGTGGTCGTGATCGTCCACTTCGAGGACGCGCCGTGATCAGCATCCGCCAACTCACCAAGCGCTACGACGGTGTTGCCGCACTCGATGGCTTCACGCTCGAAGTGCCGGCGGGTGAACTGTTTGGTCTCGTTGGCCCCAACGGGGCCGGCAAGACGACTCTCATTCGCATCCTCGCCACCCTCGCTCGTGCTGACTCGGGTGAGGCGACAGTAGCCGGACATGACATCGCCAGCGCGCCTTATCTTGTCCGCGCCGCCACCGGCTACATGCCCGACGTACCGGGCGTCTATCAGGATTTGACGGTTGAAGAGTTTCTGGCATTTTTCGCAGAGGCCTTCCGGCTCCACGGTGCGAAGAAGCGTGCCGCCGTAAGCCACGCTCTCTCCTGGTCGGGCCTGGAAGACCGCCGTAATACCTACGTCGAACAGCTTTCTCTGGGATGGAAGCAGCGCCTGGTGCTGGCCCGCACCTTGCTGCACGAACCCACGCTGCTTCTCCTCGACGAACCAGCCACCGGCCTCGATCCGATGGCACGCATCCACTTGCGTGAGCAGTTGCGCTCCCTCAATCAGCAGGGCGTCACTGTATTCCTCTCCTCGCATATTCTCGGCGACCTTGAAGACATCTGCTCCCGCGTCGCCTTCATTGCCGATGGCCGCAATGCAGTCGGAGCCGATGGCTCCAGCGTGCTCACCCTGGGACCAACCGCCCACCCAGATGTCCTGACCTGCGAAATTGATGTCGTCGAAAATCCGGAGACGGCTGCTGCTGCGCTGGCTACTTTCACTGGCGCCCGGCTTCTCGACTCACGCGGGAATTCTCTGCGTGCCGAAATCAGCGGTGGTGCGCCACGCGCCGCCGAACTTCTGCACCACCTCGTTTCAGCAGATGTACGCGTCCTCCGCTTCGATCCGCGAGGCGGAGGCCTCGAAGATCGTTACCGCAATCTCTTCGGGGGCAAACCATCATGAATCCAATGATCGGCAAAGAGCTTCGTCAGCGCATGCGCGAACGGCGCGGCTGGCTATTGCCCACCCTTTATCTCTTCACGCTCGGCGCGGTCGTCGTCTTCTTCTACTACTTCACGACCACCGAGCGCCCATCGAACTGGCGCGGCATGCAGGGCTTCGAAATTGGCACCGGCCTGTTCTTTACCCTCATCTACGCTCAGCTCTCAATCCTGCTTCTCCTCGCGCCTGTCTTCAGCGCCGGCGCCATTACCATCGAGAAAGAACAGCGCACCCTGCCCGGTCTTCTGACCAGCCTGCTCACTCCCTTGCAGATCTGGTGGGGAAAGTTCTTCGCCTCCGGCATGTTTCTCGTCCTGCTGCTGCTCAGCTCGCTCCCGGTTCTGAGTCTGGGCTTCGCCTTCGGAGGTATTGGCCCGGGCCAAGTGATCCTCGCCACGCTGACTACGCTGTTCGTCCTCGCAACCATCACGTCGATCGGTCTGTACTGCTCCTCCTACTTCCGGCGCAGTGTCCATGCCACGGCGGTCACCTACGCCATCATCATCGCCATCACCGCTGTCAGCGGAATCATCTTCGCCATCCTGATGTCCCATTGGGAGCACTCACAAGCCCACCAGGCAGCCCAGGTAGCCGCCTCAGCCTTGAGCCGCACTCTGGTTCCGCCCTTCTGGGTACGCGCGCCCCTACTCATCAACCCTTACTACCTCGTCACCCTTTCCTTCGGCAGCTATCAAGACTGGTCCTCCGACGGCTTCTCCTGCCTGATGGCGTTCCTCCTGCTTTTCCTGTTCTCATTCGTCCTCGCCGTCCGCCACATCCGACACAGCGGCGAACAAAGCTGATCAACGGATCCAGCCGTCTTCACTCCAGCGCCCCAGTCCCACCCGCCTCGGTTACCTCCGTGCCTCCGTGTCTCCGTGGTGGATAAGCCCTTCCCGAACCCCAAAACCCACTCTTCCCCCGACATTCTTTTGCGGCTACAATATCCTGAGCAGCATTCAACTCGCTGCAACAGGCTCTATCCGGAACGGCTTCGGAGGGGCACTGGAGGCAACATGAGCATCACCCCGATTGGCAGTCCCCGCCAGAAGGTCACCGTAGCTTCCCTGCAGGAAAAGAAGTTCCGGCGCGAACCCATCACCAGCCTTACCGCCTACGACTACGCCACCGCCCGTCTTGTCGACGAGGCTGGCATCGACATGATCCTGGTCGGCGACTCGCTCGCCCAGACCGTGCTCGGCTACGAGAACACGCTCCCCGTCACGGTGGACGAAATGCTGCACCACACGCGCGCCGTGCGCCGCGCCGTGAAGCACGCCATGGTCGTCGCCGACATGCCCTATGGCTCTTACCACGGCGACGAGACCGACGGAGTGCGCAACGCTGTGCGCTTCATGAAGGACGGCGGCGCCGAAGCCGTCAAAATCGAGGGCGGCGAGAAGCGTGTCGGCCTCGTCCATCGCGTCATCGACGCAGAGGTTCCCGTGGTCGGCCACATCGGCCTCACCCCGCAGTCCGTCAACCTGATGAGCGGCTACAAGGTGCAGGGAAAAGACCTCGCTGCGATCGAGCACCTCATGCACGACGCCCTGGCCCTCCAACGCGCCGGGGCGTTCATCGTGCTGCTCGAAGGCATCCCGCGCGAAGTTGCCGCTATGATCACCGCCGAACTGCGCGTGCCGACCATCGGCATTGGCGCAGGCCCCGATTGTGATGGCCAGATCCTGGTGTTGCACGACGTGCTCGGTTTGAATTTCGGAACGCCGGCCAAGTTCGTGCGCAAGTATGCCGACGCCCGCGCTCTGATGACCGACGCCTTCCTCGCCTACAAAGCCGACGTCGAGTCACACCAGTTCCCGTCCGACCACGAGTCGTACCATTTGCCGAAGGAAACACAGGCTGCCCTCGAGACAGTCCTGGCGCGCACGCAAACGATGAAGCGCTGAGCACCACGGAGACACGGAGACACGGAGAAAACCTGCGGATCTTGTCATGCTGAGCGCAGCGAAGCATCCCTTTACCCAGCACACTCTCCGCATGCAGTTTGGTCTGTGTGGGGGCGGGTCTTCGACCCGCCCAAGCCGAGCCCCGCTCGGCAGTGATTTTCCGTCGCGATAATTTAGTATTCTCCCTGTCTCAGTGGTGAACCCTGACTCATGCAAATCCTCCGCACCATCGCCGAAACCCGCTCCGCCTGCCGCTCTGCCCAGTCCGGAGGCAAACGGCTGGGCCTAGTCCCCACCATGGGAGCCCTGCACGAGGGGCATCTCTCGCTCGTCCGCCTCGCCCGCGCACAGTGCGATGTCGTCGCCGTCTCCATCTTCGTCAACCCCGTCCAATTCGGCCCCCACGAAGACCTCGCCCGCTACCCACGTCCGTTCGAGCGGGACTGCGACTTACTGCGCGCAGAAAAGGTACATCTGCTCTTTGCCCCGACTGTCGAAGAGATGTATCCCCCGGGCACGCTCACCTACGTCACGGTTGAAGAAATGAGCGCCCGCCTCTGCGGACGTTCTCGCCCCGGCCACTTCCGCGGCGTCACCACCGTGGTCAGCAAGCTGTTCCACATCGTCGGCCCCGACGTCGCATACTTCGGCCAGAAAGACGCCGCCCAGGTCGCCATCCTGCACAAAATGGTCGCAGACCAGAACTTCCCGGTGCAGATTGAGGTGGGTCCCATCATCCGTGAGCCGGATGGTTTAGCCATGAGTTCGCGCAACGCGTACCTCGATCCGCAGCAGCGCCAGCAGGCCTTGGTGCTCTACCGCTCACTCAAGCGCGTGAAGGAACTGTTCGAGAAGGGAGAGCACGACTCGGATCGACTGATCGACGCCGCCCAGGAGATTCTTCGCAACGAACCCGCCGCTCGCCTCGACTACTTCGAAATCGTCGATCCGACGACGCTTCTCCCCGTCCCGGATGCCTCCGGTGCGCTGGTTGCTCTCGCTGCCGTTCTCGGCGCCACGCGGCTGATCGACAATATGTTGTTGCCTTAGCCAGGCACCTGCCGAGCCGAAACTCAGGGTTGATTCAGGCTGTCGTTGAGGAAGAGATCCTTGGTGGTCCCGTTCTTCTCCACTTGGATGACCCCTTTGGGGGTTCGGACAGCACAGCCTCCGCCCGCTGTTGCCGCGAAAACCTCAATTTCCGGAGCACCAGAATCCCAGCGCCAGAGTTCGCTGCCCTGTTTCACGTCGAACGCAATTAGCAATCCGCCCCGCGTGGCAAAACCTACATCCTCCTCGCCCAGCACCATCGCATCATGCAACGTGCCGGAGTACTTAGGCAGGGGAAGTTTGTAAGCGACCTCGCCATCCTGAGTTATGCGGTACACAAACTGGTCCGCCCGGACCGGAATGTCGTGCAGAACTTCTGCATTCACCCACCGGACGGAAAGCAACACTCCACCAAGACCGTCAGGAATAATTTCGCCGGTAGGAGACGCCACGGGAAAAGGAGTGCTCTCGACCAACTTCTTTCGCTTTGCCTCTTCGACTACTGTGCTTGAGTAGGAACCTTCAGGGTGAATACGCCAGAGGACAATGTTGTCGTTCTGAGAAAAAGTGATGTTCTTCGAATCCACCGTGGACCCAGGGGAACACTTTTCTGCAGCGAGTGTCCAAGTGTTAATCGTGAAAGCGACATAGGCGTCGCCATCGATGTTGATAAATAGGCCGCTGGTTTTGCTTTCGAGCAGATTCGAGGCGAATCGGCCCGGAACGCACAGTATTTTGCCTCCGGTGCCCCAGAGATTCACTTCATTCTCGTGAGACTCCGGCAGAGTCAGCCTGAACTTTTCGGTTCCGGAGACCTCGTCCCAAACCGTCAACGTGGACGACTTGCGATCAACCGATTGATTGAGCAGATGGAGCATGTTCTGGTTATTAACCGCATGTCCCACCCGGATGCCCGCAAACGTGTGTCGCCAACGCAGCTTGCCGTCCTTGCCCACAACGTAGAGCGTGTACGAATCCGCGTGTAGCGCAGCGAGAATGATCCCGCCCAGATTGTCTCCACACACTATTTCGACCCTGCGAGCGAGCTCAGGAAGCGCCCAGAAAGAAGTCTGAATACCATCCGCCGACACTCCCTGCAGATAGGTGCCGTTGGAATCCTGACTTAGAACATACAGATCAGGGCCGTCTTCTGCGGGTGTGGCAGGCATGTGGGCGAGCGTCTGCCCGAGCGGCTTCAGGCTCCACTTAATGGTTCCCTTGGGCAAGCCAGGGCCAGGCCAAATCGTGATATCACGGGCGCGCATTTCGCCCTCCCGTGTGACGGTCACCCGTACGGTGCCCGGGCTCTTGGGATGAAGCACCGTTTGACCGTCTTCGTCGGACAGCGTCGCCAGTTCTGGGTTATCAACTACCCAGGTTGCCTCTCTCAACTCGTGGCCGAAATCGTCAAGGAGTTGCAGAGGGCGTGACTCGCCGGGAAGAATATTGATCTGTACGGGTGAGATGTGCCATCGAACGTCATCTTGGCCGGCAAGAAAGCCAGATAACCCAACGAGAGCAAGAAAGGCGCCAATAGCATGCCGAAAAGCAAGCTGCACAGGAGTCTCGTTGCATGCTCTCAGCAGTGCCCGGGTGTTGCAAATTACTTATGTCACCCTCTGCGAAACCGGTGGCCGAGTGGCCACCCGCGCTGAATGACTTGCGGAACCGCTGCATATCCTTACATGCTGTGCCGATCCTTCACTACCCGCGCGCCTCCATCACGAACTTCAACCTGCTGCAAAGTTGCAGCATCTTGCCAGGGAGTCCCCTCCACCGCCATCAGATTTGTTGCAGGAAGTTCCGCGAGTCTCAGCGCCCGCCGTCCAGCCCCCACGTCTCGCCCGCGTGCGCCACAAAGAAAATCACAAACAGAAAAAGCAGGGGAAGGTGATCCAGTTCCGCTCCGAAATAGCGCCACAGCGGTGCGTCACGGCCCGGTTCCCACCAAGTGGCAGCCGTCAGGCTGATCATGTGCAGGGCGCCGACCACCGAGAACGGCCGCACCCACAACCCGATCAACAGGCTCAGCCCAATCAGTAACTCCACCACGCCCACCAGGTAGCCGAAGAACACCGCGTGCGGCAGCACCACGCCGTGCAGGAATCCCTTGTAGAGATCAATCGATCCCGTCTGGATGAATCCCTCGAGATACTGCTGAAAACCGCCGTGCGCGAAGCCCGGGCGAAACACCTTGTACTGCCCGAAGAAGAGAAAGAACACCGCCGTCAGGATGCGTACGACGGCGATCGTTCGCGCCAGGCCACTTGAACCTTTGGCCATTACGGATGCACCTCGTTCTTGAATACTTGGCCGTCTTTCATCACAAACCGTACACGCCCCAATTCGTTGATATCGCGCAAAGGATCGCCTTCGACCGCGACAACGTCGGCCAGTACTCCTGGCCGAATCTCGCCCAGTTGGCCCTGGCGATCCAGCAGTTCTGCCGCGCGCGAAGTCGCCGAGCGAATGGCATCCATGGGCGACATGCCGAATTCGGTCATGTGCGGAAATTCCTGCGCGATTGCTTCGGTCCACGGGATACCGCCCATGTCGGTACCGAACGCAATCTTCACACCCGCCTTCATAGCCTTCTTGAACGACTGTCCGTGCGCCGAGACGCGCAGGCGGTCGCGTTTGCCTTCCGGCGTATTCTCCGGCGACCAATCCTTGTAGTAGACGCTGAACGTGGGCACATACCACGTGCCCTGCTTCACCATCTGCGCCACGGCTGCGTCATCCAGATCGAGTCCGTGCTCGATCGAGTCACATCCCCCGTCGAGCGCGCGGTGCAGCCCGATCCCGCTGTAAGCGTGACACGCAACTTTCTTGCCCCAGCCATGCGTCTCGTCGACGATGGCCTTGATCTCGTCGAGCGTGAGCGTCGGCTGCGACACGAGTTCACCGTTCTTTCCCACCCACGAACGATGCGTCATGTAGACCTTGATCCAGTCGGCGCCGTGGTCAAGCTGTTCGCGTGCCGCTTTCCGGGCCTCGACCGGCCCGTCAATGATCTGCGCTCCCTTGGGTACTTCGATTTCCGGCGCATAGCCTTCGAGAGGATAGCCGCCGGTTGTCGAAATCGCGCGCGTCACCACGAATAGGCGTGGACCAGGAATGTGCCCTTCGTTGATCGCCTGCTTGATGCCAACGTCACCGTAGCCTGCACCTTCGGTTTCGACATCGCGCAAAGTAGTGAAGCCCTGCTCGAGCGCTCGCCGCACGGCAACCGTGGCCCGCGCCGCGCGATACGCCAGCGGGAACTTCAGTAATTGCACGTCATATCCACCCTCAGACGGTTCTTCGCCCTGCAGAAAGATGTGCGTGTGCGTATCAATCAGCCCAGGCAGCACCGTAGCGTGCGACAGGTCGAGGACGTTAGCGGCGGCCGGAGTCTGCGCCGCCGCGGCGTCCGTCACGCTCTCAATCCTGTTGCCGCGAATGACGATGACCTGGTTGTGCCGCGCGCTGTCAGACTTGCCATCAATCAGGGTTCCCGCACGAATCACCGTGACCGGCGCCGATTGTGCCCACGCCGCAAAGGAGAAAAGAACTGCTGCCAGACTAGCTCGCACAATTCGCATGATGTCCTCGAAGGTGGGCATCATAAATCAGGGCAGGCTTCGCGAGCCCCTGAAAATTACAAATTACCCGATTACCAAATTACAAATCCGCTGCTACTCCACCAGCGCCTCCGCCTCCACTTCCACCAGAAACTCCGGCGCAATCAGCGCTGAAACCTGCACCATCGAAGTCGCCGGCCGGATGTCGCGAAAAAATTCCCCATGCGCTTTGCCGATCTTCTCTGACTCGCGAATGTCGGTCACGAACATCCGCGTGCGCACCACGTTCTCGAGCGACGCCCCCGCCAACTTCAGCGCCCTCTCGATAATGCGGATGGCCTGCCTCGTCTGCTCCGCCGCGTCGCCCGCTCCCCACACCTTCCCGTCCGGCCCCAGACTGACTGTTCCAGATACGTGAACGTGCGGCCCCACACGCACCGCTCGCGAATATCCCACCACCGGCTCCCATCGAGCCCCGCTCGAAATGTTCTGCCTCGTCATCCGCCGCCTCCTTAAGATTTCATCCGGGCCATCACTTTTCCCGTTAGCAGCCGCTCGAGTCGACTGCCAATCCCCTAAATCTACAACGTGTTACGGCTCGAGGGATTTTCATCACCATTTTGTGCCATGCGCGCCTTACATAAGTCACTTGCGCCGGCAGTCAACCTACGTTAATTAATGTGCAACTAAGTATGTAGAAGCCGCTACACCCGCGGGTTGTGTGGGGGAGGAGCCTCATGAATCCGGAAACGAATTCGCTGGAGCAGTTCTTTCTCGAACTGGTTTCGCGCCACTACACGCACGCCATTGGGCTGCGCGATCCGCAGGTGAGCAACTACGTCGCGCACCTGCTCACTGAGTTCTGCAGCGCCGAACAACTCTACAAGATTCGCGATTGCTCTGGCCGTCCCTTGCACGATGTTGGCGAGATGCTGCTCGAATCCGATCCCGTCTTCGGCCACGCCCCTTCCTTCGACCGCGAGCGCCAGGTGCGCAAACACATCGGCGACTACACCCTGTTCTTCACCGGCATGTTCCCCGAGAGCATCAACGATCCCCGCATGCGCCGCCTGCGCGTTGACAGCCTGCTCGACTTCATCAAGGCCGGCAAAGAAAGCTACTACATTGTTTCCAAGTTCGAATATTTCGAGTATCAGAAAGTCGCGCCACTGTTCAAGCAGCTCTCAGCGCACTTCGAGGAAGCTGTCACCGGCCTGAACATGGTGAAGAACGAACTCGAAGTGTTGCAGCACCCCATCACCCGCCGCACGCCCGAAATCCTGATGTAGGCGGTGTTCGTGTGGGGGCGGGTCTCTGACCCGCCCAGGGCGAGCGAAGCTCGCCTACTGCCTGCGATAAAAACTGAGCCCCGTGTCTCCCTGGTTCAACTCCCGAACCCGCCGTAATCCCCCAAAACTCTCCCCCGGATCGAACCTCTTGTCATGCTCGGCAATCACAAGCGTCCGCCCTCCGACCATTCCTGAATCCCCCAGCGCGCCGAGCGCCGAACCGTACGCCGTCTCGATCGCATACGGCGGATCCAGAAACACGACATCCGCCGCTCCTCGTTCCCCCCAGCTTCTGACCGTCCCCACCGCGTCCGCGCGCACGATCTCAAACCCTTCGCCGACGCCCAGCGATTCCAGATTCTCCTGAAGCAACCCTGCCGCCTTCGCCGACGATTCGACAAACACGACTCTCCCTGCTCCCCGGCTGATCGCCTCAATCCCCACCGCTCCCGTCCCCGCGAACAGATCCACAAATGTCGTGCCCACCAGCGCCTCTGGATTCCCCGCGCACAGCACGTTGAACAGCGTCTCCCGCAGCCGGTCCGCGGTTGGACGCACCTCCATCCCCCGCATCGACCTCAGCGGACGGCTTCGATATTTCCCGGCAATCACCCGCATGCGCGACCGTACTCCGAAGGTTGGTGTTCCTCAGATTTCCTGCTTTGCGTTTTCACTATATACAATGGAATCGAACACTCCATCATGCGCAACTGGGCCATCCCGCTCGGGCAGCTCTTCGGAATCGAATTCCGCCTGCACTTGGCGTTTCTTTTTCCGGTGGTGTACCTGCTCTCCATCGATCCGAACAATGGCGGCCGCATCATGGGCATCCTCGGCATCTTGTTCGTCTCCACCCTGCTGCATCAACTCGCGCTGGCCATGGTGGCGAACTATTCTCGTGCCTCGGCCAAAGGAATCATTCTTCTTCCCCTCGGCGGCATCGTGATTCTGCACGAGCCCTCGGGTAAAGACGCAACCGGCGGCATCGACCTGAAGCGCGAGTTCCGCATGGCCGCGATCGGTCCGCTGGTGTACTTCGCGCTCGGCGGCATTGGGGCGATTCTGGCCTGGCTCGCAGGGCCCCCCGGCGTGTCTCTGGTCGCCCGTCCTTGGATTCACCCCTCGAACCTGCTGCGCAGCATGGTCTGGATCAACTTGCTGTTGGGCGCGGTCAACCTGCTGCCGGCCTACCCGCTCGACGGCGGCCGCTTTCTCCGCGCCATCTTTGCCCGCCACCACGACGTGGTGACCGCAACCCGTCGCGCCGTCAGCGTAGCTCACAGCCTCTCACTACTCGCCATGTTCCTGGGCGCGCTCATGCTGATCGAAAATTCCCGGCCTGCCAGCGTCTGGCTCGCCATGCTCGGCTTCTTCCTCTTTGTCGGCGCGCAACTGGAAGAGCGCTCCGTGTTCTTCCAGTCGGTGCTCGAAAGCGTCCACTTGGAAGAAATCATGCTCACCGATTTCGCCACGCTCTCGCCCGCCGACACGCTCGAAGACGCCCTGGCTAAAGCCGTACACACGCTGCAGGATGACTTTCCCGTGGTGCGCGGCACAGACTTAGTAGGAATAATTTCGCGCCAGGCCATCGTCGAGGCCCTGCGCGGCGAAGGCAACGGCTACGTGCAGGCCGTGATGAACAAGCTGTTTGAAGTCTCGCCCAAGAAGGAATCGCTGGCGACCGCGTTTCGCAAACTCACCGCGCGCTCGTCCACGCTGATTCCGGTCGTCGATGAAGAGCACCTCGTCGGCATCGTGACCCTGCAGAACCTGATGCACTCCATCGGCCTGCTCGCCGAGAGCCGCAAGCTACGCAATGGAGAGCAGGAGTAAGGCTTCCCCTGACATCTCTCTTGGAGTTTGTCATTCCGACCGAAGGGAGGAACCTGCTTTTCCCGTGGTCGCCACGAGGTGCTACGCGTGGCAATTACAGCTTGCCCAGCGTCTGCATCACGTCCGCGGAATTCCAGTCCACCGGGCCGACAAACTTGCGCCGCACCACGCCCTGCCTGTCAATCACAAACGTTTCCGGCCAGCCCGTGGTGCCGTATTTTGCTGCGGCTGTTTGTTCCGGATCGCGAACGGTGATGAAATTAATGTTGAAGCTCTTCAGAAAACGGTGATAAGCAGCATCGTCTTCGTCAATGCTGACCCCGAGGACAATCACGCCCTTGTCGCGCACGCGCTCCTGCATGCGCACCAGCGATGGCGTTTCCTCGATGCACGGCCCGCACCAGCTCGCCCAGAAATTCAGCACTACCACCTGCCCGCGGTACTGGCTCAGGCTGACCGTGCGGTCGGCATCCTTGATCGTGAAGTCAGGCGCGGTATCGCCAATCCGCCGCGGACGCGACCCGGTGTAGCAGCCCGCCAGAGCCATCCAGGTCAGCAATGCAATCAAAGCGAGAATACGTTTCATAAACAAAACTTTCCTGATTTTGTCATGCTGAGCGAAGCGAAGCATCTCTATCACCACCGCGCTGTTCGGTAAGACCAGGGATTCCTCGCGTTGCTCGGAATGACAATCCCAGGCGCAGCCTGCCTAAACTACAGCTGTACCGCCCGCGCTTCCTCCACCGCTCTCACTTGCCGCAGCGCCTCAAGCACCGCGTCCGGCACTTTCGAATCCACATGCACTACAGCAATCGCAACCCGGTCTTTCTTGTCTCCCGCCTCTTCGCGTCCCAGCGAGAAATCCGCAATGTTGATTTTATGCTTGCCCAGCGTCGTTCCCACTTCTCCGATCACGCCCGGCACATCACGATTCCGCAGGAAGATCAGGTACTTCCCCAGCGGCGCCTCCACATCAATCGCATCCACACCGATCAACCGCGGCGACTTGCCGTGTAGCACCGTGCCGCGCACCAGTCGCTCTTCGCTGACGGTCTTGAGCAGAAGCGACACCACGTTCCCCGCACCGCCCTTCACATGCGGCTTGCGGATCTCATGCACCACGATGCCGCGATCGGACGCCATCGCCGCCGCATTCACCAGGTTTGCCTTTTCTTCCAGACGCTGGTTCAAAACGCCTTTCACTCCGGCGTTGCGGATCAGCTCGGTCTTCCACTCCGCCAGCGCCCCGCTGTAGCGGATGGAAATCTCTCGCGCCGCCCCATCCGTCGTTTGGGCCAGAAACGCTCCCAGCCGCTCCGCCAGCACGATGTAGGGCTGCATCGCCTCGTATTCCTCTTCGGAAACCGAAGGCACGTTCACCGCGTTCTGAATTACACCGTGCTTCAGGAATTCCTTCACCTGCTGCGCGATCTGAAAGCCAACCGCTTCCTGCGCTTCGTTGGTCGAGCCGGCGATGTGCGGCGTCAGAATCGCATTCTCCACACCCAGCAAAGGCGAGTTCTTCGGTGGCTCCGTCGCGAAAACGTCAATCGCAGCACCGGCCACATGGCCTTGTTTAAGCGCCTGCGCCAAGTCGGCCTCGTTGACAAGCTCGCCGCGCGCGCAGTTCACCAGACGCACGCCTTTCTTCATTTTCCGAATCGAGACGTCATTGATCATGCCCGCCGTTTGCGGCGTCAGCCCGACGTGCAGTGTCAGATAGTCGGCCATGGCATACACCTCGTCGAGCGTCACGAGCCGGATTTTTCTTTCCACCGCCACCGCCGCCGAAACAAACGGGTCGTGCGCAATGATGTCCATGCCGAAGGCTTGCGCGCGCTTGGCCACTTCCATCCCGATCCGTCCGAGTCCGATGACGCCCAGCTTCTTTCCACGCAGTTCCGTGCCCTGCAGTCCCTTCTTCTCCCACTTGCCGGCCTTTGTGGTTTCGTTCGCTTTGCACACAAAGCGTGCCATGGCCAGCATGAGCGCGAGCGAGTGTTCGGCCACGGCTACGGCATTCGCACCCGGAGTATTCATCACGGCAATGCCCTTACGCGTGGCGCTATCGAGATCAATGTTGTCAACGCCGACGCCCGCGCGCCCAATCACGCGCAGTTTCTTGGCATGCTCGAGCAGCGCGGCATCCACCTGTACCGCCGAGCGCACAATCAGAGCATCGGCTGTCTCCAGTTCCTGCGCCAGCTTGCCATCAAGCTGGTCGTGGGTAACGATGTTCCAGCGCGGCTCCCGCAGCAAATCCACCGCCGAAGCCGCAATCTTTTCAGCGACAATCACTTTCATGAGATGTGTCCCTGGGATCGAGTCAAACCCTTATTCTACTTGACCGTGTGGCTGGAGCAGGTGTGGGTCCCGCAGTTTGTGTTGGGGGCAGCCAACCTGCCCTGAGAGAGAGCAGCGACCGAAGGGTGCCCGTTCGCCCCATCCGGGCAAGGCCCGGCTGCATGGTCCGCGGCTCTTACTGCGCCGCCGCCCGCAGCATCTCCCGCGGCTGCAATCCCATCACTCCCGCCACCACCGCATCCGGCATCTGCTGCACGCGAATATTGTAGGAATTCACCGCATCGTTGTAGAACTCGCGCCGGTCGGCGATGGCGTTCTCCAGTTCCGTGATCCGCGCCTGTAATTGCAGGAACCCCTCATTCGCCCGCAGTCGTGGATAATTCTCTGCCCGCAGCAGCAGCGTGTGCGTTGAGATTGCCAGGCTCTGATCCGCCTGCGCTTTCTGGTCAACGCTGGCCGCGCTCAGGAAACCCGATCGTGCCAGCGCAATCTGCTCGAACAACTCGCGCTCATACGTCATGTACCCCTGGCATACCTCAACCAGTCGTCCCACCTCGTCGTGTCGCTGTTTGAGCAACACATCAATATTCGCCCACGCCTTGTTCATGTCGTTGCGCAGCCCGACCAGGCCGTTGTAAATCGTCAGCAGGTACCAGATGGCGCCGATCGCAACGAATCCGAACGCCACTAGCAGTACGATTTCCATGCGATCTCCCGTTCTTAACGGCTCAGCAGGTACCACAAGCAAGTCAGTGTTAGCGCCGGCCCACCCCACAAGTAGAGCGAAGATTTCCAGGTCAGCGTTTGCAGCAACTGCTGCTGGCTGTGCTCGGAAATAAAGAAGGGCCACTGGCCGTCCCCGCGAGCGAGCACGACCCGGAGGTCCCCGGCAAACTCGTCCGAGGTGTTGGCATCTGGCTCCCGCTCCACCATTCGCTCACCCGGCAAGAACATTCGCTCCAGTTCAACCTGACGCTGCACGGCCGCCGCCTCCCGCCCGAGCAGCTGACCATCGCCCTGCTGCTCCTCCGCCGTGTTTTCCCGCAGCACGCCCTGCATGAAGAGTTGTTCGCCCGGGAGAATACAGAATTCTTCCAGCTTCCAATGGCTGCCCATCGACCGGCCGCGGCGCGAAAGGAAATTTTGAACGCTGTCAGGCACGGCGTCCGAAAAAGGATTGTTGTTGTAAGTTTCCTGAAACGCCGGCCGAAGATCGAGCTCCGCGCCTGTGGGATCCACCAGCAACCGGCCGGTTCCGTCGTCGAGAAACAGCGGCGCCCGCAAGATCTCCTCCGTTGCCTTTTTCCAGCTTTCTTTCTGCCGATCCCGCGTCCAGGCAACGGCGCGATAGTAATAGCATTCCTGCTGTGCCAGCGGCGAGAGCAAGGTGTAAGGCCCCACGGCCTTGCCACTCACCTCGATATGCCCGAGTGGCGCTGCCCGAATGGTCGAAGTCGGTGTATCAACAATGATTCGCTTGCGCCGCAGCAGCCCGAAGCCACGAAAAAAGCCGTAAACGCCCACGCCGCTGCCGGCTATCGCCGCAAAGTAGAGGAGAGGAAAAATCTGTGGCGAATGCGCCGGTGCGACCTTGGCAATCCATCCGACCGCAACGATCCACGCCGTCTGCAAGGAGAGACCCCGCCGTCCGCGCTTAGGATAGCGGAATCGCCCGTAGGCGCAAAGCGTGCGCTGAGCTTGCCTAGCCCGCGACGCCCGCCAGCTCCGTGCTCGCCGCCATCTTCTTCGCGTACACTTCCTGCGCCGCCTTGACCGCGGATCCGAACACTACCGGCGCCGTGCCCACTTTCGCCAGGATCTGTTCCAGAGCCGCGGCGCAAGCCACGGTGTCGAGATAGTCGTAATAACCGAGATGCGCCACTCGGAATAGTTGTCCCTTCATCTCGCCCTGACCGTTCGCGATTACGGCACCGTACGACTGCCGGTATTCCTTCACGATGGCGCCCGAATCAACGCCCGTGGGGGAAACGATCGCCGTCACCGCCGCCGCCGGACACGTCGGCGCGAACAGCTTGAGTCCCAGCGCTTGTGCCGCGGCACGCGTCATTGCGGCGCACAGTTCGGCGCTATCCACCAGCGTCTTACGGCCTTCGGCAAGATCGCCGTTGCCCATCTGGCGCACATATTCGAGCGCCGCTCCCATGCCCGCAATCAGCGATGTTGCCGGTGTGTAGGCGGTCTCTCCCTTGGCCTGCGATTTCCCCTCCTTGCGCAGGTCAAAGTAGTAGCGCGGCGACTTGGCCGTTTCCATACGTTGCCAGGCGCGCTCGCTCACCGCGCAGTAGGCGAGACCGGGAGGAATCATGAGCGCCTTCTGCGACCCGCCAATGATTACGTCCACGCCCCAGGCATCCACGTCGAAATGCGTGGTGCCCAGCCCAGTAATGGCATCCACCACCAGCAGACAGTCCGGCTGGTTGCGCACAATCTGCGCCACGCCTTTCACATCGTGCCGCGCGCCCGTTGAGGTTTCGGTTGCCTGCATGTAGACAACCTTGGCGCCGCCGATTTTCGCTTTCACTTCATCGAGCGGGAATGTCTCGCCGTATGGCCGCTTCACTTCTTCAACCGCGCAGCCAAAGGCTTTCCCAAGCCCGCTCCAGCGCTCGCCAAACTTGCCTGCCGTCAGAACGAGAACTTTGTCACTGGGTGAAGTCAGGTTCGAAACCGCCGCTTCCATCGCGCCCGTACCGGAGGAAGCCAGAATGAGCACGTCGTTCTTCGTGCCAATGAACTCTTTCAGATCCGCCAGCGTCTTTGTGAGCAACGCTTTGAAGTCGGCGGTGCGGTGATGCATGTCGTAAAACGCCATGGCCTGTTGCGCTGCAGGCAGCAGCGGCGTCGGCCCGGGAGTAAAAAGACGTTGTTTGCGCAGCATATGGTGAGTCCTTTGCCAGTAAGTTGATCATCAAGTTTATCGCAGCCGCGCCGCCTGCCGCGCGCATTCTCGCTGAAATCCGCGCCCGCCCCTATAATTGAAAAACTATGAGCCTGATCGAAAAGATCAACCAAGACATCACCACCGCCATGAAAGCGCGCGAGGAGGCGCGGCTCTCCGCGCTGCGCATGGTGAAAAGCGCCCTCAAACTGCGCGAAGTCGACAAAATGGCGCCGCTCGACGACAAAGAATCACAGCAGGTGCTGCAGACCCTCATCAAGCAGCGCAAAGAAGCGATTGAAGGCTTTCTCAAAGGTGGGCGCAAGGAAATGGCTGACAAGGAAGCTGCCGAGATCACGCTGATCGAAGCCTATCTACCCAAAGCTGCCGGCGAAGAGGAAATTGCCGCCGGCGTCCGCGCCACGATTGCCGAGATGGGGGCACCCACCATGAAGGAAATGGGCAACGTGATGAAAGCTGCCATGGCCCGCTTCGCCGCCGCCGGCATGCGCGTGGACGGAAAACTGGTCAGCGACCTGGTGAAAAAGGAGCTCGCGGGGAAGTAGAGTTTTGGGGACGCTGGTACCTGCGGATGAAGAATTCCTGCCGCCCAGCTCCAACCCCTTTATTTTCTATGAGATATAGGGAGAATTCAGTTTCGGGTCTGTCGCGGCGACAAATTTGGGGTTCGGCCTTCGCCTGGGATGCCCCCGCAAATGCGTTTGCAGCCCCGTAGGGCGTAGTTTAGAGCCTAGGGCAGGCTTCACCCCTTCCGTCTGCCGGCGGCCTCTTAAAAGGCACTCCGGGATAAGATCTTATCTTTCGGATATGGCGAGCAACCAGAAACGCATCAGTGCCCCAAATGGTAGGGATGCCCGGTACGAATCGTACAGGCGCGATACAACTGTTCGAGCAACACGATCCGGGCCAATTCGTGCGCCAGCGTCATCTTCCCGAGCGACAAAACGAGTGTCGCTTTGCGACGCGCCTCCTCGCTGAAGCCATCCGCTCCGCCGATGGCAAAGGCAAGCGGCAACGGGTTCCGTTCTTCGTGATCCTGGAGAAACTTTGCCAGCTCTTCGGAACTGAATTGCTTGCCGCGGGAATCGAGCAGCACCAGCAGGTGGCGCGAGCGTGCGCGGCCACGATCTTCGGCGAGCTGGAGCACGGCGGCTTCGTCGCGCAACTCAACGCCCTCAATTTCGCCGTAGCGCTTGAGCCGCTTGAGGTATTCCTCGGTCAGCGACTCAATTGCTCTGTCTTTGGTCTTTCCGATCCAGGCGATTTTGAGTTTCACGGGAACTAAGATACCCGATCGCTGGCTGGCATGTGGGGCGTGGGCGGGCGCAAGGCCCGCCCATCTGTGATCTAGTTGAGGCCACTCTGCGTGAGCTTAACCGCGCAGTAGGGACTCGCAGTTCCGCCGGTGACGTGGCAGTTCTGCCCATTGACGGAGCCGCGGCCGACCGTGCTGAAGTAAATGTTCATGCCGCCGTTGCCCACGGTATTGTCCACGGTGATGCCGCTGGTGCCGCCTAGGCCGGCGGGCGCAGTGCTGCAGGTGCTGGTCGGACTGCCGGCGGTGCAGGCGGTGGCAGCAGGGAATCCGGTGGTGAGGTTCGAACTCTTGATGAATCCGTCAGTTGTCCCACCAACGCCGAAGAAGACGCGATCGTTGGTTCCGTCTGAGAACTCCGTCAGCGGAGAACATTCGTCGCCCTTGGTGTTGTTGATGACCCACGTCTGTTCACCGGCGGCGGTGACGTTATGGCTGGCATCAAAGGCGAACTTGTACATCTGGGGATTCGAGGGAGCCAGCGGGGCAGCCGTTGTGCCTGAGACAAATCCGCAGCCCATGATGTGACCATTTGTGGTGCCGCTGGTCCAGAAGGTGTCATCGAAGGCTGCGCCGTGAGCGTTACCGGTTGTGCAATTGCCTCCTCCATCGCTCGAACCCATGTCTACAGCTACGTAAGTGCTGGCAGAGGTGAAGTTGGCCGGGACTTGATTGATGGCGGCGCCAATACCGATGACGTTGCTGCAGCCGGTGAAGGCGAAGACCTGGTCCATGGCGGGATTGGCCACGTCGATGACGACGACGGGCGGATCGACGATCGCTGTTCCGGCGCCATGCGTTGCCCATCCGATGGTCAGCCGCGCGGAGTAGGTGTGGGCCGCTCCCGTCAGGCTGACGGCATAGAGATATCCGTTGCCATCGCCTACGAAGATGCGGTTTACGTTCGCGTTGCTGTCCACGACAGGAGCTGTAAGCACGAGCGAGCCCGTTGTCACAATCGTGACCGGCCAGTCCGCATCGCTGACCAAAGCAGGCGCGCCGCCTCCGAACACGGGCGTGATCTTGTAGAGTTTGCCGTCATTGGTGCCCACATAGGCGGTGTCGCTGGCGTAGTCCACCCAGGGCGAAGACAAAGTATTCGCGGCGGCTGAAATCTGCACCGTGGATAAGCAGCCCGGTGTGATCGGATTCGTGCAAGTGGTCGGCGTCTTGGGCGCGATCACAGTGCCTTGCTGCGAGGGCGGCGAGGGAATCGGATTCGGCAGCACCAAGACGTGGAAGTGCGAGCCTGTATTCGTGCTCTCGACGAACGCCACCTTGGTGCCGTCGAGCGAAAGGACCGGCGAAGTCCGGTTCTGGCCGCCATTGTGGGTTCTGGTGAAGTAGGCGAAAGAAACCCAGGGCGTTCCGCTGTTACATTTGGGGGTCGCCTCGGTGTAAAGGTTATTGATACCAACGAGGTTAGCACCGGTTCCGCTCGCCAATGTCAGAGCGAAAATGACGTAGTCGGTGTTGCAGTCTTCGGCGCCGACGTCAAAACGGTACTTTGCGGGATATTGATTTGCTGGCATGTAGCCGTTCTCCAGGGAGACCGACCAGTCAATCTTGCGGTCAAGCGGCCTAGGCCGGCGAACGGGGTGACGGTGAAGATTGTCGAATGCTCGCATGCGGTTCGCCAGGTTGTAGACGTGACGGGGCTCCAAATCACCAGCCTCAAGCGCACTGGAGACGCTGTCTCCTGTCATCACTAAGTGACGCATGCTCCAGTCGGTGGGCACGCCGGCGTGTGGTTTCGCCGTGGCCGCATTTTGCGCCGGATTCTCGGCAGCAAAGGCTGAGAGCGACAGAATCAAGACAGCAAGGAACTTGAGACCGGCGTTGCTTCGCCGGCTGAAAGGTGCGTTCATCGGAATCCTCCCCGGCAAGGGGTGTTTTTCGGCTCCAATATCTGGAAGCTCTTGGTTTCAAAGTATTTTCCCGGTTTGGCAATGGGAAAGTCAGATGCCTTCGGTAATCACCGAAAGTCGAAAGTAGTTGAACTAAGAAGCGGTTATTGTCGAGGAAGCCAGAAATGACTTGAGGTCAACTAAGCGAAAAGCGGCGACACCAAGAATGTGAAGGGAAGGTGTTGGACGAAAAGGCGGGAAAAATAGGAAGGGCCATGGCCTTGGTTATGTGCCAGCCGCCAACTCCTGCGAGGGAGTTAACAGCGTGGCTACATGCACCGCCATAGCCCCTGATGTAATCACCGCTTTCGCGGTACCAGACCCCGGCTAGTCCTCGCAGAGCTTGCCGGATTTTTCGGGTCTGGCCGTCCGCCAAGTCGCCTTACCGGACGCATCACCCAGCTTACTTCGGGCTGACTACCTTGTGTGTTGCCAACCCTTTCAGCCGTCGACGACGTTCAAGTTAAACGTTGGTGAAAGCAGTGTCAACAGCGAAATCTGTGCATCGCTGTGGACGCTTGTGGAAATAGTGGTGCCCTGACATTTGTGCAACTTACGAACGAAGGCGCCGCAAGGCGGGCGGGAGCGCAGCCGTACCGCGCGCGGGCTTGGGGCGGGCGGCAGCGTTCTGGTTGGACTCGGCAATGCTCTTGATCTGAATCCGGAACATGTCTTTTTGTTCGGCAGTGAGCAGATCCCACCAGCGGGCGAGCAGGGACAGCTCGGGATGTTTGCCGGCCAGGGCGTGGGGGATGCCGCCGTATTTTTTCTCGATGCGGTCGGCCACAACCAGGGGTTGCATGCGGTCGACGGGCAAGTCGAGTACGCGGCAGATTTCGCGCAGCGCGAGCCTGGAGGGAAAGGCAACTCCTTTTACCAGCTTGCGAATGTGCTCGTAGGTGAGACCGGTACGCTCGGCGAGCTGGCGGACGGGCACATCGCGCTCGTTCATGCGTTCGGCGAGGGCTTGGGCAAAGCGCCCTTCGGGGTGGATTTCGACGGCGAGGGTCATGGGAGCTTTCGGTGCGGGCTTCGACATCTTAACACTCTTGATGCCGGACACAACTATTCGAATCCTGCTTTCAGGCACACATAATTTGTGTGTATACTGCGAACAATGTCGTACGAATGGACGGCGTATGTGGACGGGGCCGCGCGCAGCAATCCTGGCGGCGGCGGCATTGGCGTTCTTCTTCAGCCCGGCGAGGGCGGCAGCCTCGAAATCAGCCAGTGGATTCAAGCCCGCGACAATAATTACGCTGAATATGCGGCGCTTCTAGTGGCCCTGGCAGTGTGCTCGCGCCATCAGTGCCGGACGTTGCAGGTGTTCAGCGATTCCCAGGTGGTAGTTCGTCAGATCTCGGGCCTGTATCGCTGCCAGAGCCCGTCGCTGCGGCGCATCCATGAACATTGCCAGGACTTGATCCGCGGCTTCGAGCAGTTTTCCATCGAGCATATCCGGCGGGAGCAGAACTACGCGGACCGCTTGGCGCATGCAGCGATGGAGCGCGCGGACCGCGAAATGGCAGAGGTGATTTGTCCGGATTCGCTGTTACATTGGGCGCTGGCGGATGTTCAGGGAGCGCCGGTGCTCGCAGGCATTCCGGCATAATCGGAACTGGGGGCGGGCGAGTCGCCCGCCCCCACACAAAACCAAATTGCAGCTTCACTCACTCAGGCAGGGTGCCCGCTCACATGCGCACGGGCGAGGACGCCCGTGCCTCCACTTATCCAGATCCCTACAGCGTGTGCATGTAGACCAGCAGGTCCTGAATCTGCTTCTCGTTGAGGACCTGGCCATAAGCGGGCATCTGCGACCGGCCGTGCACGATGATGTCTCCCACGCGATCGTCGTTGGCAGGCAGACCGCTCAGAGACATGTACTGGCGTTTGAAGAGGCCTTTCAGCGGCGGGCCTTTCTTGCCTCGCGAGGAGTAAGGCTCGTGACAGCGATCACAGTACTCGTCGTAGACGCGACGGCCGGCCGCTTCCCGGGGATTGAGACCCAGTTCCTCGTTGGATTTACGGCGCTCATCGCAGGCGGCCAGGAGGGTAATTCCGACGAAAAGCAGGCTCACCACGGAGACACGGAGACACGGAGAAAGGCGCGGGGAACAGTGGAGATTCTTTTGTGCGGGCATCATGCGTGTTGATGGCGGGCAAGCACTGACGGCCGACCCGACTTACAATCATAAAGTAAAGCCATGGCAATTGTGGTCAAGCGCGTTTACGAGAAGCCTGCAAAGAACGACGGGGCACGTGTATTGGTGGACCGGCTGTGGCCTCGGGGGCTTACCAAGGAAGCAGCCGCACTCGACCTGTGGCTGCGCGATGCGGCTCCCTCCAACGAGCTGAGGAAGTGGTACCACGCGCACCGGGAGTCCTGGAATCTGTTCAGCAGACGGTACCTGAAGGAATTGCGGCAGGCGGCGGCCACGGCGGCGCTGGAAAAGCTCTATGAGTTGGTAGCTGAACGCAGCCGGGTGGCACTGCTGTATGCCGCGCACGATGAAGAGCACACTCACGCTCACATTCTGCGTCAGCTGATGGAAGGGATGAAGAAGCCTCCCACGGGGACCGGACCGGCGGGTGCGGCGAAGCAGCGCGCAGTGCGGAGGCGGTAGCGTTCGGGAGCTACTTCCGCTTCTTTTTTGAATCTGGAACGTCGGCGAGAATTGCCTCCACCAGCCGGTCAATCGTTTCGCTGATCACTTTGCCGGGAGCGTTCTGGCTGTCGGTCAGAATGGAGAACACGACTTCATCGCCCGAGTCGGTGGTGGCAAACCCTGAAAGCGCGCGCACATGGCTGAGAGAGCCGGTCTTAGCCTGGACGCGGCCTTTGGCGGGGCTGACTTTAAAGCGATCGGCAAGAGAGCCATTGACGCCCGCAACGGGCAAGGTCTCGCGAAACTGAGAGCCCCAAGGTTGCGAAGCAGCGTACTGCAGCAGCCGTGCAACGGCATGCGGTGAAACCAGGTTCTGCCGCGACATGCCCGAGCCATCCAGAAGTACGAACTGATCTTCCGGCACGCCGGCCTCGATCACAAAACGGCGCACGGCTTCTTGTCCGGACTGGAGGCTCCCGCCACTTCCCTTCTCGTGACCGATCGAGCGCAGAAGAAGCTCGGCGTGCAGGTTCTGGCTCACTTTATTGATGACGCGCAGGTCCTCGGAGAGCGGCAGGGAATCATGCGCGGCAAGGGTTGCACTTCCGAGAGATGACGCTCCGCCACCCGAGCTGGCCACGGCGTGTGCCGTGAACGTGGTAAGGCTCGCAACCTCGGTGTGATGGGCGCGAGCATTGCCGTAGATGAGCACGCCGCGCTTACGCAGCAGATCGCGGAAGAGGCGCGCGGCAAAGAGCGCCGGGTCGTCGATGGCGAGGGCTTCCGTCACGCCGGGATCATCGAGCGGAATGCTGCCCCAGATGGAGAGAGTTTCGCCGCCGGGCTCGCGGTTCATCACCAGGTGACGCGGCCCCGTTGCCGCGGGCGCGGTAAGCAGACGATTGTCGATGTGATAGTAGTCGGTGAACGGTTCGAAGGAGAGAAAAGCTCGATCGCCAGTGTGTTCCCCGGGCCAGATGCGGCAGCTCACGACGTTATCGCTGATAGTGAGGGCGGAAGCGGGAGCGCCGTCGGACCACATGAGATCGTCCTGGCCCCAGCCTTCGCTGTAGCGCTCGAAGGCGAAGTAGGTGTCGTCGCCGACGATGTCGCCGTCAATGACCTTCACGCCTTTCTGTACAACGGCATCGGCCAGTTCTTCCAGCAAACGAGTGGAATTGGCAGGTGGCTCGGTTGAGGGCGTGTAGACGTAGGGCAGGATGCGGCCGGAAAGATTGGGATCGCCGCGGCCTACAAGGATGAGATCGCCGGAGAGGCGGCCGTACTTGTCGGGAGGAGTGGCAGTCTCAACCGTCGTGTGGAAGCGGAAGTCGGGGCCGAGAAGAGCGAATCCGGCGGCGGTTGTGAAGAGCTTGGTATTCGAGGCGGGAAGAAAAAGCTTGTCGGCGTTCTGCGCGAAGAGAGTCTTGCCCGTCTTGATGGAGATGATCTCGATGCCCCAGAAGCCGTGCGAGACCTCCGGTGCGGATAAAACCGTTGCGATCCGCTCGGGGAGGAGCTTGGGCTTGGCGGCTTGCAGCGGAAGCACGGTTACAACCAGTGCGAAGAAGAGACCGAGGAGACGAGGCATAGCTTCACAGGATTGTAGCGTGACGGGGGTTGCCTGTGTCGCAGGCAATTCGGTGCTGCCGGCAGTGCGCGGGCGAGGACCCTTCGGTCGCTTACACTCGCTCAGGGCAGGCAGCCCGCGCCCACACAGGCTTATGGGCTAGAATCGGCGACATGCGGCAGAAGTTCGAATGGGACCTGGGGAAGCGACGGCTTGCGCTCGGGGAGCGGACGCTCGTCATGGGTGTGGTCAACGTCACGCCGGATTCGTTTTCGGATGGAGGATTGCATTTCGACCCAAAACACGCTGTAGGGCACGCGTTGCGTCTGCTCGATGAAGGGGTCGACATCGTGGATGTCGGAGGCGAATCCACGCGGCCGGGCGCGGGCGTGCGGCCGACAGCAGGGGGGCAGAACTTTGCGCGGCAGCACGTCTCCGTTCCGGAGGAGGAAGAGTTGCGGCGCGTGATCCCGGTCGTCGAAGCAGTGAAACGAGCACGCCCGGATGCCGTGGTTTCCGTTGACACCTACAAAGCTGCAGTCGCAAGCGCGGCGGTGACGGCGGGGGCGGAGATCGTGAACGACGTGAGCGGGTTTCTCTGGGATGCAGCGATGGCGACGACGCTGCGAGGGCTCACCTGCGGCGCGGTTCTGATGCACATGCGTGGACGTCCGGAAGAGTGGCGCACGCTGCCGCCGATCGGGGACGCCCTCGGTGTAGTCAAACGGGAATTGCGCGACCGGACGGGGAAGGCGCTCGAGGCTGGTATCGCCGGGGAACGGCTGGTGCTGGACGCGGGTTTCGGGTTCGGAAAAAACTTCGATGAGAACTATCCGCTGCTCGGCCGTTTCGGCGAACTACAGGAACTTGGCTTTCCGCTGATGGCGGGAGTTTCACGCAAATCGTTCCTGGGCCGCACGGTGGCGCGGCACGGCAAGGATGCTCCCACGGCGGAGCGGCTGGCCGCGACACTTGCGGCCGAGACCGCCCTGGTCCTGTCAGGGGTGCACATCCTTCGCACGCATGATGTACGGGCTTGCGTGGATGCTGTGTGGGTTGCTGAGGCAATTCTGCGAGCGCAAGGATAAGTCGCGCGAGGTCCAGAAAAACTTCCTTGGATTCCCTGACCAAACTCGCGCAGGATGGCCGCGTAACCGTACGGAGAGAAGGTGCGCCAGATCCAGAGGGCAACTGCGTTGTTTACTGGATGCAGCGGGCGCAGCGCGGCGTGGATAATCCGGCGCTCGATGTGGCCGTGGAAGCGGCGAACGCGCTGGGCAAACCGGCGGTGGTGTTCTTCGCGCCCGTTCCCTTTTATCCGCACGCCAATTTGCGACACTACCGTTTCTTGAACGAAGGCATTCCTGAAATCGCGGCGGATGTGCGCACGCGGCGGGTTGGCTTCGTGTTACGGCGGTATCCCGAACATAGCCTGGTGAAGTTCTGCGACGAGGTGCGGCCTTGCCTGGTGGTGGGAGACGAGAATCCCATGCGGGAGCCGCGCACTTGGCGCGAGAAGGCGGCGGAGCGCCTGCGAGTGCCGCTGTGGACCGTAGACGCCGACGTGGTTGTGCCCAGCAAACTGCTCGAGAAAGAGCAGTATGCTGCGCACATTATTCGCCCGAGAATTCAGGCACGGTTCAAGGAGTTTTTGATTGCGCCGAAGAATACGAAAGCGAAGGTGGTGTGGGAGCAACCGCGCGGATTGGCGTCCCTGCCGGAAGATTTCGATGTGACCGAAGGCTGGTCGCTCGACCGGTCGGTCGAGCCTGTTTCGACGTTTCGCGGGGGGCGGGGAGAAGCCATGCGCCTGCTCGCGGAATTTGTAAAGAAGAAACTGGCGCACTACGGTACCGACCGCAATAAGCCGGAGAAGGACGGCACGACGCGGCTTTCGCCTTATCTGCACTTCGGGCAGATTGGTCCGCATACGGTGGCCCTGGCGGTGCAGAAGGCGGATGCGCCGAAACCGGCTAGGGAGGCGTTTCTCAACCAGTTGCTGGTATGGCGCGAGTTGGCGGTCAACCTCGTTCACTTCAATCCCGACTACGACAACTTTGAGTGCGGGGAGGCGTGGGCGCACCGCACGCTCGCTGCGCACGCCAGGGATCCACGGCCCGTCGCGTACTCGGTGAAACAATTGGAGAACGCCGAGACGCACGATCAACTCTGGAACGCGGCACAAATGCAGTTGGTGCGCGACGGCTGGATGCACAACTACATGCGCATGTACTGGGCGAAGAAGATACTGGAGTGGACGACGTCGCCGGCGGAGGCGTATCGCATTGCGGTCTACCTGAACGACAAGTATGAGTTGGACGGGCGCGATCCGAACGGGTATGCGGGGATTGCGTGGTCGATCGTGGGGAAGTACGACCGGCCGTGGTTCGAGCGGGAGATTTTCGGGCAGATTCGCTACATGTCGGGCGC
>Ga0075014_100000070_pt1 | contig 33458 bp, 26 predicted proteins | sample AleBraG_ABR_2014_FD_71472 | JGI IMG/M metagenome (GOLD analysis project Ga0075014, IMG submission 71472) | Freshwater sediment microbial communities in response to fracking from Pennsylvania, USA - Alex Branch Run_MetaG_ABR_2014 | ecosystem: Environmental > Aquatic > Freshwater > Creek >... | reverse complement strand
TAGTTGTCAGCGAATTTCTCTGTGCGATCATGGATCAATTCGAAGCGGTGTCACTTGATCCGCTGCAGGTCGAAGTGCGCGTGGATCGGCTTGTCCTTCATCATGAACGTCCAATCCTCGGTGTGATGGTTGGCGTCGATGATGGTGAACACCGAATGGTGCATGTGGTACTCCGTGCTTCCGCTGATGTCCTTCAACTCGAACTCGACCGTCTTGGCGTCCGGCGACATCTTGCCGGTCATGCGCGGGCGGTTCCCCGCGTCGCAATAGTGAACCAGCGTGAGCTGGTCGCCGTCCAGGTAGAGCATTGTGACCGGATGGTCGTACTTTGTCGCATCCAACGGCGTGCCTGCTTCCTGGAACTCGTGCACGAGGACGTGTCCCCGTGAGGTCACGCGCAGCGAAGCGTGCATCTTGCTGCCTGACATGTCCGGCGCCTCCGGGACGTTGACAATGCCTTCCCACTCCCCCGCCAGGGTTTTCATGGTCGTGAAGGACTGCTGCGCCTCGGACGGCACAGCAGCCACGGACTTTTGCGCGTCGGACTTTGGAGCGTCTGACTGCGCAAAGGCCCCGGTCGAGAGCAACATCAGAACAACAAACAACAGAAAGCCATGGAATTTCATTGTTTCAGTCTCCTTATCAGGCGCTAGGGGCGCGCCATCCTTTGACTGATATACTTAACTATATCACTATCTCACATGTCAAGTCTTTTCTTCTTATGGCGCGGCGGGGCCGAGATTGCTGGGTTCGGGTGGCGCAGAGGTCCGGCAGCCTTCCCGCTTCTGCTAATCTGTCACGCAGCCTGCGTTCAGGCTGGGGAGAAGAACTGTGCAAGTTGTAGCTGGAGTGGACCTGGGCGGCACTGCCGTCAACTACACGTTGCTGAATCAGCAGGAGAAGTTTCTGATCGAGGGGTTATGTGAGCATCCCGCGCTGGCCAAGCAAGGCCCCGACATCTGCCTGCAGCAGATCGCGGACGGCCTGAAGATCGCCGCAGACAAGGCGGGCGCTCGGCTGGAAGACGTGGTCGCGGTCGGGCTCGACACACCGGGTCCGGCCAGTGCAGCGGGCCGGTTCAGCGCGCGCGGATCGACGAATTTTGTTCATCCCAAGTGGGCGGGATTCGATATCCGCGAGGGTCTGGCGCACAAACTGGGGAGGCCGGTCTCCTATTTGAACGATGCCAACGCGGCCGCGCTCTGGGGGCACTACGCCATTTTTGGCTCGAAGAGTCACGAGACATCGATCTCCATCGTGATCGGCACGGGCAACGGAGGCGGCATCATTCTCGACGGGCACGTCGTCAAGGGCAAGAACGGATTCGGGGGAGAACTGGGGCACGTGCTGATTCCCTACCAGGGCATCGCCGGCACTGACGGGATCAAGCCGCACTGCAACTGCGGCCGGACCGGCGATCTGGAGTCGCTCTGCTCGCTCACGGGAATCGAAAGAAATATCCTGCCCTACTTTCTGCCGCGGTATCCCGGTCACGAACTGGGAAAGATGGATCTTCACCAGGCGGCAAAACTCGTGCGTGGTATGGCCGACAACGGAGATGCGCTGTGCCGCGAGGTTTTCCGGGTGCAGGCGCATGCTCTGGGTCTTTTCTTCGACGAGATGGTGAACACGTTCGATCCGGATGCGTTCATTGTGGGCGGAGGCGCCCTGGAGACGAGTCAGGAGTTCCAGCGCTGGTTCATGCAGCAGATTCGCGCCGCCATGCCCAGCCAGCGCGAGGAACAGGCAGGCATTCCCATCCATGTGATGCCGAATGGCGATACCGCAGGAGCGCGAGGCGCGGCCATCGAAGCGCTCGAACTTGCCCGGGCAAGCGGACTGGCGTAGGACGGGCTGCGGTCTGTCTGGAAATGGGATTTTGGCGCGCAAAAAACGAAAGCGCCCCGATCCTTGCGGATCGTGACGCCCGTCGAACAGCCCTCCCCCGAAGTCTGCTCAAGACCACCCTACCCCCTGTGCGTTTCTTTGAAAATGGCTCGAATGGGCTACTGTGGAAAAGGCCCCGCGCCCGAAAACGCAGGTGCAGCTTGGGTTTCGGCCAACTGCACCGCCGACAGTGCCTGTGGAAGAATCTCGAGAAAACGGGTTACTTCGGTATTTGTGTTGAAACGCCCGAGGGTCACGCGCAGCAAACCAAGCGCGCGTTCCGCCTCAAACCCCATAGCCAGCAACACGTTGGAAGGACCCGGCGTGTGATGCGCGCTGCATGCGCTGCCGGAAGAAACTGCAACGCCCAATTCATCGAGAGCCTCAAGAATCCGCCCGACCTCCCGCTCCTGCCCGAGCAGTCCGAGACAAAGATGTCCCGGCAAACGGTGAAAGGGATGGCCAATAAGATAAGCGTTCGGAACGGTCTGCTCCAGTTGGGCGAGAATCGACTGGCGCAGTTCGGCGTGGCGAACCGCTTCGCTGGCAATCTCTGCTTTAGCCAGGGCCGCGGCCGCGCCGAAGCCGACAATCCCCGCCACGTTCTCTGTCGCCGAGCGCAGGCCTTGCTCCTGTCCGCCGCCGAATACAACCGGTGACAGCTTCACGCCGCGGCGCACATACAAGGCGCCGATTCCCTTTGGTCCGTGGAGTTTGTGCGCAGATAACGAAATCAAATCCGCCGGCAATGTGTTTACGTCGAGGGGAATTTTGCCTGCAGCTTGCACCGCATCCGTATGAAACAGCGCACCGCGCTGCTTGGTGATGCGCGCCAGCTCGTCGAGCGGCTGCACGGTCCCGACAACGTTGTTCGCGGCCATGATCGAGACAAGCCGCGTCTCCGGCCGCAGGGCCTGCCGCAGACTCTCGGGCGCCACCCGGCCGTCCCCGTCCACCGGCAAGTACGTGACCGCAGTCCCCGATTGCTCGAGGAAACGACAGGTTTCGAGCACCGCCGGATGCTCGATGGCGCTGGTGATGATGTGACATCGTCCTTCGGTCGCGCGCACCGCGCCGACGAGCGCGAGGTTGTCGGCCTCGGTGCCGCTGGCCGTAAACACAATCTCCGCCGGATCGGCGCCAAGCAGATCAGCCACCTGCGCCCGCCCCGTGTCGACTGCCTGCCGCGCCTTGCGTCCTTCGGCATGTGTGCTCGACGCATTGCCAAACTCGCCGCTGAGATAAGGCTCCATGGCGAGGAAGACTCGCGGATCGAGCGGTGTGGTTGCGGAATGGTCGAGGTAGATACGCGCTGCCATAGTTTTCTCCGTGCCGGCTGCGCTGGGCCCTGCGCGCCGCAAAAACACAAATGCCTCATCCGGGATGGAGAGGATGAGGCAGCGTCCTCACCGAATCTCATGTCCCCCGCGAACCGGGCGGGAATTGGCACCGATTGATCAGGCTGTTGCCTGATCCGGTTGTCGTGGCTTCTCCGGGCCCGTTACCCTCAGCCACTCTGCATGAGACTGCGGCTTACCTCAGGCCCACGGCCTGAGTAGTGCAACGATAGGGGTCGGGCGAGCCGGCTGTCAAGACCGCGGATCACTCAAAAAACGCGGCTTCCGCATCAGTTCTTTGCATTGGAACGAGAGACGGCGCCCGCAATCACCCGGCCCACAACCAGCAGAGTCAGCAGCGAGATCACGCCCAGTGAGATCACACAGTAAATGCACCATACGCCGAGGACCTTGTCCTCTATATGCGCAAGATGGAGCGAAAATGCGAGCGCAACCAGCACGGGAAGGAGCATCAGGCGGTACGCTTTTCGCAGCGCCAGCACCCCCAGCAGCAGGTACCCGGCAATGCCAATAACCGCAACCGGCACGCCGCGCAGCACAGCATAAGGACTATGGTTCACGATCCCGCAGTCCCACCGGTCGTTGATGCTGCACGGAGAAGAGTCCGTGCGGTAGTGCTCGCGCAAGGCGAGCGACGACGACGCAATGCCGACGATTGCCAGTAGAAGCAGAACCCATTTCATGCGGGTGACTCCCAGGACAATGTAGACGAGGCGGGGAGGGATGCGCTAGGTGTCACTTCCATGCGGGATCGTGTTCTAACCCCGTGATTGAGAACGTGTCCTTGAGTATGATTCCAAGGCATATCATTCAGCAGATGTATATTCTTGCCTATATCTGCATTTCAATTGCTGGTCTGCTAGCCGGCGCAGCCGTGGGATGCATTGGTGGCTTGTCGCTAGGGTGGTTGCTGGCGCTGGGTTACCACAGGCACGGGCCGTCTGACCCTGGCGATGCTCCCGTATATGTCTCGATTGGCCTGATGCTGGTCGGCGCATGTCTCGGAGCGATTATCGGCTTCGCCATCGGAGTTATCTTTTGCGTGCGATTGGCGCGACGCAAAGCACTCAGTTCGTCCTCTTGAACCCTTACCAGGGTGCACTCCGCGCGGTTCTCCTGTACCCCATTTTCATCTCCGCGGCGGGTGGCCCTGCTTAGACTTCCCATCCTAACTCTTCGGGGTGCCCCGTCCAAGCTCCGCTTGGGCGGGGGTGTTCCACGGATCACCACATGGTGAGCGGCCGGCAAGAATCAGCCGCGGCCGGGGGATTGTGTTTCAGAAGTGGACTTCTTGAAAATCTCCTGTGTCAGATATTGGGGGACTCGTGACGCCCAACGCATCATTCTTACAACGAACGAAAATCGCCGCCCAAGCAGAGCTTGGACGGGGCACCCTCAAGACTTTACATCGCGCGTGCCGCACCCCTCGCCCCCTCCCATTTCGCCTGCGCTCCTCCACCCGTTACAATGCCTCCGCCATGTTTCGACAACCTCTAGCCTTCGTTCTCTTCGCCACGACCACACTCTTCGCCGCCACCCCGCGCACCATGCGCCTCGACTACTACCACACCGGCAACGATCACTCCGAGACCTTCAGCCTTGGCGAGTTCGTGCTCGAACCGCTCCCCTGGCCCGGCAACCCGAACAAGCCGATCGATGACACCAACCTCGGCAAGTACTACTTCGAGGTCCGCGATCGCGCGACCAACAAGGTCGTTTATTCGCGAGGCTTTTCCTCGATTTTCGGCGAGTGGGAAACGACCGATGAAGCGCGGCAAGTCAACCGCACATTCGGCGAGTCGCTCCGCCTCCCCGCTCCCGAGCGCCCCGTGCAGATCGTCCTGGAGAAGCGCGACGAGCAACATGCCTTTCATGAAGTGTGGTCGGTGAATCTCGATCCCAAGGACAAGTTCATCAACCGCGCCACCGTGAAGGCGCCCGCCAACCTCATGGAGTTGCAGAAATCCGGCGATCCAGCAACCAAGGTCGACTTCCTCATCCTCGGTGATGGCTACACCGCCGCCGAATTGCCCAAGTTCGAGAAAGACGCCCATCGCCTGATGGACATCCTCTTCTCCACCTCGCCCTTCAGAGAGCACCGCGCCGATTTCAATGTCTGGGGCCTCTGTCCTCCGGCCGAGCAATCCGGCATTTCGCGGCCTTCCACAGGCGTGTATCGCAACTCGCCGGTGGGCGCGACCTATGATGCGTTTGACTCGGAACGCTACATCCTCGACTTCGACAACGCGCGCTTCCGCAGCATCGCGCAGTTCGCGCCCTATGAGTTCGTCGAGATTCTTACCAACTCGAACACCTACGGCGGAGGAGGAATTTTCGGCCTCTACTCGACGGTTGCGGCCGACAGCCTCTGGTCGCCCTACGTTTTCGTCCACGAATTCGGCCACCACTTCGCCAGCCTCGCCGATGAGTACTACACCTCAGACGTTTCCTACAATCCGTCGACCAAACGCATCGAGCCGTGGGAGCCGAACTGCACTGCGCTCGCCGACAAGAAGGATTTCAAGTGGGCCGACCTGGTCGCCGCCGATACGCCGCTGCCCACTCCCTGGAAGAAGAAAGAATTCGAGGACTATTCGCAATCCATCCAGACGCGACGCCACCAGATCCGCGCGGAGAACAAGCCGGAATCCGTCATGGACGCCCTGTTCACCGAAGAAAAGCAGCACGAGGACGCGGAGCTCGCCAAAGAGGAGTACGGTGGCAAGGTCGGCGCCTTCGAAGGATGCAATTACGAGGCCAAGGGGTACTACCGTCCGCAGGCGAACTGCATCATGTTCACGCGCGACAACAAATTCTGCGCGGTCTGCCGCCGAGCGCTCGAACGCGTCATCGCCTTGTACACCGCCCAATGACGCGCTCTTAGTACACTGTTCCCCATGGACATGATCTACGGCATCCACGCCGTCACCGAAGCGATCAAGTCGCGTGGGCGCGCATTGCAGTACGTTGGCGTGGCGAAAGAACGCCACGACCTGCGCCTGCAAAAGGTCATCGACGCCTGCCGCTCCGCCGGAATTTCAGTGCGCTTCGTCCCGCGTCCGGAGTTGGAAAGGTTAGCTGGCAGCGACGCGCATCAGGGCGTGGTCGCCGTGGCGGCCGCCAAAGAGTATTGCGACATCGAGGACCTGCTCGCGGCGCGCCGCGGCGCAAGAGCCTTGATCGTTGTTCTCGACGGTGTCGAAGACCCGCACAACCTTGGCGCCGTCCTCCGCACCGCCGACGGAGCCGGCGCGGATGGCGTCGCCATTCCTGAGCGCCGCGCCGTCGGCGTGACCGCCACCGTGGCCAAGGCCTCCGCCGGAGCCAGCGAACACTTGCCCGTCGCCAAGGTGACCAACATCACGCGCACACTGGAGACGCTGAAAGCGCACGACATCTGGATCGTCGGCCTCGACGAGCGCGCCCCTCAGGCCTACGATTCCCTCGACTACAACATGGATTGCGCGCTCGTGCTCGGGGCCGAAGGCAAGGGCTTGCACGACCTGGTACGCAAGCAGTGTGATTTTCTGGTCTCCATCCCCATGCTCGGAAAGGTACCCTCACTGAATGTCTCGGTGGCCGCAGGTGTGATCCTCTACGAGGTGGTGCGCCAAAGGCGCCTGGCTGCATCTAAGTCGAAATGACCCGCCTACGTTCGGCCCTCCTCGCGCTCGCCCTCGTTCTGCTGGGTATCTCTGCCTCTGCCGCTCTCGATCGTGAAGCGTTCACCTTCACCAACTATGCGCTCGATCTGCGCATCGAACCGCAGCAGCAGCGCCTCGCAATTCGCGGCAAAGTCACCCTGCGCAACGATTCCGCGCTGCCGCAGCGGGTGGTGGTTCTCCAGATTTCCTCCAGCCTCACCTGGCGCTCCATTCGCGCCGAAGGCAAGCCGGTGCAGTTCCTCTCCCAGACTTACACCTCCGACATTGATCACACCGGCGCGCTCTCGGAAGCCATCGTCACCTTGCCCCACCCCGTCGCACCGAAAGCCTCGACTGAACTCGAGATCGGATACGAAGGCGTCATCGCTGGCGACGCGACTCGCCTCACGCGCATGGGCGCTCCGGAAGACGTGGCTCGCCACAGCGATTGGGACCAGATCGCGCGTGACTTCACGGCTCTGCGCGGCATCGGTTACGTAGCCTGGTATCCCGTCGCCATGGAAGCGCAAAATCTTTCCGATGGCGATGCAATGTTCCGCGCCCTGGGTAAGTGGAAAGCGCGCCACGCCGCTTCCACATTGAAACTTTTGCTCACGGCCGACGCCGCCGCGGCTGCCGACCTTTTCACCCTGGTGTGCAATGGCGAGAGCACTCCCATTTCCGCTGATTCGCCCGGCCCCGCGCCGTGCGCCTTTTCTCCCATCGGCAACGCGGTTCCCGTGCTCTTCCTCGGTGCTTACGATCTGACCGAAACGGAACACCTGCGGCTCTTCCATCAGCGCGAGCATCCAGCCACCCTCGAAACTTATGCCGCTGCCGCCGCCGAGGCCACGGCCCTCGTCACCACTTGGTTCGGCCCGCCCAGGCGCAAAGCGGTCCTCGTAGAACTCGCCGACGATGGCGCCGCCCCCTACGAAGCCGCGAATCTGCTCGCCCTTCCTCTAGCGCACAACGACGCCACGATGGCCAAGGGATTGCTGGCGCATCAACTCACGCATGCCGCACTCGCCTCACCGCGATTGTGGATCTATGAAGGTCTGGCTCATTTTGCCCAGGCTCTGGTTTTGGAACAGCAATCCGGCCGCGAAGCCGCACAGACGTATCTCGGCCTGCATCGCGCCGTCGTGTTGCAAGCCGAGAAAGATGGCAGCCAGGCGCTGACAGATGCGACCGACGAAACCTTGTACCGCAGCAAAGCCGCGCTCGTCTGGTGGATGCTGCGCGACCTCGCCGGCGAAGAAGCTCTCAAGCAAGCGCTCCACGCTTACAAACCCGAGCAAGACGAGACCCCAAGGTATTTCGAAAATCTTCTGCCGGCCTGCTCCAGGCGCGACCTGGGCTGGTTCTTTCAGGATTGGGTCTATAGCGACGCCGGCCTGCCCGACTTCCGCATCGAGTCGGTGAACACCCGCAAGATGACCGCTGAGTCTTACGTGACTGCGATCACGGTTGAAAATCTCGGTGGGGCAGCCGCCGAGGTGCCGGTGATCGTCCATTCTCAACAGGGTGACTTTACCGAGACGATCGAGGTGTACGGAAAAGCGAAGGCCGTAATCCGTGTGAGTACACCCGGAGAACCGCTCGAAGTGCGCGTGAATGACGGCCGCGTGCCGGAAACCGATCTCTCCAACAACACATTCAAGATAAAGGTCCCTTAGTAACGCAGGCAGAAGGGCAGAACGTTTGACGAACCGCTGCACGTGGGCGAGAATGAATAGGTCGGTTCCTTCCGCGTGGGCCTGTGGCGCAGCTGGGAGCGCGCTTCCATGGCATGGAAGAGGTCGTCGGTTCGATCCCGACCAGGTCCACCATCTTTTCAAGTATTTACAGATACCCCACTTTTCAGTTTGGTAGCATTTGGTAGCGAAACGGTCGTCCCGCGCGTGACCCCTTCCAAATTAGGAAGGAGTCGAAGCTCGGCACTGATGGCGTCGACCGTCTTCTGCACGCTTTCGGGAATCTCCTGCATGTAAACGTCCGTTGTCGTTGCGATGCGCGGGAGTGCCTGAGCACACCTTGAATGTCCTTCACTGTCCCCTTTCTTCTGCGCCAGCGTGGCAATCGTGCGCCGGATCACTTGGAAGGTCAGCTTGGGCAACTCAAGTTCCTGCTCCAACCTATGAAGAACCCGTTTCCGGTAGTTGTTGCTGTCCATGAATCCGCTTTTTTTGTTCGGAAAGATGAACGCCTCCGGAGATGAATTGGGGGCATCCCTGGAATCCGCCTCGGCCGAGCCCATCGTTGGGATGGTTCTGGATGGCATCTGTGCGGTCGCGGGGGAAACGGGAGGGTATCTCTTCGCCGTCGGAATTCCAAAATACTACAGCTGGGGCTAGAATTCTGACGCAATGAGTATCCCTGACTATCAGAGCATCATGTTGCCACTCCTCAAGCACACGTCTGACGGGAAAGAGCATTCCGGTCCGAGCCTGGCCGATGCACTCGCAGCAGACTATAAGCTCACAGATTCTGAACGGCGGGAAATTCTTCCTAGCGGCGGGCAGTTCATTTTCGACAACCGCGTGGGCTGGGCCCGAACGTACATGAAGAAGGCGGGGCCCCTTTCATCTCCGAAACGCGGCGTGGTGCAGATAACGGAGCGTGGCCTGCAGGTTGTCAGAGATTGCCCAAACCGGGTAGACAACAAGGTGCTTCGACGATTTCCCGAATTCCTTGAATTTCAAAGTGCCAAGACGGAAGACGTAAAAGAAGCGCCGGAGGCGGCAATCGCTGAGCAGCTCGACCCACAGGAAAATATTGAGGCTGGTTTTCATCGAATTCAGAAGCAGTTGTCGGCTGAACTGCTGACTCCGACACTCTCGGTGGAATCGAAGGCCAGAGTCGACGGTGGGCGATTGGAGCTGCCACTTTCCCAGAAGCCTCTTGTCCGATGAGGAGTGGCAATGCTCCCCATCAGTTTGAGCGCTTCCAGGTCGATGACCTGCACGGAGTTGTAGCACAGAACGTACAGCCGCTTGGTTTTGGATGCCAACTTAGATTCCAAGGCCACATCGGGAATCTCGATCTCCGCTTTCTTTTGATCCCGCTGAAACGCGAACAGAATGGACTTGCCCGTTTTCTCCACGCGAGCTCTCAGAGTCAGACCGCTGGTTTGGTCAGCCAGCGCGTCGGCCAGAACAAATCCTCCATCAACCGTTTGCAGGAGAGACCGGTTGGCGGTGGAAACGACGTGCAGGTGAGCCTGTCCGTTCTCCTTTATTCTCCCGCCGTCATCCGCAAGGATGAACAGACGGTCTCCGTCGGGCGACCGAGCAAGGTTACGCGGGATGCCGGGTAAAGAAATCTCTTTGCTGTCCGCCAGGTTCGTCAGATTGACCAACACGAGCGTGTGGGTGGCGTTAGTCTTGCCTTCCTTGTCTCTCTTTCCATAGAGCACGGCCGCGGTGTCACCCGAAATATGCAGCATGGCGTCCACCTCATTCGTCTTGCATGGAAGCGGCAAACGGCCGGCGATGCTGGCTTTGGCAACGTCCAGTTGCACAATTTCGGGGTTCTCACCCTTCTTCCCCCAAGCAAGAATAGTCAGGAATTTTCCCGAGCCGTCCCACGCCGCATTGATCTCGCCTTGCGGCCAACGTGTCGACGGATGCGCCACAGCATTCCAACCGACCTTGTCGAGTCGGGCCACCAGTTTCATATCGCGTGTATCGAAGATGCTGAGCGAGTTGGGCTGCCCTACCGTCAGCATGAGCACGCCGTCTAGCCGCTCATCTCTATGGCGGTATCCTGTGGCACGTTCAAAAACCAGGAGCCTCGACCCATCGGGGCTTAACACCATTAAGGCGGGTGTCTTATCCATCTTGGGCGACTCCAAGACGGTTCCAGCCGGCAGCGATACCGACCGGGCTGTTTTCTTGTCGGTATCCATGACATAAGCCTTGAGTTCGGCAGGCGCTTGCGCCCATACGAGTGCCGCGTGGAGGGCGAAGGAAAGTGCAATCAGGGAGAACAACAACGGTCTGGATCCGAAATGCATAGCGCGAACCATCCTTTCCGGCTGGCGTTTCTCAGCGACCTTCTAAACTAAAGGCTCATTAACTTCATCAAAAGTCATGCCTGCGCGGGGCTTCCGCCAATCTTGTCTTATCCCACTGTAGGTATCGTGTGCGAGCCATAGTCGGGTTGATTACCCATGCGTCTCGCTTGCTAACTGCGACGGCTCGTCTGTTGTTCCTGAAAACAAGAAAGCCGACCTGCCACCGACGGCTCTACGCAACCGTCTGCGGCAGCTTGGCTGTCTTCAAGTTCACCGGAGCCCGCATTACCGTGAGCTCAGAGACCCTGGCTTTCCGTCCCCCGCGTACGCGGACTTTGGCTTTACGACTATCCTTCTACACAGAGATACCTCTTTCCACGTCTCGTCAGTGCGCTCGGTCACTTGGGGATGTGACTGGACGGCCTCACGTGCGTCCAGGTTTGGAACTGCGAGTTTCGGTGGGGTGGAACCCTACTGACAAACAAAAAGGTTCGGGGGGAATCCAAGGTCGCGAGACATTCCGATCGCCGCATAGGCCACGTTCGTGCGGTCGACATCATTAACGATGTAAAGGGTGAAAAGAAATGGCAGCAGCCGCAAGGCAATGTGGTGCCGCGTCACTGAGAATCCAACAGAAGATCACCCAATCACTTATCAGTTCGACCCGCGTAATCCGGTGCCGACGGGTCGGCGGCAATGTTTCTTCGCAAGGAACGCTGATGTTCCAGGGAGCGGCCGACCAGCGCTGCCGCCTGGATTTCTGGCTCTGCTCTGACACGAAGCCGCTCTCTGCCCGAAATGATGTGCTGGTATTCCAGACGCCTCCGCTCGCCAGTGACATCGAAGTCACGGGCCGCCTCATCGTAAAACTGTGGGCGTCCTCAAACGCTCTCGATACCGATTTCACCGCCAAGTTCGTTGACGTCTATCCCCCGAACGCCGACTTCCCGTCAGGAATAGACCTCAATATCGCCGACAGCATCGTGCGCGCTCGCTACCGCAGCGGTTTCGGCAAGGCCGAACTCCTGAGACCTGGCCAGCCCTACGAGTTCACTATCGAAATGTACCCAACCTCGCTGGTATTCAAGCGGAGCCACCGCATCCGTCTCGATATTTCAAGCAGCAACTTCCCCCGCTTCGACACCAACCCAAACACTGGAGAACCGCTCAACAACAACCGCCGCTCGCTTTCACGCTGAGCCAAAACATCTGAGGAAATCGCAAATCTGTTGGCGATTTCAGATCGGGATCTTGCAGCTTGCCAAGTGAAGCAGTTGCCTGCCGACTGGCGGTTTGCAATCGCCTACAATGCAGGACCCCAAGCAGCAACCGCCGCTCTGGCTGCCGTGGGTTACAGAGCTACGCGGGACAATCATCACTATCGCGTTATCCAATCGCTGGAGTTTACGACGGCACCGGGCAGAAAATTCATCGACACCTTTGATGGCTTCGCAAGAAGCGCAACGTTAGCAGCTATGATCTTGCAGGGTCAGTCTCCGACAAAGAAGCGGACGAGATGCTGAAACTCGCCCTGAGTCTTCGCGCAGAGGTAGAAAAGTGGATTAGAGCAATTCATCCGAAGCTGCTTGGAAGTTGAGCAGCTGTTTCGAGAAGTGCCCTCCAAAGAGAAATCCGCAAAAACATACTTCAACGTCAGCCCGCCTGCCGGCCACATCCCGGCTATCGTGTTCAACCTGCAACTAGATCGTGACGTGAGCTTGCTCTACAAATACTTCAGCCACCAATCGTTTCTCCGTGCCTTCAGACCCGCGAACCATCGGCACGCGAAATACAGCACGACAATCGCGATGGCCCATATCAGGTAGAGCAGCGGCAGGCCCCACACAGATCCCTCCGGCGGTTCGGGATTGCCCATGGGATGATTGGTGAAGAGCCATGGACTGACAAACCCGAGCCGGACCTTCGACACCACCAGCGCGAGCGCGTGAATCAGCGGGATGTGCAGCACATAAAAGAAGAACGGAACGCGCCCGAACAGGCTGACCGCTCGCACCAGCGCCCCGCGCGCACCCTCAAGCAACGGCATCAGCGCGATAATCGGTCCCAGCGTCATCAGCAAAAAGCCTAGCGACGCCGGATACTTGCTCGTGCTCAGGAACGAAATCCACGCCGGCATGGGCGGCATCCCGTTCCGCGCCTGGGTCGCCGCATGCCACGGGCGAGGATCGCCGTACAAATTAAACCCTCGCAGCAGAAGAAAAAGTACGATCGCCGACAGCCCGATTGCCAGACAAAGCCGCTTCCGTTGCGTGGGCTCCAGGACCAAGATTCTGCCGAACGCGTAGCCCGCCGCCATCACACCAATCCACGGAATGATCGAATACAAGACAATGAGATTGGGACCGTCGGCGCCAAACCTCACCGGCCCGCCGAAGAATCCCACGTAGAAGATCTTCCACAACCCCGAGAACCGGTTCGCGTCGAGCCCTTCCAGCAGTCGGCCCATGTGCGAATCCATCAGGTTGTGCGCTGCGATGATGACCACGCCGATCGTCCCCACCGCGCTCAGCGGCAGCCTTACCAATCCCGCCATCAGGATCATGCACCACCCAATCACCCAGATGACGCCCGCCATCTCGTAATGCGCGAAATCGAAATTGAACGTCCAGGCCACGCGCAGGAAAGTCAGTTCGAGCAGCACGAGCCACGCGCCGCGAATCAGCAGATACCGCGACACGCCATCGTGCTTGCGGCTGTAGAGAAAGGTACTGGTCCCGGCCAGAAGGATGAACGCCGGCGCACAGAAATGAGTAACCCAGCGAGTGAAGAAGATTCCCGGCGTGGGACCTCCGGCAGGCAGGCCCGAGAAAACCCGCACATGATCAATCGCCATGAGGATCATGACCGCACCACGAATCAGATCGACAGACTCAAGCCGCGATGTCACCGCAGCCATGGGCGCGGGTTTGGCAGGCGCAAGACTCGTATTCATGTCTTCTTTCCCCAGGGTGGAAAAGGTAACGCGCCCCACTACTCCGCCGCAACCGCAGGCCGTCTAAGGCCTGATCTCGATCGGCGTCCCGTCCTTCACCAGCTTCCAGATCTCATCCATTTCTTCATTCGTCACCGCGACGCAGCCGTTCGTCCAGTCGTGCGCCGTATGCGCCGAGCCTACCCACCCGTATTTCTTCCCCAGCCCGTGAAGGAAAATGTCACCGCCGGGCGACACGCCGATCCGTCGCGCCTGCTGCCGGTCTTCCGCGTTTGGATAAGAAACATGAATGGATTTGTAAAACTGGCTCTGCGCATTGCGCCGGTCGAGAACGTAGAGGCCCTCCGGCGTCTTACCATCACCCTGCTTCCGCTTGGGTCCGACAGGATCGCCGCCCAGAGCAACTTTGTATGATTTGACGACCTTGTCGCCGTGCAGAAGTTGGAGCGTACGCTTATTTTTCATAACAAGAACATGGTCTATCGTTTCAGATGAGGGGACCGCGGCAAAAACCGAACCCACCACACAGACCGCGCAAAGGATCGACACCAGCGCCCGTCGCATCCCACCTCACCCCACGTTCGCCTGCATCGGCACGACACTCTGGCCCACCGCCACCGGCACTCCATCCTTATATGTAACCGCTTTGCCGGAGATCGCCGGCACGCGCTCCCCGGGTACCACTATCCCCACCAGGTTCAGCGGATCCGCCGCCGACAGAGTGAGTGTCTCCCCCGTAAGCGGCATCTGCCGCGACGCCCGCAGCGACTCCACCGCCACCGGCAGCGCAAACTGCTCGCCCAGGTAGCCATCGACGAACCGTCCCCCGCGAATCTCGCCGCGATCCTCCAGTCGCCGGAATGCATAGAGCAGTTCGCGCCACTTCGGCACAACAGTTTCCCGCGCCAGCAGATCGCGGAACACCACGCCATACCGCCGCAGGAGCATCCAGCACGTCGCCTCAACCATCCGGTTGCGCTCGACCGCAGCAGCGTTGTAGAGCAACGCCCACCGCCCCGACGAATGACGCGGCCGCGAACTCTTGCCCGACCCCTGTCCGGCCCGCCGTTTCGGATCGATCAGCGAACGCAGGTTGTCAAAACCATCGGCCGTCACCAACCCGGCGGCAACCAGTTCCCAGAGTGCGGTCTCTACCTCTGCTTTGAGTTTGCCCGTCCCCCGCACCAGGTCGGCAAAAAACGACGCCCCGCGTTGCCGCAGAAACTCCGCCACCTGCCGCGCGCCCAAGCTCAGCCCGCTCGCCTCGCGATCCTCCGCCCCCGGATGCAGCGGCACCATCCACTCCGCTTCCTCGCGGATAAAAAACGTCACCGGCGCCACGCTCGTAGGAATTACTCGCCGCTTCCCTGCCGCAGAATCGTCGAGCGTCGCCGGATGCGGCGACAACCGCCCCCATCCCACCGCACCCGTCATGCACAGCTGATCGAGCCACTGCGGATCGTAATTCGCCACCCGCCGCGATAGAATCTGCCGCTCCCACGCGTTGGCCGGAATCTCAAAGCCCTGCAGTTGCTGCAACACTTCCAGCAGCCCGCGCTCTCCAGCCACCTGCGAACCCGGCGCCGCGTGTTGCCAGCGCAACAGCCAGCGCAAAAACTGCGCCGAGTTCACCGGCTCAATCTGTTTTCTCAAGATACCGAGCGTCAGCCGATGAATGCGCGCCAGCAGTCGCCGCTCACACCATTCAACATCGACGGCAGCTGGAGTTTCTGCCCGCGAAGCGTTCTCCGTAAACGTTCCACGCAGGATCGCCCCCGTCGCTTCCATCCTGAGCAACGCCGCGCTGAGTTCCTCTGCCGGCAATGCCAGCGCTCGCCCCAGCATGGTTGCCGTCGCCGGCCCGGAATGCGCCATCCACCCGCGCACGACGGCCAGCATCGCGTCCTCGCGAACCGGAGCCTCCGCCTCGACTTCCGGCAAGGGCCGCTCAAACTGCGCCGCCGGATGAAGCACAGTAAAGGTCCGCGCCCGCTCCGCCGCCACCCAGAACCATTCGCCCTCCGCCTGCGCCCGTGATGCGCGGCCCTCGCTCACCAAGCGTTCGAGCAGGTGCGACCATTGCACGGGCGAGACGCCCGTGCCTCCAGTTCCTACACGCGACAAATCCTCCTGCAACGCCACCAGCGTATGCAGCACATCATGCAGCTCGTCGGCGTCGCGCACATCCGGCCACGCTTCTTCGCGCACCTGCGCGATCGCCGCCGGATCGAGCTTCCCCACTTCCTCGAGCACCGATGCCGGAAGCATCCGCCGCATGCTCACCGCGCGCGCTCTCCGCTCCTCGAGTGGCGCATCATCGAGGAAGGCATACGGATTCGCGTTCAGAATTTCATGCGAGAACGGCGACGGCACCGGAGTGTCCACCGCAATACAACGAATGCTGCCATCCGCAATGCCCTGCAACACGCGCCGCAGCCCGTCGACGTCCATCGCCTCGGTCAGAACATCTTTCATCACTTCCTGAATCAGCGGATGATCCGGGATCTTGATGTCGCCTTCAATGTTTTCGAAACACGCCGCCACGTCGGGAAACACCGATGCCAGCAGATCATCCGACCTGATCCGCAAAATCTGTGGCGGAACTTTCTTCCCACCCTGAAACCGCAGCAGCGCCAGCGCTCGCTGCGCATCCCACTTCCAGCGTGTCCCAAATATCGGCGACGCCAGCGCCGCCTGCTCGAGCAGTTCCTGAAACGTCTCCGCCTGCAGGAACTGGAACACATCCGCCAAAGGAAAGCTGTGCTGCTCGGCCAGGGCAATGTTCAGCCCGTTCTCCGTTGCCGCCGCCTGCAATTCAAAATTGAAGCCGCGGCAAAAGCGCTTGCGCAGCGTCAGTCCCCAGGCTTTGTTGATCCGTCCGCCAAACGGCGCGTGAATCACCAGCTGCATCCCGCCGCCTTCATCAAAAAATCGTTCCGCAATGATCGCGGTCTGCGTCGGCACCGCCCCCAGCACGGCGCGGCCTTCCAGAATGTATTCCACAATTTGTTCCGCGCCCGAATCATCCAGCCCGCATTCTTCTTTCAGCCAGCTCACCGCCGCCGCAATTTCCGGCCGCGCCTGCGTCACTCCTATCGGCGACGCACCCGGCAACATGCGGTCTACTGCCGCGCGCAACTCTCCTACCTGTGTCGAAAGCTCCCACGTTCGAGCCGGAGCCTCTCCGCGCCAGAACGGAATTCCCGGCGGCGCTCCGTGCGCGTCTTCCACCAGCATGCGGCCTGCCGCATTCTCAATGCGGCGAATTCTCCACGACGTATTCCCCAACAGCATGATCTCGCCGGCCATGCTCTCAACCGCGAAATCTTCATCCACCGTACCCAGGACTGTGCCCGTCGGCTCCGCTACCACGGTGTACAAAGCCGTCTCCGGAATCGCGCCGCCGCTTGTGATCGCCGCCAGGCGGCTGCCTCGCCGCCCCCGCAGCTTGCGGTTCACGCGATCATGATGCAGGTACGCCCCATAACGTCCTCGCCGCGCCGCAATCCCTTCCGTCAGCACTTCCAAAATTCGACCAAACATTTCCCGCGACAAATCGCGATACGGATACGACCGCCGCGCCAGCTCGAACAGCGCATCTTCATCCCACTCTTCCGCCGAGCATGCCGCCACCATCTGCTGCGCCAGAATGTCAATCGGCGCATCGGGAATCTGCAGCCGATCCAGTTCTCCTTGCCGGATGGCCCGCACCAGCGCCGCACACTCCACCAGGTCATCGCGCGTCGTAGCAAACAATCGTCCCTTGGGAATCGCGCCCTTCCAGTGACCCGAGCGCCCCACGCGCTGCAAGGCAGCCGCCAGCGACCGCGTGCTGTTGATCTGGCACACCAAGTCCACCGTGCCAATATCAATTCCCAGCTCGAGCGAGGCCGTCGCCACCAGCACTTTGATCTCGCCCAGTTTGAGCTTGTTCTCCGCTGCCAGGCGCAGCTTGCGCGCCAGGCTGCCATGGTGCGCCGCCACCGTATCTTCGCCGAGCTTCTCCGCCAGCCGATGCGAAAGCCGCTCCACCATGCGCCGCGTATTCACAAAAATGAGCGTGGAACGATGCTCTTCTATCAGCGCAACAAGCCGGTCATAGATCTCATCCCACTGCTCGTTCGAGCTGACCGGCCCCAGCGGACTCGCCGGCACCTCCACCCCAAGATCAAGTTGACGACAGTGCCCAACATCCACAATCGCCGGCGCCGCTCGTCCTCCGCCCACCAGAAACTGCGCCACTTCTTCAATCGGTTTCTGCGTCGCCGAAAGCCCAATGCGCACCGGAGACGTTTCCACCAGTGCCTCCAGCCGCTCCAGCGACAGGCTCAAATGCGCGCCGCGCTTGTCATCCGCTACCGCATGAATTTCGTCCACGATCACGGTCTTGACATGCCGCAGCACCGCGCGACTCTTGTCTGCAGTCAGCAGGATGTAGAGCGACTCCGGTGTAGTGACGAGGATGTGCGGCGGCCGCTTGAGCATGGCCCGGCGCTCGTGCGCCAGCGTGTCGCCCGTGCGCACCGCCGTGCGAATCTCCGGCATGAGCAGCCCACGCTCGCCCGCCATTTGCAGAATTCCGCCGAGGGGCACTTCCAGGTTCTTCTGAATGTCGTTGCCCAGCGCCTTGAGCGGCGAGATGTAGAGCACTTCGGTTGAGTCGCGCAGGTCGCCCGCGAGCGCCTTGCGCACCAGCCGGTCAATGCAGGCAAGAAACGCGGCCAGAGTCTTGCCCGACCCCGTAGGCGCGGAGATCAGCGTGTTGCGCCCGGAAAGAATCTGCGGCCAGCCCTGCTCCTGCGGCTCAGTGGGCGTGCCCAGGTTGCGGGCAAACCACTCCTGCACCAGCGGATGAGCCCAGGCAAGATGCGGGGAAACAGGCGAGGACAGCATCAGCGAATTTTACGCCGGGGAGTGGACTTTCGCAAATTGTTCGCCCTGATGAGCGCCGGTTCTGTTCGCGACTGAAATCGCCGATCTCAACATTGTGCTGCCGCGCCTCACTCTGATTACTTTGGAGTTGTCTGTCTCGGACTCTACCGGTGTCTATGTTCGATAGGATGAACACAAGCCTTTGAAACGTCTGTTCTCCAACTCGCGGGTGCTGGTGCCGCTAATTCACACTGGAATCGCCCTGGCCCTGCTGTCGTCTCTGTATCTTCCTGGATGGCGCAAGTGGAGAATCCAGGACGTATCTGAGCAGCAGGGCATCGAAGCAGACGCTCGTGCGGGACGATGGCCGCCATCCGACAACGTGAAATTCGAGCTGTGCTATTTTGGCAGTCCTCGCCAGATATCAGCGATGTTTCCTGCCAACCTTCCAGCTATTCTGATTGCAGGCGCTTTGGTTACCCCAAGCAATGCCCGCGATCATTTGTTGGAACGTGCGCCGGGACGAATCCTGCCCAGCACGCGGCTCTTGCTGTTCATCGCCATCTTTGCAGCAGTCGTCGCGGTGCAATGGTACTTGTTGGTGCGTGTTACGAGCGCTCCGCAGACCCCACCGCATTGGCGGCGAATTGTATACATTGTCGCGATCGCGTCCATTCCTCTCGGACTGATATTGCACGAGAAGTGGGCTGATCTGTTTCGCTTTGCGAGTCTACCGTTCTGGATGTTCATAGCCACAGGCACGGTTTTGCAGTACTGCAAGAAACGGGACGTTGCTTCTCGAGCGTAGTTGGCTTCAATCGTCGGGAATTTGAGCGCTACTTGTCCGACTACGCAACATAGCACAACTGTACTGCCTGGTCTATTCACTGGATAGGGTTGTTTCTCTCTACTTCTCCCAGTCGACCGAGTAAACGTCCTGCGTTCCGGTATCTCGCAGCAACAAAGGAGAATCGTCCGGCGCAAGCGCCAGGCAGCCACCGTAGCGGCCAGCGGTCACGAAGTCCTTTAAGTCGACCACCGGTTCGGCCTTGTGGTCGCTCAAGCGAATCCTCACCACAGCGGCCTTCCCCATGAAGTCCAATGCGTACACGGATTGTCCGTCATGCGACCAGTTCAGCCAGCCCAGAGATCCTGTGGCCAGCGTGTTCCATTTCTGCGTCTTGAAGTCGAACAGCAAGAGCGTCTTCGAGTCGGCGGAGAACGCAGCGATGGAGCGGCCGTCCGGGGACCAGCGTGGAGAGAAGTAACCCTGCGAAGTCGGCAGAGTCGACACCTGACGGCTCGCAAGATCAAGTACGCGGATTGCCGACGCCGGATTATTGGACTCGCCACCGAAAACGATCTTGCTTCCGTCCGGAGACCAGTTCGGGTCCAACTGCTGACTGGGATCCTCCGGAAGCAGTTGCCGCGGGCTTCCGCCATCGGCCGAGACCTCGTACATTCTGGCCGGCTTGTTCGCGCTCGAGGCAAACTCGAAGAATAAGATCTTCTTCCCGTCAGGAGACCAGCGCGGCAGCACGGCATACATGGGCGGGTAGGTTAGTTGCAAGCGGTCGCTGCCATCCAGCCGGCTGCGCCACAGCGTGCCCTCACGATACGAGACATAAGTCACCCACTGACCATCTTTCGAGAAGTCCACATACTCCGCCGAAATGCCGCCAAGGAACGGCGCGAACCGGCCCGACTTCGCGTCGTGGCGCATCAGTTCGCCGCGATAGGTTTGGCCAATCACGAAAAGTTTCTTGCCATCCTTGCCGGGAAGCGGAGAAGAGAGCGACAACGGGCTGGAAGTCAACAAAACGGGTTTCGGTTCAGAAGCAAGAAAGGAGCTTTTCTCCGGCAGCGCCCAGATCTGGCGGTTCGACTGGAAAACGAAGAACTTCCCATCGGCTGTCCACTTGCCGCAGCACTCATCCGCCGGATCCTGCCAACCGGGAAGCAAGCGGTGTAGTTCCGATCCGGAGCTGGAGACCTCCCACAGAAGTTGCTGGCCGAGAGTTCCCGCGCTTTCGGTGGTGTCGAAGCGCAGGTGGCTGCTGTCGGCTGACCACACCACACTCTTGATGTCACCTTTCGCTGTGAGCAGCTTGCGCGACTCGGTTCCATCGGCCTTCGCCACGAACAAATCGCTGAGGTTGCTGTAGGCCAACCTCTTGCCATCGGGCGACCAGGAAGCAGCTTCCCCAATGGTCTCGCCCAACCGGCGCGGCGAACCTCCCAGAGCCGAGACGCTCCAAAGCGGCCCTTTCGGCGGAGCGCCCTGTCCGGCGAGCATAAGAAGCTCCGAGCCGTCGGGCGAAAGATCTACGGGCACCATGGCGGGGGAAGACGGGATTGCGATTTGCTTCAGTTCCCCGCCGCTGGTCGACATTTCCGCGACACCGCGCGCGGCAAAGTTTCCCGCGCTGGCCTCGCCCAGGCCGAGATAGAGCCGGGAACCATCCGTCCCGATCAGCGCCTTCGGCTCGCCATCATGAGTAAGCTGAGTGTAATTCGAGAGCTTGGGCGCGTGCGCCGGCTGCATCCAAAAATATCCAAGCGCAACCAAACCGAGCACAGCCAGCAGCAGGGCTGCCGCCGCCACCAGGCGCGGGCGACGACGCTCCTCTCTCCTCACCTGATGCGCGGCGGTAAGCGTCGACAAGGACGGATCTGATAATGCTTCCAGAGCAAAGGCCAGGTCCGAAGCCGCTTGAAACCGTTGCTTCGGATATTTCTCCAGACAGCGGCGTACCACTCTCTCGAGCGCCAGCGGCGTCTCGGGCGTGAGTTGCGAGATAGGCGTTGGATCCTCGTTTAGAATCGCGCTCATCGTGTCGGCCGAGGTGGCCTTCTCGAAGGCGCGCTTTCCCGCAACCATCTCGTACAGAATTACGCCGAGAGAGAAGATGTCGGAACGGTTGTCCGTCGCCTGCCCCCGCACCTGCTCGGGAGACATGTAGCCCACCGTTCCCAGAGTCACGCCCGGCAGCGTGATCGTAGGAGCCAAAGCGCTCCCCGATTCTTCCGGCTCCACCATTTTGGCCAAACCAAAATCCAGGATCTTGGCCCTTCCATCTTTAGTGATGAAAAGGTTGTCGGGCTTCAGGTCGCGATGGACAATCCCTTTTTCGTGCGCCGCCGCCAGACCCCGCGCGATCTGCACGCCGTAGTCAATCGTCTTGCGCAGTGGCAGCGCCCCGAACCGGAGGACCTCTGCCAGCGTCCTGCCCTCGAGCAGCTCGGATACCAGGTAGGGGACGCCCTGATGAGTTCCCATCTGATAAACCGAAAGAATGTTCGGATGATTGAGCGCCGCAGCGGCTCTTGCTTCCTGCTCGAAGCGCATCAGGCGATCCGGCCTCAGCGAGACCAGCTGGGGCAACACCTTGATCGCAACTTCCCGATTCAAGCGCGTATCGCGGGCGCGATACACTTCGCCCATACCACCGGCGCCAAGGGGCAAGAGAATCTCGTACTCTCCAAGCACCGTGCCAGAGATCAGGGCCATTTGTACGGGGGTAATTATAGTCCGGCGCTGCGCAGGGGAGCAGGTTTCGATTGTTATTCCGGATGATTCGGCGACGCGCCGACCGGCGCCTGCGGTTGATGTTGCCGAGGCCGGCCTACTGCTGCGGGCCTTCGCCGGCCCCACTCTCCGCCGGCGATAGCGGCAACTGCGTCACTTCATTCAGCATCCCCCGCTCTTCCGGTGAGAACGTGCTCTTGAAACGCTCGGATTCCAGTACCTGCTGGCGCTGTTCTGGCGGCATCTGCCGCAAATGCCGAATCGCCACCATCATCATTCGCCGCCGCTCTAACGGCATCTGCTGAATCTGACTGAAGACGTGGCGAGCGTGAGCTCGCTGCTCCGGCGTCAGGTGCTCCCAGGTTTCCATGCGCTGCAACCGGCGCTCCTGCTGCTCCGGCGGAAGGCTATTGAAGTTGCGCAGCCGTTGCCGCAATCGCTGCTGCTCGGCCGGAGGCAGCTTCCTGAACCCAGGATCGTTCTCCAGTGCTTTCTGCTGTTCCGACGGCGGAAGATCTTTGTGCTCGCGCAGCCAGTCGCCGGCATGCGGGCGTTTCTGTGCCTGCTGGGCGCGGCGCTCGGCTTGTGCGGCTGGGCGCTGCTCGCGACGAGCCTGCCCCAACGCGGGCGCCGCCGCCACCATCGCAATCACCGCGATCGCGAGAACCCTGCCCGTGATGGCACCCACCTGCCGCACCGCTAGCCCCCAATTTCGTTACGGATTCGCCTGCTGGTTACCCTGATTCTGACTGTCCAACTCGTCGAGCACATCAAAGTCCGCGTACAGCTCGTTGTCCTTGTCGAGCGCTTCCAAATCACCAACCGCGCTGCCCACCGCAGGAGTCGTTACCGCGCTGATCGCGCCGTCGGGATTCGCGAAGCGCCCCCGGCTGACATACAATCCCACGCTCCCCGCCACCAGCACCGTCGCCACCGCCGCTAGCGCCGGACGCGACAACCATGACAGCCATCCCCGCGACTGCTCCTTAGCTTTCTCTTCCCGCAGCCGCGCCTGCAATCTCCTATCGAAGTACGGCGTCGGCTCCTGAGCTTCCCACTCGTCGAGCAGGGCCATCGTCTGCCGCATCTCCTTGAGATACAGCGCGCAGGTCGTGCACGATTTCAGGTGCGCCTCCACCTTCGCCGACGGTTCCATCGAACCCAACGCCAGGTCAGGCATCATTTCCTTCAGTTCATTGCACTTCATAACAACCTCACACAAACTCTCTCAGCTGGCCACGCAGTGTCTCATAGGCGCGAAACAGCAACGACTTCGTCGCCGACTCGCTCAACTTCAACACGTCGCCAATCTGCTTGTAGTCCATCGCCTGATACTTGTGCATGAGCACAGCCATGCGCTGCCGCTCCGGTAAAGCTATGACCCGCCCCCGAATCGCCGCCAAACGTTCCCGCCGCACAAGATTCTGCTCCGCCGAAAGCGACCCATCCGCCAATTCAAAGCTCGCGCCCGTCTCTTCATCCGTCTCATCTACGCTGACCACATTCTCCGGCCGCTCATGCTTCGTGTCGCGCGCGTGATTCACCGCCAGGTTCGTGGCAATGCGGTACAACCACGTCGTAAATTTTGCGCTCGCTTCATAACTCTCGCGCGAGCGATACACGCGCAGAAAAACTTCCTGCGCCAGATCCTCCGCCGCCGCCTCATTGCGCGACGACCGGTACATAAAATGAATCATCTGCCGCCGGTACTTCTGCACCAGAAAGTCGAACGCCGCCTCATCGCCCGCTTTCACGCGCAACATCACCTGCGCGTCGCTCGACTCCGACGCCTCGACCGGCACAGTCCTCTCGCGTGCTTGCGATGCCATCAGCAGTTCACGATCTAGCGCGATGCTGCTCACATCGGTAGGAACCCCTTCCGCACCAGAAAGTTGCGCGCCGCCGAGTCGTTGAGCAGCCCCGGCGGCGGTGGCAGACGGATTGTGGTTTTTTCCAGGCGCATGAAAGCCAAGTCCCATCCCTGCAATTACTTACACGGGATTGTGGTTGGGACGATGAGCTAGCGTAACACGCCTTCGCCACGCTGGGAACGGCAGGACAGATTACAAAAGTTTAAGCGCAAATGCAGAAGTCCCGGAGGGACGCCTGAATTTAGCTCGCCACTTCAGTGGCGGGTTCCGGTGCAAGAACGAACCCGAGTCCCGTAGGGGACGACTGATGCCGGATGCCAAGAACTCAAGTTCATATCAGGGCGCGGCTTTCAGCCGCGCCGAAACAGGCCAAAAGAAAAGGGGCTTTAGCCCCGGAGGTGCTGTGGTCCCTTGGCCATACTCTCCTGCCGCTCCGCATTCTCCATCCACATCCAGGTCCGCTTGCCATCGGCGCGAATCATGGTCACTGCTTCGCCATACTCCACCAGACGTCCAAGGATCGTCGTGACCGTGGCCACCGGATCTTTGTGTTGTTCAATCTCGAGCCCCTGAAAACGCAACTTATCTCGCACCTGATGCGAAGTCAGCGGAATCTCTGATTCCTTCAGCGAGAGCCGGCAAGCGTCGGTCACGCCTTTCGTCCGTCGCGGAACCCGCGCCAGATCCGCGCCCAGAAATTCTTCGCGGCTGTTTTTCCCAAACAGATCGGCCAACCCGAAGATCGTCGTGCGCACGCTGCGGATTTTTCTCACAATGTCGGCGCGCTGCTCCATCAGGATCTGCAGTTCGCGCGTCGCCACTTCAAGTACTTCGCGTGCCTTGTCGCTGCCTGTTTGCTCCACAACAACAGTTCCCATATGTTCTACCCCTTGAAAGCTGACTTTCACGGAGTATGCAAGCACATCGCGATCTTGCAAATCGATCTGTGACGGTTCGCTCCAACCGTGTGACCAATCCACACAAAATCCAGTTCGCATCTCTCGCGGATTCCGTAAATCGGGAGGAGGCGCACTGTGAACCTCCCGAAAACCGGAGTTGACGTGACCGCAGCACCTAGACGCGAATGGGATGTCTAGTATTGCAACGCAGCGCTTCGCACCGCCATTTCTGCGACTTGCCCCTGCTTTCCATTCTCCTGTCCCACGGTTGTGACCTTCGCTTCGCGCGTCCCATAGAATGGCCCGCAACCTGCCTCTGCTAAAGCGGCATGCAGAAGAAGCAGCAGAGAATCACGCATTCGTTTTCGTATCGCAGCGAGCCTTCGTTGGCGTATCTAGCGCTAACCGAACAGCGCCACTTCGAGCGCTGGTGGGCCGCCGACGCGCAAACCGAAGACTTCGTTGGCGGGGAGTTGAAACTGGCGCGCGTCCCGCACGGTTGCCGCATGAAAGTGCGACGCCTGGAGTCGGATCGCGTCATCGAATGGGCATGCGTTCCGCCCACCGCAACCTGGGCGGGACTCGACGAATGTGTTGGCACGCGCGTGCGCTTCACCATCTCACGCGGCGCCGATGGCGGTACGCAGCTGCAAATCAGCCACAGCGGCTGGAGTTGCCGCAACCATTGCTTCGAAACCTGGAGACGATTCTGGTCTTGTTTGGCGGGCCAAAGCCTCAAGTCCTACCTGGAAACTGGCGAGGGCCAGCCGCTTTCCTGAACATTCTTCTCCGTCGCAACGTACACCACATAGACAGTGACCTTTTTTGCGCTCGCCCGTCCAACAGCCAACTGTTGATGTGACTCTGAGGTCAGAGACGATGCCCATTCGCGTACTGATCGTGGACGATGAACAGCTGGCCCGCAAGCGCATCGCAGACCTGCTGCAACAGGACAGCGACGTACAGATCGTAGGCCAGGTCGGCAACGGCACCGAGGCTCTGCAGCTGGTGCAGCAGGAAGCGCCCGACCTCCTCTTCCTCGACGTGCAAATGCCCGAGGGCGACGGCTTCGAGCTACTGGAAGCTGTCGGCACCGAGACCATGCCCGCCGTAATCCTCGTCACCGCGTATGACAAGTACGCGCTGCGCGCCTTCGACATCCAGGCTGTGGACTACCTGCTGAAACCCTTCAGCGAAGGCCGTTTCCGCCAGGCCCTGGAACGGGCGAAAGAACAGATCAGCAAAACCCAGCAGACGGCCGCCGATGCGCGCCTCCAGCCACATGCCGGAACCAACGGCAAGAAATATCCTTCGCGCCTCGTCATCAAGTCCAGCGGCAAAGTCCTCTTCATCAAAACAAACGAAATTGACTACGTGGAAGCGGCAGGAAACTACCTCAGCATCGTCGTCGGCAAAGACTCTCATCTCATCCGCGACACGATGCAGAATTTCGAAACCCGCCTCGATCCCGAACACTTCATCCGCATTCATCGCTCCACGCTCGTGAACATCGATCGCGTGCGCGAGTTGCAACCCCTGTTCGGCGGCGAGTACGCCGTCCTCCTCCGCGACGGCCGCCAGCTCACGCTGAGCCGCACTTACCGCAGCCGCCTGCAACAACTGCTCGAACACTAGATCGAACGCCCCCGCTTTGTCATTCCGACCGAAGGGAGGAACCTGCTCTTCCTGCGTCAACACTCACAGTCGGGCCCTGTACGGCATTCTCCGGTGCGTGCGCTCCGGAGCAAAATCGTCGTGTCGTTTCATTGTCCGTTCGTCCTTCGAAGACGTAATCCGTCCCTGATCCCTGTCGCTCCGTAACAAATGGATTTGTGCTTCTCCAGTGCGCCCCTAGGTTCGCCATGGTTAGCAAGCGAAATTTCCCAACCTTCGCTCGGAGGACAGTTTATGGATGTTAATGTTCAGAGACGATTGCGATACGGCGCGAGCCTGGTATTGCTGCTCGCCTTCTTTTCTTTCGCCGCATGGGCGCAGCGGACCACCGGCACATTGAAAGGCCAGGTCACTGACCCGTCGGGCGCCCTCGTTGCCGGCGCAAAAGTCAGCGCCACCAATCAGGAAACCGGCGTCACCACGACGACTCAAACCACATCGGCAGGCACCTACATTTTCCCCAGTGTTCTGCCCGGAATGTATACCGTCAGCGCGGAGCAGAAGAGCTTCAAGACTTCTGTCCTCAAAGATGTCAGGGTCCAGGCCAATCAGGAGAATCCTGCTGACCTCAGCATGTCGATGGGAGAAGCCAGAGAACTCGTGGAAGTTGTCGCCGGAACTGAAACAGTGCAGACAACATCTTCCACTCTGGCCAGTAACTACGACAACAAGTCCATCACCGAACTGCCTAACGCCGGCGGTACGCTGAACGGCAGCCCACTGAATCTCGCGGTTCTCTCCGCCAATACTACAGCTCAGCCTGGCGGCGTGGTGGGCGTAGGCGGTTCCGTAGGTGGAACTCGCCCTCGTGACAACAACTTCGTGGTTGACGGCGTGGACGACAACAACCAGAACGTAACCGGCAACAACTCGACAGTTATTCCGGACGCGGTCGCGGAATTCAACCTCATCACCAACCAGTTCAGCGCCGAATACGGCCACTCCGCCGGCGGCCAGTTCATCCTCGTAACCAAGAGCGGGACGAATAACTGGCACGGCGATGGCCACGGCTACTTCCAGAACCGGAACTTCAACGCCTTGGACAACCTGACCAAGTCCGCCATCCAGTCCGGCGATCTGAACCATGTTCCGCGCTTCGACAACAACCGCATGGGTACCACCATCGGCGGCCCGCTCGTGAAGAACCGCTGGTTTATCTTCGGCGCCTACGAGTACACCGATTTTCATGCGGAGGGTAATACGGTGGGCGTCACGTCGGCACCTACGGCCGCCGGCCTCGCCACTTTAGAGTCTCTCGCCGTAAACCAGACCGTCGCCGATCGGTTGAAGTTCTTCCCCGTTGCGTCCGCCAATAACGCGGGCACGGTTTGCGTCAACGGGACCAATCAGAATTGTTCTGGCGGCAGCTTGATTCCCTTGGGATCGACTGTCCTCATCAGCCCGAATTTCCAGCGCGAACACGACTTCATCATCAACAGCGACTACAACTTGGGACGCCATGCGATCGGGTTCCGCTACCTGTTCAATAACATCAGCTCCATCTTCGCAGTGCAGACCCCGGACCCGCGCTTTAACCAGGACCTCACCGTCAAGAATCGCAAGGCGACCGTGACCGATGCCTGGACCATCAACAATCACATGGTGAATGAACTGCGCCTGTCCTACGCCAAGTACGCGCAGGACTACGCGAACCCGGCTGGGGCCAACGGCATTCCCGACATCACCATCGGTGATTTAGCCCGGCTACAGACAGGTCCCACGGACGACCAGTTCAACAAGCAGGACAGCTATCAACTGGTGGACAACGTTACCTACACCCGCGGCAAGCACACCTTCAAGCAGGGTTTCGAGTATCGCCACTACATCTCCCCGTCGTTCTTCCTGGCGCGGAGCAATGGCGACTATGTCTACAACGCCCTGAACGAGTTCATCAACGATCAGGTTCCCAAGAACAGCGGGCAGACCCTGCGCAACGCCGGCAATGGTAACTTCGCCGGCACGCAGAGCGCGTTCTATGGCTTTGTGCAGGACGACTTCAAAATTACGCCTCGACTGACCCTGAACCTGGGCGTGCGCTATGAATTTTGGACCAATCCTTCAGGTTCGAATCTGCAGGCATTGAACGCCCTTGCCGATGTGCCAGGAGTTGTCCAGTTCAGGAAGCCGGCGACCGATAAGAACAACATCGCGCCGCGTCTTGGTTTTGCCTGGGATCCGACCGGAGCCGGCAGGTGGTCCGTCCGCGGCGGGTTCGGCATCGCCTATGACGTGAAGTTCCTGAACTTTGCCAGCATCGCTTTGCCGCCGGAGTTGCAGAGCGAACTGAATGAAGCGTCCGCCTGCACCTTGTCACCACAACCTTCCTGGTGCGGTCCACGGACCGGTTTTCTTGCTGGTGGCGGCTTACCCGCCGTCTACGTGCCCAACACCGACCCGGCCGCCAACCGCGCCCTCACCACCGGCTTCATCGACGATACCGTCATGCCCAAGGTTCTGAATTGGACACTGGGTGTGCAACATGAGGTCTACCCCGGTGCGACCGTCGAAGTGCGCTACCTGGGAACGCGCAGCCTCTCTCTTCCGGTGCAGTACCGTATGAACCGTAAGAGCGCGCTTGACGCCGGCATCACACCGCTGCCGACCTATTTCAGTGCCTCGGATGTTCCCACCAGCGTGACCCCTGGCCTCGTCGGCGTGAACACTGACACGGCGTTCAATAACTTCGATTCCAACCAGTGGGCGCAGTATGGATTCAAAGCCAACGTCACCGGCGATCCGCCGAAGGGCAGCGGCATCTACCACTCCGGGTCCATCACGTTCACGCAGCGAGCCCGTTATGGCCTGACGCTGAACACCAACTACACTTACGCGCACAACATTGACGACTCTACCAACGAGTTCTTCACCAGCCTCCTGAACCCGCGGCGGGCGCAAGACACCAATCGCATCGCCGACGATCGCGGCAACTCCGATCTCGACGTCCGTCATAAGTTTTCCCTGTCGCTGATCTACGATGTGCCGAAGGCACACGTGGAGAGCGGTTGGCTGAAAGCGGTCCTGAACGGCTACCAGCTCAACACCGCTTACGTGGCGCAGAGCGGGCAGCCCATCACCATTCTTTCGGGCATCGACTCCAATGGAAACGGTGACGCTGCCGGCGATCGCGTCGTCCTGAATCCAAACGCTCACGGTCTGGGTGGTTCGGACGTGTTCTCCGTCTGCGCCGTGCCCGCCACGGGCGCCGTGTTCCTCTCTCCCGATACGCTCTTCAATGGCAGCCAAGGGGGAGTGTGCACCGACCCGACCAATAGTTCGGTGATTGACCCTGCCATCGGCTACCTGGCGCAGGATCCGAATGCCCGCTACGTTCTCGCGGGCTACGGCGTGCGCACCAACTCTGGGCGTAACAGCTTCCGCTCGCCTGGTTTTGGCATTCTGAACTTCTCGGTGTTCAAGAATACCCACATCACCGAGTCAAAGTATTTCCAGATCCGCGCCGAAGCTTTCAACGTTTTCAATCACCGCAACTTCACCATCAGCAACGGCAACATCTTCAACACCGCGGGCGTAGCCACGGCAACCGGGAATCCAGGCTACGCGCAAGCGGCAGCTGGCCCGGCGGCTTTCCTGAATGCGCAAGCGTTCAACGGCGGCAGCCGCACCATGGTGTTGGGAGTGAAGTTCATCTTCTAGGCGGGAGGCTGCCCCTCCGCTTACGGCCCGGTCCGAAAGGATCGGGCCTTTTTTGTTTTGTTGAGGGTTTCGCCGAATGGAAAGACGTGCCTACGCCGAATACTTCAATGCTTCGCTACTGACCTGCAGGAAGTGCTCCTCCGTAGCTGAAGTCGTGTCGTCAGCAACGTGAAATGGGATATTTACGCACCCGACCGTCCCGCCCTTGGGGCTGCTTCTCACTTCGAACCCATGCTCCGCGCCGTACAATTGCTGCAACCGCGCCCTTGTGTTTGTTAAGCCAATCCCCTCCTTGCGCTGCGCCAGGTCCAAACTCCCCGGACCGTTGTCCTCCACCGTCAGGCGCAGGCGCTCCCCGATCCTCGCCGCCCGAATCCCCAGCATCCCGCCTCGCGCTCGCTTCGCAATCCCGTGCCGCAGCGCGTTCTCCACCAGGGGCTGCAGAATCATGCTCGGCACTAGCGCATCCAGCGTCTCCGGCTCAGCCGTCACCGTCACTTGCAGCGAATCCGCAAAGCGAATCTGCTCCAGATTCAGATACCGCCCGATAAAATCCAGCTCCGTCTTTAGCGGCACCTCTTGCGTCACCTGCTGCTCCAGCGTCATCCGCAGTAACTCTCCCAGCCCTTCCAGCATTTCCTCCGCTTTCCCCGGATTCTCCCGGATCAGCGCCGACACCGCGTGCAGCGTGTTGAACAGGAAATGCGGCTGCAACTGCATCTTCAGCATGGAAAGCTGCGCGTTCGCCAGCTGCGCCTCCAGTTTGGCCGCGCGCACATCCCGCTCGCGCACCCGATGGTAGTACAGCCATCCGTGCCCCAACCCCACAATCGGAAAATAAGTATTGAACACGTTATCAAAAGAGAAAAACAGAAACGTGCTCTCAAACACCTTCCACGAAAAACCCGAAGACCAATCCGCAAACGGATAAATCAGCGGCCGCGCCACCGCATGCACCGCCGTAAACACGATCCCGGCAGCCACGTGCACCAGCAGCCGCCAGAACCAGTCCTTCTTCTCGATCGGATAGTGCCAGGAAAACCACAGCACCGCCGGCGTCATCGCCGCATACACCCAGAAGCTGGCGAACGTCGCGATGATCATCCGCTGCACGTTCAGCGAGTGACCCACATTGTGGTTGTAAGCGTAGGTCTGCACGATCATGACCACGCTCAACACCGTGAATACCAGCCAGGAAAGAAGCCAGGTCCGCCGGGTCAGCCGGGGTGTCGTCTCAACCTCTGCCAGGTCATTCATGCCGGTCATGAGTGTAGGCAACTTTGCCCTCCTCGGAAATGACGCCCGTCCCATAAACATAACAGTTGGTCCCATCCCGCCGTCACCTGCCCCAGGGTTAGACGCAGACAACACCAAAATGTTGGAATCGTACTGGAATCGGAGCCATCCCGAACCCCGCCACGCCCCGCTTCTTGCCCCCAACGCCTCCTCAACGATAGACTTACCAAGCCGCTACTCGCAGTCGTGGGCGCTTAACTCAGCGGTAGAGTGCCATCTTCACACGGTGGAAGTCATAGGTTCGAATCCTATAGCGCCCACCACGACTCCTCTCCTCTCAACTTCTTTCGCGGCCGTCGTGGGCGCCGCCCGCCTACCGCGCCGGAGCCGCTGCCGGCTGCCCCTGCGGAGTTCCAAACTGCACCTTGGGTGCCTGCCGCGAACCCTCATCCGCCTTGAAATACGCATCGTTCCGCGTGAATCCCGACATCCCCGCGATCATGCTGTTCGGAAAAAGCTGGATGTAGGTGTTGTAATCCTGCACCACCTGGTTGTAGTTCCGCCGCTCCTGCGCGATGCGGTTCTCCGTCCCCGCCAACTCATCCTGCAAACGCATGAAGTTCTCGTTCGACTTCAGCTGCGGATAGTTCTCCACTATCACCAGCAACCGGCTCAGCGCCGAGTCGAGCGCGCCGTTCGCCGCAATCTTGTCCGTCGGAGTCTTCGCGCCAATCAGCGCCGAGCGCGCCTTGGCAATCTCCGTGAAGATGGTGGTCTCCTGCGCCGCGTATCCCTTCACCGTCTCCACCAGGTTGGGGATCAGGTCCGCTCGCCGCTGCAGCACCACATCCACCTGCGACCACGCCGCATCCACCGCCTCGTGCTTGCGCACCATCTCATTGCGCCGCCCAAAGTAAAAGCTGCCCAATATCAAGGCCACCACCAACAACAGGACGATGACGATCACAATCTTTCCCATAGCTTTGCTCTCCCTAAGCTGCATTTCTGATTTCACTGCTGCCGCAATCTCGTTTATGCCCCTGTCCGCCGCCACTCCGGCTTCGGCAGACAAGCATCAATCCGTTCCGTCACTCGTTCGAGCACTCCGACATAATCTCCGTAAACGCTCGCCACGCTGCCCGCGGGAACTCCGCCTTCCCGCAGCTTCAGCACGGCGCGCAACGGCGCCGCATCCACCTTGAGCACCGCAGCAACTCGCCCGATCAAGTCCTCGCCTCGCACCGTCCCTTCTTCTCCCATCGCAATCAGGCTGTGCCGCAAGAGTGTCGCCGCCGAGGACCACGACTTCACCAGCACTGACCGCAGCAGCGAGCTGTCCTGAGAGTCGTGCAAATAATGTTGCCGCAGTTTCTGAATCACTGTCCGCAGTTCATGCTCCACCTGCACCCGATGCAGATTCGTCGGCACAGCGATGTCGGCGATAATATCCTCCCCGTACAGAACCTTGCGTGCTTCCTTCATATCGAGCATCTCGATAGCGAACACATCCGCTGACCGCCGCAGCTCGTCCACCGTGAACACCAGCGGCGGTCTTTGCCTCTGCCCGCGCGACCACCAGTCCACCACCGATGCCAACCGATCCAGATCGCCCCGCCCGGCCGACTTCACCGCGCATAGCAGGTTCAAATCAGAGTAAGCGTGCCGCTCCGCCCCGCGCGCCGCTGACCCGTAGAGCACGATCGACAGGAGATTTTCCCCCGCCGCGCCTCGGGCCAGTTGCACAAATTCCTGTAGCAGTTCTGCCGATGCCGTTGCCATGCTCCTCCTACCAGCTTCCCGAAGCCCCGCCCCCACCGCTCGAGCCGCCGCCAAATCCACCGAACCCACCGCCAAATCCACCCG
>Ga0075014_100000069_pt1 | contig 34402 bp, 30 predicted proteins | sample AleBraG_ABR_2014_FD_71472 | JGI IMG/M metagenome (GOLD analysis project Ga0075014, IMG submission 71472) | Freshwater sediment microbial communities in response to fracking from Pennsylvania, USA - Alex Branch Run_MetaG_ABR_2014 | ecosystem: Environmental > Aquatic > Freshwater > Creek >... | reverse complement strand
GCCAACGAATGCAGCCGCTCGTCAATCATCACCGGGAAGTTGAGGTTGGCCTCCGAAGACTGCGCCTTCACCTGCAACAACTCGCCTTCGACATCGGTCATCTTTTTGTCCAGCGCTTCAGCCGCCGAAACCAGCCCCTTGTACTTCTCCTCGTTCGCGAGCCGCTTCCGCAACCCCTGCAACTGCCCGCGCGTATCGCGAATTTGATTGACCGCATCGTGCACTTCGTTTACCTGCTCCCGGATTCTCAGGCTGAATTCGTTCTGCTTCTCCAGCTCCGCCTGGCTTGGATTGACCCGCGGATCCGCCTTGATCTCGAGTGGCGCCGTAAGCGTCTTCCCGTCCGCGATCAGCCGTACCTCGTACTTGCCCGGCAGCACCGTTGGCCCCTGCGAACGAAAGTCTCCCGCGACCTCGCCGGGAATCTTGTGCGGGTCATCCTGTCGCAGGTTCCACGCGTAGCGATTCAGGCCCGCTTCCGTAGAGAGCCTGCCCTCCGGCGGTTCCTGGTCCGGCCATTCCTGCGGCCCTTCCGCTTCTTTCTCGACACTCGAAAGATGCTTGATTACCTTTCCAGCCGAATCAGCAATCTCTATCTTGACTTCATCTTTTGGCTTGTCTTTGAAGTAGTAGTTGAAGATTGCACCTTTCGGAGGATTTCCTCCCACCGGCTGTCTCTTCTCGTAATCCCCAGGCACATGCAGGCGATAAGCCAGGCGCGGCGTGTACAGGAAGACCTCAGCGCTCTCGCTCTGCGCGGTATTCTGCCGCAACGGCGACAGATCATCCAGAATCCAGAACGACCGCCCGTGCGTCGCCGCCACCAGGTCGTCGCCTTTCACAATCAGGTCATGAATCGGCGATGTCGGCAGATTCAGTTGCAACGGCCGCCAGTGCGCTCCGTCATCGTTGGAAACGTGAACTCCCGTCTCCGTTCCCGCGTAGAGCAGTCCCTTGCGTTTTGGATCCTCCCGCACCACATGTACAAAGCTGTAGTCCGGCAATCCACTGTCAATCCTCGTCCAGGTCTTGCCGAAGTCCGACGTCTTCCAGATATAGGGCTTCGAGTCGTCCAGCTTGTGACGATCCACCGCTGCGTAGGCCGTACCCGCATCGTGCGGCGAGGGATCAATAATGCTGACCAGGCTCCACTCCGGCAGATCCTTCGGCGTGACATTCGTCCAGTTCTTGCCGCCATCGCGCGTGACGTGAATCAGCCCGTCGTCCGTCCCCGCCCACAGCAGATCCTTCTGCACCGGCGACTCCACCAGCGTGAACACCGTGTCGTAGAACTCGACCGTCGTGTTGTCTTTGGTCAGCGGCCCGCCGGACGACTCCTGCTTGCTCTTGTCATTGCGCGTGAGGTCCGGGCTGAGCGCCGTCCAGCTCCTGCCCTGGTCCGTAGATTTGAAAACGATTTCGTCTGCTGCATACAGCGTAGTACCGTCGTGCACAGACACGAACAGGGGATTCGTCCACGCGCCGCGGTATTTCATGTCCTTGGCGCCGTGGCCGGCTGAATCCATGGGCCATACCGTAATCTCCTGCTCCTGGCTGGTGCGTAGGTCCTTGCGCGTAATCACGCCGCCTCCGGAACCCGCGTAAACAATCTTTGGATCCCGCGGATCGGGCACTATATAGCCACTCTCGCCTCCGCCCACGTCCGTCCAGTGTTCGCGTCCTACGTAGCCCTCGTCGCTGCTGCTGGCAATGCCGACCGTCGAATTGTCCTGCTGTGCCCCATAGATCCAGTAGCGGAACTGGTTATCCGCCGCCACGTGGTAGAACTGCGCTGTCGGCTGCGTGTATTGCGTGCTCCAGGATTTTCCGCCGTCCAGCGAAATCGTCGCGCCACCATCGTTCCCATTGATGATGTGCTCCGGATTGACCGGATCGATCCATATCCCATGATGATCCCCGTGCGGTGCCGGCAGCAGGGTCAGCGTCTTGCCCCCGTCCGTCGAACGGAACAGCCCCGTATTCAGCATGTACAAGGTATCTATGCTCTTCGGATCCGCCAGAATATGCGTGAAGTACCAGGCCCGCTGTGTCAGTCGCTGGTCGCTGTTGACGTGCGACCAGGTGTCCCCCGCATCATCGGACTTAAAGAGCCCGCCTTTCTCCGCCTCAATCAGCGCATATACGCGGTTGGAGTCCGCTCCAGACACCGTCACGCCGATTCGCCCCAGGATGCCCGCAGGCAGGCCTTTGCCCTCCAGGTGCTTCCATGTCGTTCCGCCATCCACCGACTTGTAGAGCCCGCTGCCCGGCCCGCCGCTTGTCATGCTCCACGGAGTCCGCACGATCTGATAGAGCGCGGCATAAAGCACGTTGGGATTGTGCGGATCGAAGGTCAGATCAATCGCTCCCGTCTTGTCATCCTTACCCAAAACCTTTTCCCACGTCTTGCCGCCATCCTTCGACCGGTACACGCCGCGCTCGGAATTTGGCCCGTAAGCATGGCCCAGCGCAGCCACGTACACCAGATCTGGGTTCGCCGGATCGACCAATACCTTAGCGATGTGCCGCGTGTCCCGCAGCCCCAGGTTCTTCCAGGACTTGCCCCCGTCCGTCGACCTGTACACACCGTCGCCAAACGAGATATTCCCGCGCAGGCAGGCCTCGCCCGTCCCCAGGTAGATCACGTTCGGATTCGATTCCGCCACCGCAATCGCGCCGATGGAGGAAACCGATTCTCTATCGAAGAGCGGCATCCACGACATCCCCGCATCGCTCGTGCGCCAGACTCCCCCGCCCACGCCGCCAAAATAGAAGGTCGTTGCATTCCCCGGGATGCCAGTTACCGCGAGCACTCGCCCGCCTCGAAACGGCCCTACCAGTCTCCACTTCATCCCCTTATCCGAATCAGGAGTGCTGCTTTCCGCCGCCGCCACACCGAACAACACCGCAAGAATTCCCAACACGACACGCAAGCGTGCTGCTTTCATTTGCTTTCACCTCTGAGATTTTGGGAAGGCTGACCAGTGTACTACCAGCGAGCCTGAAAGGTCAGGCCGCTGCGCACAGATATCGCGCTAAGACACAAACAGCTTTGTGTCTTCCGTCAAATTCCGTCCCTGAACAAAAACTCGAGTGCCTCAGGAAACCGGTGTGCCCAGACGCCCTCATTGTGTCCTGCTCCCTCCTCCACCCACACTTTCAGACGATTTTCCTTCAGCCCGGCCCGGCGCAGCGTGTTCGCCAGCGACTGAGCATCCCCCACCAGTTTCTCGTCCCGCTCGCGATGGCCCGACTCCTGCGAACCAATCGCCAGGAACACACGCTCCGGCCAAACCCGCACCAGCCGGCTATGTTTGAGCAGTTGCCGTCCTGCCACAAACAACGATGGACTCTCGAGCAGCAGCTTCCCGAAAACGCCGGGTCGCGCCGTGACGGTGTACAGCGCAATCGCCGCCCCCAGCGACGATCCTCCCAGGCCTGTAAATTTCGGGCCCTGCGCCACGCGGTACTCGCGCTGAATGAACGGCATTGCTTCCCTGATCAGAAACTCCGGATAACGTCTTCCGTGCGGCTTCAACACCAGCGGATGCATCGATGGATACGGAATGAATTCTCTGATTCGATCGCCGCCCGCATGATCGATGCCCACAATGACCAGCGGCGGCACCCTTCCCTGCCGCACTAGCTCCGCGCCCGTCTGCCCTACTCGCCAGTCAACTCCCGCATACGCTGTCGCAGGGTCAAACAGATTCTGCCCGTCGTTCAAGTACAGCACCGGATACAGCCGCCCCGCGTTCTCCGCCGACCCATATCCCGGCGGCACCCACACGCGCAGCTTCCGTGCGTTGTGGAACACCGTACTCTCAAACTCATGCAGCCGCAGTTCGCCGTCACCGCCTGCACCTGCCGTGAGAGTTCCCATAATGTCCTGTGAGATCGGTTCAACCATCGCCTAGAAGCTAAGGCAGCCCCGCGAAAGATGTGGGGGGGCGGGTCTTCGACCCGCCCAAGCCGAGCGCCAGCTCGGCTGCTTCTTGTGGCCCATGCTCATGCCGCCTCCCCCTGCAACTGCCGCCGCAACTCCATTCCCGACAGTACCGTAATCAGCAGAATGAACAGAAGCGAACTTAGACAGAGAATGCACCACGTTTGCAGAACCTGCGTCTCAACCCAGGTCAAGTAAAGCGAGAATCCTAATCCGCTCAGGCCACAGAACAACAGCATTGACGGCGTCTCCGCCTTGTCACGATAGAGCGTGGCCAGCGCCAGAAGCCCCGCATATCCAAGAATTCCGATCAGCGCCACAGGCACGCCCGCCACTTCCGAATACAGGCTCCGGTTTACAACGTCGCAGTTGAAGTCTTCTCCAAACGTGCAATACGTGGTCTTCGATTTCGCATAGTGATTTTGCAACGCCAGCCCCGACACCACGATCCCCAATACCGCTAGCACCGCAATCCAGCGCAGCAGCGAGCGCGATTTCACGGCAGCTTGCACCTCGTCTTGGCCGCCAGTTCCTCCAGCTTCATCGTCCCTTCATGCCGCTGTCCATCGGGAAATTGCCACGTCGGAAAGTTCTTGATCCCCGCATCAATACAACTCTGCTGCTCCCCTCGCGGTTGTTGACCCTCCGGCGGCCGTCCGCATTCCACGTAGTGGACGTACTGGAACGAATCGTGAAACATGTCCTCCTGTTCCTTGCAATGCGGACACCAGTACAACCCGTACATCATCGTGTTCTTCGAAGTCATGCAGCGCGCAAAATCATCCAGACGATGCGCATCGCGGTACCGCAATACCTGCAGGACGCCAACCACGGTGCCCACCAACACCACCAGCACCGCAAACTTCTGCGCTGCCGCAACGACAGGAGATTTCTGCTGAGGGTGTTTTTCGTCTGCCATCAGGTCGGTTGTTGCGTTTATACCATGACGTCCACCGCCGACGGCAGTACGTCGAGCGTTTCACATTGGATACTCATCACTTCCCCGTCCACCATTACATCCGCCGCCCCGTCGAGTGCAAACTCAATGCGCCGCACGCCACGGCTCTCCGCTAAACGGTGCTCGATGTGCGACCCGGTATAGAGCCCGGGCAAATTCCAGATCAAGCCCAAACGCCCGATCGGCCCCCAGCGGACATACTCGATCAGTCCATCGTTCGTGTGCGCGTTCGGGGCGATCATCATCTTGCCCCCGGTGAATTTGCTGTTGTTGAAGCTGAGAAACAAACACCGCCGCCGGTCAAACTCCTTCTCACCCTCCACACGTAGCGGAAATGGCCTCCGGTTCAGCCGCACCAGGGTCAGGAACACGGACGCCAGATACCCCAGTTCGCCGTACCCCTTGAACCGCCGATGCCGCAACACCGCCACGTCCGCCGCAAACCCAACGCTCAGCAGATTGATGAAGTAAAGCACTCCGTCGCGATGCCGCATGCGCAGAATGTCACAAGGCTGCGTTCGCCCCGCGATCACAGCGGCCGTCGTGTGCTCAATTCCTTCTCGGGTAAAGTCGCGCAGAAACGAATTCCCTGTTCCCAGCGGCAGAAACGCAACCGTCGGCCGCGCCCCGGCACTCGCTTCGGGAAACAGCCCGTTGACGATCTCGCATGCCGTCCCATCCCCTCCCACTGAGATGAACCGCCGCACCCCGCGTCCATAGGCCTCGCGCACCAGCGACGTGGCATGTCCTTCCCCATCTGTCTCCGCTACTTCGATGGACAAGCCCGCAGTTCGTAAGCGCTCGAGCGCCGGCCCCACCAGCTTGCCGCACTTGCCCCCGCCCGCCGCCGGGTTCACGACGGCGAAAAACGCCTCACTCACAGCAACACCACCGCCGAAGGCGCACTACTGCGGTTCATTTCGTCTGCCAGTTCATTGCGCTTGATCTTGAGTGACGCCGTCCTCGGAAAATCTTTCTCCACCAGCAAGTACCCATGCACCCGCTTGAAATCCGGCAACTGCCGGTTGCGGGCGATGATTTCCTGCTTCAGCGTGTCTGTGAGCTGCTGGTTGTTCTCCAGCCGAATCACCAGCACCAGCATCTCGTGCGCAAGCTCTTTATTCGGCCAGATAAAGTTCGAAGCAAATACACAGTATTCCTTGACCGCTAGCCCATCAAAGACCGATTCAATGTCTTCCGGATAAATGTTCTTGCCGCCCTCCGTGACGATCATGTTCTTCTTGCGCCCAAAAAGCTGCAAGTGCCCCGACCCATTGAAGCGTCCCAAGTCCCCAGTCAACAGCCATCCATCCACAATCGTTTCCGCTGTCAGCTCCGGATCATTCAGATAATGCGGCATCACCGTCTTGCTGCGCGCCGCCACCTCTCCAATCCCATCGCTATCCGGATTCAGAATCCGCAGCTCCACGCCCGGCAAAGGCTTGCCCACCGTATCCGCAATAAACGGCTTCAGATCCCCCGCCGTGAAAGCCGTAACACCCTCCGTCTGCCCGTAAGCGTTCACCACCGGAATTCCCATGTCATAAAAGAACTGCAACGTCGCTGGATCGGCGAAGGCGCCTCCCACGATGAGAGCGCGCAACTCGCCGCCAAACGCCCCATGAATCTGCGGCAACAGCAAGCGGCTGAGCCCCACTCGGGGCCTGCCCCTGGTGAGCAGCTTGTTCAACCCAACCAGCCGATCAAAAACCCACTGCTTCCCCGGCGAAGCTTCCGCCAGCTTGCTGCGAAACCCTTTCTCCAGATTTTTCAGAATCATCGGCACGAGCGTCACGTAGGTGACCTTGTAGCGCGTGAACGCATCGCGCACGTACTCCGGACGCACCGTCCGCAGATGCACGATCGCCGCCCCGCACACCATCGGCCCAATAAATCCCACCATGAAGTCCGCGGCGTGGTTCGTCGGCAGAATGCTCAGGTAATGCACGCCCGGCCAAAACGGATACCACCTCGTCAGCGACCAGCACTGCTCCAGGTAGTTCTCATGCGTGAGCACACATCCTTTCGGCCGCCCGCTCGTCCCTGACGAATAGACAATGCACGCCCAGTCTTCCCGTCGGCGCTCGACAAAGTCCGGATTTCCCTTCCTCTGAAATTCCTCCCACCGAAAGGCCTTCCCCAGCTCCGCCCCCGCCGGAGCTTCCGTCACCAGCACCGTCGCCAGCGGAAGGACCACCAACGCACTCGTCTGCGCCAACCCGCGCCACAGGTGAAACTCCGTGATCAGCACCTTGGCCTGCGAATGCGCCAGCAACTGCGCGTGCTCCGCCGCCGTCAGCTTGTAGTCGAGTGGCACCAGCACGCCCCCGCAGTAAAGCACCGCATAGGCGGAGATCAGCCACTTCGACTGGTTGGTCATGATGATGGACGCGCGATCTCCCGGTTGGAACCCGGCATCCTGTAGCGCCCGCGCCAGCGGCAGGGCCATCTCCTTGAAGTCGGCGTAGGTATACCGCGCCCGTTCGCGATTGCGGTCCGACTCGATCAGGCAGACCTCATTTGGCCACTGATCAAGCGCCGCCCGCAACGCCTCCCCCAGGCTTTGGTATTGGGTCAGATCGAGCATGCGTTGCCTACGGTCTATTCCTCGTATCAGTCATTTTCGGATCTTTGTCATCCTGCGCACGGCGAAGGATCCATATTCCCTCGACGAATTCTCGCGCCGGAGGCTGGCCACACTGCCAGGATGAAACAAATTGCCAGCCCCTACAGCCGCGCCTGAATCCGGCCGGCCAGCGTGCGAAAGTCCGACACTCCCTGCATCTCATAGTCCGGCAGTTCCACGTGGAAGTGGTTTTCCAGCCGCGTCAGCAGATCCAGTGCTTGCAAACTGTCAATCCCCAGCGACTGGAAAAAGTCGTCGTCAGCGTTCAACTTCTCGCGCCCGACTTTGAAGTGCGCCGCCGCCAGCGTCAAAATCTCATCCAACGTCTGTTCCGGACTTTGCATGAATCTTCCTTACCTTCCAACCCTCTTCACACTCGCGCTCTGTCATCCTGAGCGAAAGACCTATGCGACTCGCTCGCACACCGATTGCCGCCGACGCGCAGCGCTGACGCACGCACTACGGCAGATAAGGCAGCGCGTCCGTGCTCTCCACAAACTTCCGGAGCCCCTCTTGCACCGCGGGGTACGTGAACAACTCACAGAACAAGTCGATCTCCCTCTTCAACTCTTCATGCGGAATCGGTTTGATGAACTGCTTCGCCGTCGCCGACGTGCGCCGGTCAAACTTCCCTACCTGCGCCGCTGTCGCCCGCGCCACTCGCAGAGCTTCCCCTTCGGCTGCCAGTTGGCTCACTAGCCCGATCTGCTGCGCCTTGGTCGCATTGAAGCTGCGTCCCGTCAGCAGCAGATCACGCACCACCGCATTCCCCAGATCGCGCTTCAATCGCGGAATCCCGCCAAATCCCGGGATCAACCCGAGCCGTAATTCCGGAAAACAGAACCGCGCCATCTTGTCGGCGACAATCATGTCGCACACCAGCGCCAGCTCAAACCCGCCGCCGAAAGTAACGCCATGCACCGCCGCAATGGTTGTCAAAGGCGTGGCGTCAATCGTATTGAGTACCGCATGAATCCGCTCCAGGAACTCCCGTACTCCCTTTGCTGCCTCCGCCTTATCCAACCCTTTGCCGCGGTTGTACAACTCCCGCAGATCGGCCCCCGCGCTAAAGCCGGCAGTCTGCCTGCTATACACGATCAGCGCATGACAATCCCAGCTTAGCCTCGGCAACGCCTCCACAAAAGCTTCCAGGTCCTCGAGCGTCTGCGATCCCATCTCGTTGCACGGCGCGCGATCGAGCGCCAGTTCGATAACCCCGCCCTCCACCTGCCACGAGAGTGTCTTCCCCTGGAAGTTCCCCATGCCCCTTAGCTCGCGATCCCAACCTTAGTCTGGTAAAGCGCGTCGATTTCGTTTCTCCAGCGTGTATTGATGGCATCGCGCCTCAATTTGCCATTGGCGGTGAGCATTCCGTTGTCCATGGTGAAAGGCTCGTCACACACGTGGAAGGCGCGCAAATGCTTATAGTGCGGCAATCCCGAATTCACCGTATCCAGCGCAGTCCGCACCATCTCCGCCTTCACGTTGCCTGTTACCAGCAGCGACAAATATCCGCGCCCGTTGCCCACCACCACCGCGTGCAACGCTCCCGGCAAATGCTGCAGCGCCTGATCTTCAATCGGTTCCGGCGGCACGTTATGCCCGGAACTTAGAATCACCAGGTTCTTGATCCGCCCGCTGATCTTCCAGTTCCCCTCCGCGTTCACTTCGCCCTGATCGCCCGAATGGAACCACCCATCGCGCAGAACCTTCGCTGTTTCCTCCGGACGATTCCAGTACCCCGGAAAAACATTCGCCCCCCGAACCAGGATCTCGTCGTTCTCCCCAAGTTTCATTTCCACGCCCGGAATCGCAGGCCCCACTCGCCCCGCTTCAACGTGATGGGGATGATCCATCGTGCAGATCGCCGTCGTCTCGGTCAGCCCGTACACCTGCAGCACGCGGATCCCCAGCATGTCGTAAAAGCGCTGTGTCTCCACCGTCAACGGCGCCGACCCGCAAATCAGCGCTTTCAGGTTCGAGCCCATCACCTGCCCTCGCACCGTCGGAAAGATCAGCCGTTTCGCCAGCCACAACCGGACCCCACCGGGATTTTTCCCTTCCGGTGCCGCGAACCAAGTCGCCTTGGCGCGAATGAATATCTTGAATACAAACCCGCCCTTCTGTCGGACGCCATCATCAATCCCGCGCCGCATCCGCTCGAGCAGGGCCGGAACGTTGAGAAAATAGTCCGGCTCAACTACGCGCAGGTCATCCGCCAGCTTATTCAAGTCGGTGTTCAAGGTGAGCAGACTGCCACGCAGCAGACACGTCAACAGCAGAATCCATGACCCCCCAAAGCAGAACGGCAGGTAGTGAAACACACGGTCCTGCCCTCGCACACCGTGCATCAGAAGGTCGAGCCGCTCCGACGTACACCGCAACATGTGGCTGACGTTGCCAGAGGTGAGCACAACGCCCTTCGCCACGCCCGACGTTCCCGAGGTGTAGATGATCGTGACCGGCTTCTGCTCTCCCACCACAGCCACCGCATCAAGCGCCCCCGGACTCCCCGCAAATGCCTCATCCAGCAAGCGCATTCCTGGCGCACCCGGCCACGCCTGCGCAATGCCCTGCCGCAGGGTGTCATCGCCGCATACCACCAGCTTTGGCTGGCAATCCTGCATCGTTGCCGCCAGTTCACTCGCCGCCTGCCGTGCGTAGAGCGGCACCGTGATCGCACCCTCCGCCATGATGGCCAGATCCATCGCCACCCAGCGGATGCCGTTGCTTCCCACCAGCACGCACCGGTCGCCCGCACGCACGCCCGCCACTCGCAGGAAATACCGCGCGCCATCAACTTGCTTCAGCAGCGCGGCTCCGCTCACCGACGCAAACGTCGCCCCCCGGATCTCGCGCAGCACAACCGTCTCGTCCGCTTCTTTCAGCTTCGCGAAAATCTGCTGCAGAAACCCGGATACCGCTCCCGTCATGCGTAGGCCTCAGCCAGTTGCTGCAGAATCGGACTGCATGGAGGTAGGTATTCTTCCCAACTGTAGGTGCCCGTGCGCACCGGAAATTCGGGATAACGCCGCTGCACTTCTTCTTGGAAGTAAACTCCCATGCGCGCCATCACTTTCAGATTCTTCACCACCGTGCGCCCAATCCCGTTTGCAATCGTCTCACTCTCGCGCCGCAGCTTGTCGAGAATCACAAGCAGCTTCGGCTCAAGTTCCGGATCGTCCACCGTCAGCAACAAGTCCTGATGCCCGCGCTCGGTCATCAGGTTCCGGATGCGCTCATCCATAGTGATCCCCGCCGACGCTACCAGCGCCGGCATCGAAGTCACAATCCCGTGATAGCGCGACGACACCATCATGTGGCATGCCCGCAGAATGCTCACAATCTCATACATGGTGTAATTCTCCGAGCTGAACAAGGGCACGCCGCCCAGTTTTTCCGAGATTCGCGTCGCCGGCCGCGTATCTAGCCGTTCCGTAGCTGCCAGAATCACAAACACGTTGTGCTCTTTGCGGAATGCAGCCACCGCATTGGCAATCGAATTCAGGTAGTGCTCAAGCGCCCGATCCGCAGCCGGTCCCGAGTTGTGGAAATACACCGACCGGTAATGACTGTCTTTGTAGACCCCAGTCACCCCGTTCACCGCGTACTTCACGACTGACGCCTTCACTGGCCATTCAAACGGATTAATCGGACAAATCACCAACACTGGTGTCTTTCCGTCCCATCCCGCCTTGGTTAACGCGTCTCGTCCGTACTCCGCCGGCTTCGGCTCGAACGTCCACGCCGTATCGGTCCCGAGTTCTGTCGGCACACCCAGTTCGCGCAGAACTTCGCGCGACTCTACGTTCCGCGTGATTACCAGCGAATTCTTGCAATACCGCCCGCACATGCGCGCCAGCAGCGGATCCATGTGCCCCGCCTCTGCTCCATACCCGACCGACAGCTTGTTCTGTGCCGCCGCAATTCCCAACGACCCGATCATCATCGTCGTCAGCGCATTGGCAAACTTGCTCTTGAACATCGACCCTTCGCACGCCACCACGCCGTGATGCCGCGGCACCTCGTCGGCCAGAAACGGCGGAAAAATCTGCGGCAGCAGTACTTGTCTCGTCCCCCCAAAATATCCTGCCGAGCGATCAAAGTTCTGCGTCATCACGCTGAACTCAACGTTCTCCGCCCCCAGGATGTGCCGGATCTGCCGCAGCATCTCCTCCACCCGCGCATCCGACCCCATGTTCCGCGTTCCGTTGTACCCCGCGAACAGCAGGTTGAGCTTTTGCCCCGGATTCCACCCCGTCCCTTGGCCCAGCATCCATCCCAGCTTGTGGCGCTCAATAATGCTGCTGACCCATGCTTCAAGAAGGAGATCGGTCATGCCACCCTCCCGCCCGCTCCCGCCGGCCACGGCTGAAACTTGTACTGGAAGCGGTTCTCGGTACTGAACTTCAGCAACGGCAAACTGTATTCCGAAAACGGAATCGGCCTACGCCCCAGTTCCGTTGTCACTCGCGTATTGTCGAACACCGTATTCCACGTGAGATACGGCATAAACACCTTCATCAGCGACGCAGCGTAGCCTACCGACCCTTTCCGATTCGCCAGCCAGTTCACCGCCCCGGTAAACGGCTTTTCGAACGCCGGCAAGTATACCGGCTTCATCTTCCCCCGCGCCGCCGCGAGTGCATTGGTCAACTCCCGAAACGTCTGCGACTTCGTTCCTGACGACAGATGATACGTGTCGTACTGCGGCCTCTCCTTCTGATGCAGCGTCACAATCGCATCCGCCACAAAATCCACGTTCACAATATCCACCCGGTCGGTAGCCCGCAGCGCCAGCGCCGGCAGTCCCGCCAGGAAGACAAACGCGCGCACCATATCAAACTGCGTCGTCTGCGCGTAACGACTATCGCCCAACACAATGCTCGGACGGAAAATTGTCCTCGGCACGTCTGGCAGCAACTCGCGAATCATGTGCTCGCAAAACTTCTTGGTCCGCGCGTATGGATCGTAATCCGACCGATCCCAGTCAATCGACTTATCTTCCTCCACCACTTCATTCGAGCGCTTCCCCGCCACCGCCACAGTACTCACGTGGCTGATGCGCCGCAACCCGTGATGCTGCTGTGCCCGCCGCCCCAGTTGCACCACCTCCAGCGTCCCGCGAAGATTGGTATTCAGGCAGCTTTTTTCCGACTTCCGGTTCAGCGACGCCGCGCAGTGCAGAATCGAGTCCGTCGTTTCCACCAGCTTGCTGTACGCCACCTCATCCAGCCCAAACCGAGGACTCGTCAGATCCCCGCAGAAAATATTCACCCGCGTTCGCACATGATTAATGAACCGCGGAAACTCAAAGTGCAGTTGCAGCGACTGCCACAACCGCGCCTCCGCCTCCTCAGGATCGCGTGCCCGCACCAGCACATTGAGCTTGTCGCGATGCTGCTCGAGCAGCCCCGCGGCGAGGTATGCCCCAATGTAGCCCGTTGATCCGGTCAGGAATATTGCCATGTTCCCGTCCTCGGCAGAGGTTTCTTCCCTCCCGAGCCCTCCGTCCCCACCGGTTCCGGATCTTCCAGCCTGAAGTTCCGGCTCGGTCGGCTTTCCAGCGGCCGCCCCTCAATCAGCGGATACGTCCAACGCCGCAACGCTGGAATGTGAACATCAATCCAGTACTCCCACCAATCCAGCTTGCGCGTGTTGTAGCCGAACTGTTGTTGTTCCGCCGGCACCAGCGCCCGCGAAAGTTTCTCCACGTTCTCCGCCACAAAGTCATGCTCGTTCAGCAGAATGAACGGTTCGAACAACTGAATCAGTTTCTCCACTCGCTCCAAACTGCGGTCCGCGCGCGCAAACGGCGGCTTCTTCAGCGGCAAAGGTGCCGTTACTCTCTGTATCGTCCGAATCATCGCCCTTTGCGCCGGCGCCGACATTCTCCGGTATCGGGTCTTCGAAACCGGAATCGCATCGAACCGCAGCCGCAGCCAATGTTCCAGCCCTTCCTGCGCCCGCAGATGCTTGCGATGCGCCAGCCCCGTCAACTCAATCGACCGCCGCATGTCGCAGGGATTCGTGACCGACGTCGCCAGCTGATACACCGCGTCATGCCGGTTCTCCATCACCGCCGCACCAATCAGCGTGATCCCCCGGCATACATCATCCACTGGAATAATATCCAGCCGCTTGCGCTCGTTCGTCGGCAACTGCCGGAAATAAGTCCCGAGCAAATACGACAAAGACGCAGACGTATTAATCCCTTCATTCCACCCCTGAAACGGACGGCTCACCGAGGTCTCCACAATCGCCGGTCGCACAATCGCCACCCGCAGTCCTACTCCGCGCTTCGCAATCAGCGACTCCGCCAGGCTCTTGGTGAGCGTGTACGTATTCGGCCATCCCAGATGCCGCGCCCGCTTCATCCCCGCAACCACCAGCCGGTTCTTCAGCCAGCGCACCCGGTTCTTGCGCACCTGGTTCTCCAGCGCCGCCCCCTGCAATTGCTTCGAAGCGTGCTCTCTCTCCTGCGCCTGCCGTCGCAATTTCTCGGTAATCTCCGCGCTTTCGGAGCGCTGCTCCGTACTTGTCACCAGCCGGTGCAAAGCCTGCCACTCGCGTTCCGCATCGAACCCGGCCGCATGCAGCGGCGTGTAGTTCGGCAGCAGTTTCTCGCTGATCCGTCCATCCCGCTGTCCCGCCACGTAGCAGGTCGAGAGATGCACCAACCCCGCGTGCTCGCAACTACGCACAAAGTCGAGCATGTGCGCCGTCGCTTCCACATTGATGGCCAGCGCATCCCGCAAATCCGGATTGAAGTCCGTCAATCCAGAACTGTTGATGACGAGGTCGAGCTTCGCGCGCAGCCCCGCCGCAACTTCAGGGGCGAGCGCCAATCCGGGTTGCGCGACATCCCCCTCCACCACCTCGACCTTCTCGCTCACGTACCGCCCAAATTCAGCGCCATAGTGTTCTGCCAACCCGTCAAACACAGGCGACTCATCCACTACCCGCTCAAAACGCTTCGCCGCCGGATTCGACTTCTGCCGCCGAATCAGCAGGTAAATCTTCTCCGTCTCCGGCAAATCCATCAGTGTGTTCGCCAGCCAGACTTTCCCGATGAACCCCGTGAAACCGACGAGCATCACGTGCTTGCCCGAGTAAGCGCGCCGGACTGAGAGTCCTTCCGCCTTGGACTTGCCTTCAAACACGACCAGCGGCAAAGGAGGCAACTCCGCCACACGAACTGCCGGAACCACCCCGACCCGGATCTGCTCCGCACCCGCGCCTAGTTCCCGCTCGAGCCGGCCCAACTCCCGCCGCCCATCCGGGTTGTTCCCCAGCAACTGTGCCAAGGGCCCCCGAGGCGGAATCAGAAGTTCGAGCAATCGTCCCGTCGAAATCCCGTCACGAAACTCCAGACGGTTGGCCAGAATCCACTTCACCCCGAGGTGGTGTGCCAGCGGCCGCATGACGTGGTCGAGCGCCTGGCTCAGCAAAACCACCTGCGCCCCCGATGCCACCAGCTCCCGCACCCTCTCCACGGCCACGGGTTTCATCCGCTTCTTCAGCTTGTATTCGAAGTATTCCTGCCCCAGCAGATCCAGCCGATCCCGGCTAATCCCCCGCAATAAGTTGTGCGCCAGCCGTGTGGCCATCTTTGGATCTGCTGCATAGAGAAACGGCCGCAACACCGCCGACAGCAGCACCAGCCCCCGCCGCACCCAGCGGTCCAGAAAACTCTGGGAATTCCACGTGAAAAAAGCGATGGGTTCGACCACGCGCAAGTTCAGCAGGCTGCCTTCCACCCGCCAATAGACGGGGTCTCGTACTGGCGCCGCTTCCAACTGTGGATTGTGAGAAGATAGCGTCAAAACATCATCCGGCCCGGGGGATCAACCGGGATTGGTAACCCATCAGACGATCGTCTATTCTAATCAATTGCGGCTCAGGAACGAAGTACGGCCCCAGATTCCTTGCATTTCCAAGCTCTTACGTTAACAAAGCAGCGGGAAGCACGGGTCCCACGCATCCGCGAAAACCCGTTCGGGAGGCAGTCATGTCTACCATCTTTGCGCAACCCGATCTGTCCCGCCGCCCCTTCCAATTTTCCCTCGAGCACATTACGGCCTTGCCGCCCAACCTGCTTTATCGCGCATGGACCGAAGAGTGGGACCGCTGGTTCGCCGCGACCGGCTCGGTGCTGATGCAGGCCGAGGTCAATGCTGTCTTCTTCTTCGAGACTCACTTTCAGGGTGAGCGCCATCCCCACTATGGTCGTTTCCTGCGTCTCGAAAGCAATCGCCTGATCGAGCTGACTTGGATGACAGCAGCCACGAAAGGCGCGGAAACAGTAGTCACCGTGCGACTCGAGCCGCACGGCGCCGCCGCGCGTTTGCATCTTACCCACGCTGGCTTTCCCGACGAACCATCGTGCCAGCGTCACGAACAAGCCTGGCCCAAAGTCCTTGAGCATCTCGATAAGCAAATGGCAGTCTGAAGGATCGCAATGCCCCGGAAAGTCAAACTCGTCTGCCCCACCTGCAAGAAGAAAAAAGTCCAAGCCACCGACCCCGACTTCCCTTTCTGCAGCGAGCGCTGTCGCCTGATCGATCTCGGCCACTGGGCCAGCGGCAAGTACGTGGTATCGTCCCCAGTCCAGGACATTTCCGACGAACCCGATGACAAACCGCGTAGCTAGCTCCGCTCCCCTTTGGGCGCGCCTGATTGCCACGTTCTTCGGCACCGGCTACCTGCGCCCCGGCCCCGGCAGCTGGGGATCGGCAGCAACCGCCCTGCTCTGGCTGATCCTGGCGTCATCCCTTCCCGCGACCACCCGCCCCTACGCCTGCGCCGCTCTCGCCCTGCTCGCCGTCGCCCTTGGCATCCCCGCCGCCACCCGCGTTGCCCGCGCCGCCAACCTCAAAGACCCGCAATTCGTCGTCATCGATGAAACCGCCGGCCAACTCATTACCCTCATCGCCGCACCCCTCACATGGAAATCTCTTCTCGCAGGTTTTATACTTTTTCGTATCTTCGACATTCTCAAGCCGCCACCGGTCCGCCAGCTCGAACGCCTGCCCGAAGGTACCGGTATCGTTCTTGATGATGTCGCCGCCGGCCTGTTGGCGCTTGCGGTCATGCAATTGCTTCTGCACTTTACTCTTCTCCGCTGATCGCCGAGAGGAAGTTGTCTGGGAGATTCCGGCTTGCTAGGTAAGAAGAACGTCAACGGCCATCCTCACCTCGACGCCATCGAGCCTCGCGCCGTGCTTCCCGGAGGTGAAATTCGCCTCCGTGGTGCCGCGCTGCGCCCACCCGACTACCAGCGCCCCTCCGTAAGGATCGGCGACGTCTCCGCTCCCGTGCTTATCAGCGCCGACGATTTCATCGTCGCCGGCGTCCCCGAAAATGCTGCCTCCGGCCCGGTCGTCGTCAGCACCAACGGCCACAAGAGCAATTCCGTCGATGTCCGCGTCGCTGTCACTATCGCTGAGGAACTTCATCCCGTCGCCAACCCCGCCCTCGACCGCGAAGGCAACCTCTTCGTTACCTTCTCTGGCTCTCGCGGACAAAAAGTCCCCGTCGCCATTTTCAAAATCGATACAGACTATGAAGTCCAGCCGTTCGTCACCGATATGATGAACGCCACCGCCCTCGCCTTTGACCGCGCCGGCGACCTCTACGTCTCCTCCCGCAACGACGGTACCGTTTTCCGTGTCTCGCCCGCGGGTGCTGTCTCCACCTACGCCGAAGGCCTCGGCATCGCCACCGGCATCGCTTTCGACAAGAACGAGAACCTCTACGTCGGCGATCGTAGCGGCACCATTTTCAAGATTGCCCGCGACCGCCAGATCTTCGTCTTTGCCACTCTCGAGCCCAGCATCGCTGCTTATCACCTGGCGTTCGGTCCCAGCGGCGACCTTTTCGTCACCGGCCCCACCACATCGAGTTTCGACGTCGTTCATCGCGTCGACCCGCACGGCGACGTCACTACCTATTACCGCGGCCTCGGCCGCCCGCAGGGCCTCGCCTTCGACCGCAAAGGCAATCTCTACGTCGCCGCATCCCTTCGCGGCAAACGCGGCATCGTGAAAATCACCCCTGACGCCCACGCCTCGCTTGAAGTCTCAGGTCAAGGCCTGGTCGGCCTCGCCTTCGCTCCGGGCGGCTCCGCCGTCCTCGCCACCAACGACGCTGTGCACCACCTCGCCTGGGACATCCCCGGCCTCCCTCTGCTCCCGGACTAGATTTCCTCACGCACAGTCGCGTCTCTGCGGCCTCCTGGGCCAATGCGGACGAACCTCCCGGTTGCAGGGACGAATGGCGGGAACATCTGCACTCGTTGGACGAGAAACCTGGTCTCGGGATAGTTGTCCTGCGAAAATGCCTCGGAAAACTCCGCAAAATTCGGCTCTAGCCACGAACCAAGTTCTTCCAGGGTGGGAAACACCGGGGACTTAGGCAGGTCATCTTTCGAACGGACGGGCTTTGCTTTCGCTGTAACAGCCGCCAATGCCGTAGCAAGCGCGGTCCAATCATCAGGAGCGTGTAGCGGAGCAACGTCAGCGTAGTCATCGCCGCGGTCGCGCAATATGCGCAGCCGCATATTCCCAGCCTCAAGGGTGACCATTTCCCCTCTTGTCCACTCATACCCAGGATCATTAGTTTACGAATTTCGCACCGAGGTCCTTGAACAAGAACGGAAAAGCTGTCTTAACCCTCATCTTGAGCTTGTCCTCGTACCGTTGATACAGGATGTTGTCGAGCCACCAGCTAAAGAACACGCGCTAGAGGCCGACAACGATCCAGCCGATGACGAATACTACCGCTTCACCAATTGCCGTAAGAATTCGAATCATCTGTTTTACTTTGGCAGGAATGTGCTGGTGTTGGGATTGTAGACCCATTGATAGTTCTGAGTGATGTACTGCATTTCCCACCAGAAGAACGGCCCCCTCTACCGCTCGCGTCATTTATCATTCCCACGTGAACGCCGAAATCATCGCCATCGGTTCGGAGATGCTCACTCCCTTCCGCTCCGACACGAACTCCCTCCACCTCACCGCCAAGCTCAATGACTTGGGCGTCGAGGTCCTCTTCAAAACCGTCGTCGGCGACAACCGCCAGCACCTCGTCTCCGTTGCGCGCATCGCTCTCACCCGCGCCGACATCGTCATCTTCATGGGCGGCCTCGGTCCCACCGAAGACGACGTCACTCGCGAAGCCGTCGCCGAAGCGCTGAGTCTCGAACTGAAGCGCGACCCAGCGCATATCGCCGAACTCGAAAAATTCTTCGCCGCTCGCGGCTACCAGATGACACCGAACAACGCCAAGCAAGCCGACATAATCGTTGGCGCCACGATCCTCAAGAACCCTCGCGGCACCGCGCCCGGCCAATGGCTCGTCGGCAAGTACGACAACCGTGAGCGCATCGTCATGCTCCTCCCCGGCCCGCCCCGCGAGCTCGTCCCCATGTTCGATGACGAGTGCCTGCATCGCCTGCGCGCCAAGCTGCCTCCGCTGCACATCGGAACCAAAACGCTCAAAGTCGCCATGATGGGCGAATCTATGTGCGACTCGAAAATCGCTCCCATCTACACGCAGCATCCCGAAATCCAAACCACGCTCCTCGCCGGCGCCGGCGAAATCGAAATCAGTCTCCGTTCCCGTGCCTCTTCCCCAGCCGAAGCCCAGGCGCGAGTCGACAAACTCGCCGGCCAGATCGAAGAGGCTCTCGGCGACCACATCTTCTCCACCAACGGCGAATCGCTCGAGCAGATCGTCGGCTACTACCTGCAAATGCGTGATGCCACGCTAGCCGTCGCCGAGTCCTGTACCGGCGGCCTCCTCGGCGAACGCATCACTTCTGTCGCCGGAAGTTCGCGTTACTTTCTCGGCGGTGCCATTGCTTATTCGAACGATCTCAAAACGCGCCTTGCCGATGTCCCGCCGCTGCTCCTCGCCGAACAGGGTGCCGTCAGCCGCGAAGTCGCTGCCGCCCTCGCCGAAGGCATCCGCGCTCGCTGCAGCGCCAGCTTGGGTATCGGCATCACCGGCGTCGCCGGCCCCTCCGGCGCCACCGACGAAAAACCCGTCGGCCTCGTCTACCACGCCCTCGCCGACGAAGAAGACACGCAAGTCATCGAGCGCACCTTCCCCGGCGACCGCCAGCGCATCCGCTGGTTCGCCAGTCAGCAGGCGCTCGACATGATTCGCCGAAAACTGATGTAGGTCTTAGGAACTGGTCTCATGCGCCTCTTCGTCGCTCTCGACCTTGACGAAACCCTTCGCCAGCACATCGCACGCTTCGTCGAAGGCGTACAAGCCTTCGCTCCCGACGCCCGTTGGGTCCGCACCGAATCCCTGCACATCACGCTGAAGTTCATCGGCAACGTTCCAGAAGAAGATCGCCCGCGTTTCGAACATGCGTTAGGCCCCATTTCTGTCCCCGCCTTCGATCTCTCCATCCGCAGCCATGGCTTCTTCCCCACGCCACGCTCCCCACGCGTTTTCTGGTTGGGCATCCAAGCCCCGCCCGAGCTCGTGCATCTCGCCGCCGAAATCGACGCCGCCACCGCTGCCCTCGGCATTCCCAAGGAAACTCACGCCTTCAGCCCCCACCTCACACTCGCCCGCGGAAGTGGCCGGTCCGGTTCCCCTCGCCGCTTGAAAGACGACCGCCCCAACTCCCAATTCGCCAAGCTGCAAACCAAACTCGAAGGCCTCCCCACCCCCGACTTAGGTACAATGACGCCCCGTGAGTTCTTTCTCTATGAAAGCAAGCTGTCGCCCAAAGGCTCGCAGTATTTCAAACTCGCCGCCTTCCCACTTCTCGCCAGGCCTTAATGTGGCCGCGGGCGTCCTCGCCCGCGCAACGCTGGCACCATCTCGGACCTTTAGTAAGGCCAGTTTTACCCGGCAAAATCCAAACTGTAACTGCGAAGCAAGTCTCCTGACCCACCTCCAGCTCGAACTCCAGCCCGCAGGGCGTCACCTAATTGGCCCAGCGCGTCAGCGCTGGGTAACCCCCTCATCCCACCCGAGCCCCGTCAGGAGCGCCACCCGCTAGCATGCCCTACCTCCTCACCGCCGCCCTCGCCTACCTCGCCGGATCCATCCCCTTCGGCTTCCTCCTCGTCCGCATCTTCCGCGGCACCGACATCCGTCAGACCGGCAGCGGTAACATCGGTGCCACCAACGTTTCGCGCACGTCTCCCAAGCTCGGCATCCTCACGCTTCTGCTCGACACCGCCAAGGGTCTCGCCCCCGTCGTCATCGCCCGCGCGCTCCACACCGATCACGCAATCCTCTTCGGCGCACTCGCCGGACTCTCCGCCGTCCTCGGCCACATGTTTCCCATCTGGCTCGCGTTCCGTGGAGGCAAAGGCGTCGCCACCGGACTCGGCGCATTTATTTGCGTCGCCCCCAAATCTCTTCTCGTGATGGTCGGCATCTTCATCGCCATCGTCGCCGCCTTCCGCTTCATCTCTCTGGGCTCGATCCTCGCCTCCCTCGCGCTCCCGTTGCTCGCCTGGAAACTGGATCACCTTGCCGGAACGCCCTGGCTCCTCACCTCCATTGCCGCCCTGCTCATCGTGATCAAGCACCGCAAGAACATCCGCCGTCTGCTGTCCGGCACCGAATCCCGTTTCACCCTGAGGCGCGGATGAGCCGCATCGCTGTCATCGGAGCCGGCGCCTGGGGCACCGCCCTCGCTATCGTCCTCGGACGCAAAGGCACCCACGCCGTCTCCCTCTGGGCTCTCGAACCGGAAGTCCGCGACTCGATCGCTTCGCGCCGTGTAAACGACCGCTTCCTCCCCGGCATCTCCGTTCCAGAGTCGGTACATGCCACCAACAACCTGGAAGAAGCCCTCGCCGCCGCCGATCTCGTCATCAGCGTGGTACCTTCGCAGCATTGCCGCAAACTCTTCGCTGCGATGCAGTCACACCTGCACGCCGGCACGCCCATCATCAGCGCAACCAAGGGCCTCGAGGAAAGGAGCCTCGTTCGCATGACCGAAGTGATTCGGCAAACCTTGGCGCTCGGCTCGCGCGTCGCCGCCCTCAGCGGCCCATCCTTCGCCGTTGAAGTCGCCCGCGGCAACCCCACCGCCGTTACCATCGCCTCTTCCGACCCCGCCACCGCCGAACTCGCTCAGCAAGTCTTCAGCGACGCCGCCTTCCGCGTCTACACACACGATGACGTCATCGGCGTGGAACTCGGCGGCGCCCTCAAGAACGTCATCGCCATAGCCGCCGGCGTCTGTTCCGGTCTTGGATTAGGTCACAACTCGATCGCCGCCCTCATCACCCGCGGCCTGGCCGAAATTACGCGTCTCGCTGTCGCCTGCGGTGGTCGCTCCGAAACCCTCGCCGGCCTCTCCGGCCTCGGCGATCTCGTCCTCACTTGTACTGGCGACTTGTCGCGCAACCGTTCCGTCGGCGTCGAACTTGGCCGCGGACGCCGCCTCCCCGAAATCATCGCCGGCATGCACGGCATGGTCGCCGAAGGCATCTTCACCACCAACGCTGCCATCGGCCTCGCCCGCCGCCACCAGGTCGAAATGCCCATCACTGAACAGATGTACGCGGTCCTGCACGACGGCAAGTCGCCCTGCCAGGCCATCCACGACCTCATGACTCGACCCACCACCAGCGAAACCCGCCTCCACCGCGACTAGATCGCGTGGGGCCTTGTGTGGCGCGGGTCTCTGACCCCCGCCTAGGCCGAGCCCAGTTCGGCTCGGTTTTTCCTCGCCTAGTGACCTACGTCACATGTACCTGTGATGCCACTCAATGCCTCATTTTTGTGCATCCGCCAGACTTATAATCGTGGGAACCGGGATTCAGCGAAACATCCCAGATAGGGCCCCGAACGTACACAACACATGCCTGTTCTTTGGCTCAGAGTCGCCGTCCTCTTCTACGCCGTAGGCCTCGCCTACGCACTGGTTGCCCTCACCAAGGGCAGCCATCTCATTGAGCGCATTGCGCTGCCCGCCATGAGCTTCGGCATGATCTTCCATTTTGTTTCGCTCACCGAGGCGCTGCTCACGACACAGCAACTCATCACCGCCTCCATCCACAATGCCGAATCGCTCCTTGCCTTCGTCATCATGCTGGCGTTCATGGTGGTCTATGCGGTTTACCGCACCGCATCGCCCGGCATTGTCGCCTTCCCCATAGTGTTTCTGCTGACGTTTGTCGCTGCCACTGGCCAGGGCCCGTTCCTGACCCCGACCGAAGGCCTGCGCAAAGGCTGGCTGCTGGCCCATATCGCCATGATCTTCACCGGCTACGCCGCGCTCTTCATCAGTTGCGCCGCCAGCCTGCTCTACCTGATCCAGGAACGAAACTTGAAGGCCAAGCGCCCTGAAGGCATCCTCGGGCGCCTGCCGGCTCTCGGCACCATCGACGAAATTGGCTACCGTTCCCTGCTCCTCGGCTTTCCGTTCATGACGCTCGGACTCATCGCCGGCTCAGTCGTCGCCCAGTCGCGCTTCGGTCCCACGTATTTCACCGATTCCAAGGTTGTTCTCTCGCTCATGATGTGGGCCGTGTACATGGTTTTGCTTTACGTGCGCTGGTCGGCGGGATGGCGCGGCAAGAAGGCCGCCTACCTCGCCGCGTTTGCCTTCGCGGCCGCAGTGGTCGCCTGGGTAGCCAATTTCTTTAGCGGAGTGCATAGGTTCGTTCAATCATGAATCTGCACCTCATCGGGATTAACCACAAAACGGCGCCAGTCGAAGTCCGCGAGCGCCTCGCCATTCCCGAATACCGCCTCCCCGAAGCCTGCCAGCGCCTGGCCAAGCAACCCGGCATCCAGGAAGGAATGATCATCTCGACCTGCAACCGGGTAGAGTTGATCGCCGCCAGCCCCAACGGTTCCGGCGACCTGCGCGCTTTTTTGCGCGAGTACTTCTCGCTCGATCCCGCCCAGTTCGAGCCGCACCTCTACGAATACCGCGAGCGCGACGCCATTCGACATCTTTTCCGCGTCGCCTCCAGTCTCGACTCCATGGTCGTCGGCGAACCGCAGATTCTCGGCCAGGTGAAAGAAGCCTACGCCATCGCGCGTGGCGTCGGCGCCGTCCAGGGACACCTCGACACCCTGCTCTCCCGCGCCTTCGCCGTCGCCAAGAAAGTCCGCAACGAAACCGCGGTCGGAAGTTCCGCTGTCTCCGTCGCTTCCGTCGCCGTCGAACTGGCCAAGAAGATTTTCGGCTCGCTCCAGGGCAAGAGCGTGTACCTCGTTGGTGCCGGCAAGATGATCGAACTTGCCGCCCGCCACCTGATCGCCAACGGCGCCGGCACCATCTTTGTCGCCAACCGCACCTATGACCGCGCCGTTGCGCTGGCGCAGAAATTCCACGGCGAAGCCCTGCGTTTCGACTCGCTCTACGACACGGTCGACCGCGCCGACATCATCCTCAGCTCCACCGGCGCTCCCGTCACCATCTTTCGCCGCGAGCACGGCGAGAGGTTCATGGCCCGCCGCAAGAACCGCCCCATGTTCTTCATCGACATCGCCGTCCCGCGCGACGTCGACCCCGCGCTTAACGACATCGACGGCATCTTCGTGTACGACATTGACGACCTGCAGCAAGCCGTCGCCTCGCACGTCGCCGACCGCCACAAAGAAGCCGAACGCGCTGAGCACATCGTTGACAACGAGGTCGAACGCTACCTGCAGCGCCTGCAAACACAGGACATCGTCCCCACCATCGTCAGCCTGCAAGACCAGTTCGAAACCATCCGCTCCGCCGAAATCGACCGCATCCGTGGCCGCCTGGGCAAACTCACGCCCGAACAGGAACTGGCCGTCGAAGCTCTCACCCGCGGCATCGTCAACAAGATCATGCACATGCCCATCAGCACCCTGAAAACCGCCGCCAAAGACCCGCAGGCCACCACGGTCGTCGACTTAGTGCGCCGTATGTTCCACCTCTCCGACGACAAGCCCTCCGGACCCGAGGGCGACAACTGATGGCCCGCCTCCGCATCGGTTCCCGCGGCTCGCAACTCGCCCTCTGGCAGGCCAACCATATTTCAGCCTTGCTGCGCGAACGCGGCCACGAAGTTGGAATCGAAATCATTCACACGACGGGCGACAAAATCACTGATGTTGCGTTAGCACAGGTGGGCACCAAGGGCATGTTCACCAAGGAGATCGAGGAAGCCCTCGCCGCCGGCAAAGTTGACCTCGCCGTGCATTCCCTGAAAGACCTGCCCACCGAACTCCCACCGGGATTCGAGATCGCCGCCATCACCACGCGCCAGAACCCGTGCGATGCATTCCTCTCGAAGAAGTACGCTCGCGTCGAGGACCTGCCGCAGAGCGCGAAGGTCGGCACCAGCAGCCTGCGCCGGCAAGCCCAGTTGAAAGCAATCCGCCCCGACCTCGACATTCACCCCCTGCGCGGCAACGTCGACACGCGCATCCGCAAACTGGAAGAGGGCCACTACGACGCCATCATCCTCGCCGCTGCCGGTTTGAATCGATTGGGCAAAACGGAATTAGTAAAGCAGATCATTCCCGCCGACGTGATGTGCCCCGCCGCCGGTCAAGGCGCTTTAGGAATTGAAATCCGCCTTGGCGACGCCACCATGCGCCAGCATCTCGCCTTCCTCGACGACCCCGCCGCCCGCGCCAGCACGACCTGCGAGCGCGCCCTGCTCAACAAACTCGGCGGAGGCTGCCAAGTCCCCATCGGCGCCTCAGCCGAAATGCGCGACGGCAAACTTCATCTCGATGCCATTGTCGCTCGCCCAGACGGCACGCTCGTCCTGCGCGAATCCGCTTCCGGAACAGATCCCGTCGCTCTCGGAGAATCCGTCGGCAATACTCTGTTGCGCCGCGGCGGCGACGCCATCCTCGAAGAAGTTTACGGAAGAAGGCTGGCGCACCCGTAGTCAGTTGTTATCCGAAGTTCCTTGCGCGGGTTTCCTAAGCCTTAACGCGACGCCATGCGCGCGCACCCAGTCCGCAGCCTTCTTGCGACCTTTCTCCACCTGTTTGCTGTCCATTTCACGTTCCATTTGTTCCTTATCCCGCTGCGCATCAGGCACGCCAGCGCCCGACGCGAGCAAGATGAAGCCGTAAGCGGCTTCCTTGTCCTGCTTCACTCCCGTCCCCTTCCAATACATCTCACCCAGCCGAAGCAAGGCACCGGCGTGTCCGAGTGCACCGGCATCGCTGTACCACTTTGCAGCCTGCCCTGGGTCCTGCTTGCCCCCCACCCCGCGCTCACACAGGAGACCCATACAATAGGCGCCTAGCATGTTCGGATGCTTCGCTGCCTGCTCGCACCAATGGCGAGCCTCTTCGGAGTCCTTATCCGTTCCCTTCTTCAGCAAGAGGCTTGCCAGCTTTACCTGCGCCTCATCGCCGCCCTCTTCCGCTGCTCGGCGATACCACGTCGCTTCCTCGTTGTGGTCCTGCGCAAGGTCCTCGCCTTTCTCGTACATATCGCCGATTCTAGTAAAGGCGTCCACTCGCTGATACGGTCTTATTTCTGACTCCGTGCGCTTCACGGCGTCTGCCGCAGCATCGCTCCCTGCCTCCTTTGCCAGCAGGAACCATGCATAGGACTTGGTATCGTCAACCCCGACCCCATCGCCGTTGTAATAAGCCGTGCCCAGGTTGAACATCGCGGACGCATACTTCTGTCGAGCGGCTCGCTGATACCACTTAAACGCCTCCTCCTTGCTTTTCTCGACGCCGCGACCCGCCCGGCACATGACACCCAGGCGATTCTGTGCAGCTGCATTTCCCTGTTCCGCAGCTCTGCGGTACCACAGAGCCGCGCGCTCGTCGTTCTGCCCCACTCCCTCCCCATTCTCATAAGCAGTCCCCAGAGACAACTGCGCCGTTGCATCCCCAGCCTCTGCTTTGGCCCGAATTTCTGCGGTACCGGACGGGGAGAAGGTATCTGAAGAATTCGAAATGGGATGACCTGCTGAAGCTTGTCCAACTGAAAATGAAACACCGGTGACAAACAATAGAACAACAAGAGTGCTCCGGAGTTGGCGGTTCATCGCGCCCTCAGCAGGATTGTAGGCCGCCAGTTTGGTTCGTGACGCGAACTCACGTTGGAACGGGGGCATTGTCACACCGTCGTTGCGGCGACGCGATTCTCGCAGGAGTCTGCGGCGCCGGTTAGCACACACGTAACAGGACCTGTGCCAACCGACCGGTAAACCCGCCAGGTTCCTTTCGGCCAGACGGCGACTCTTGATATTTCTTTTATTTCTGTTATAACAGAAGTGACAGACATGTCACGAACACTCAACATTGTCACCGGCGCCTTTGGCTTCTCCGGCAAATATATCGCCCGCCGCCTGCTCGCTCGGGGCGAACGCGTGCGCACCCTCACCAACCATCCCTGCCACACTTCCGGCATCGAAGTCGCTCCCCTCGATTTCAGCAATCCTCAGCAGCTGGCAGACAGCCTGGCAGGCGCCACGGCCCTCTATAACACCTACTGGGTTCGGTTCGCCTACGGTGAAGCCAGCCACGAGAAGGCCGTGGAGAACACCCACGTGCTGATCCGCGCCGCCGAACAAGTCGGGGTCAAGAGAATCGTTCACGTCAGCATCACGAACCCATCCCTCGATTCACCGCTCCCCTACTTCAAAGGCAAGGCGGCAGTCGAGCAAATCATCCGATCCTCTTCCCTCTCCTACGCCATCCTCCGACCCGCTGTCCTGTTCGGCACGGAGGACATTCTGATCAACAACATTGCCTGGCTGTTGCGGCATTTCCCGTTCTTCGCCATTCCAGGTCGTGGTCAATACGGTCTGCAACCGATCCTCGTCGAGGACTTGGCTGCCCTGGCCGTAGAGAGTGGTCGCAGCTGTGAGAACTCCGTGGTAGATGCAGTGGGGCCAGAGGCCTACGAGTACACGGACCTCGTGCAACTTGTCCGCAGCACGGTCAACAGTCGCAGCAGGATCGTTTACGCTCCTCCCTCTGCCGTCCATTGTGCGGCTTGGCTTCTCGGCCATTTGGTTCGCGACGTCCTGCTGACCAAGGACGAGGTGCGCGGACTCATGGCTAACTTGCTCGTCTCGAAGCAGCCACCAACCGGAAGCACGAGCCTTCGTGCTTGGCTCCGTGAGAATGCCCAAACGATCGGTACCAAGTACGCTTCTGAAGTCGATCGGCACTACAACGTAAAGACGCCTGCGCTCAACCCACAAATCAGTTGAGCTTGCCTGTCTTAGGCCAGCAAGCTGATACCCTAACCCAAAGATGACCACCAAGTCGCCGCATCCGAAGAACCCCTCACCGGCCAGTGCGTCCTCGTCGGCCGGCGGTGCCCGGCACCAGGCTGCAAAGCTTTCGGCGGAACTGTGCCTTCCACTCCGAACGCGTAGGCTCGTAGCTGCTCCAAGCCCTCTGCTCCGGTTCGCTTACCAGTTCCCGGTTCACAGAGAAAAATCCCCACCCAAAATGTCGCAAAGACGCGACGTTTAGGATGGGGCACTCGGCTGGGCTATTAAGACTTGCTTCCCCCTCGTACTCAGTGAATGCAGCTTTGATTAGTAGTCTTGAATGTGTTGACCTGCCACAGATTCTTATCGCAGTTTGGGTTCCCGTCAAAGAGATCGTCCACTGTGTTGCCGGTGGTAAACAGGTCCATCAGAGTGTTCCTTTTGCTGCCCCGCTCCACCGCGATGCCGTAACTTTGGGCGCCGGTCCCGAAGTTCGTGCTACCGTGATCGTAGATCAAGTTTCCGTTGCTGGTTGCTTCGTCTTCCTTGCACGCCCGGCCCGACGGCCCCGTGCTAGAGCAGCCGAGGTAGGTGCCCGCCACCCCGTTGTTGGTCGCATTTGAGCAATTGATCTGATTTCCAGAGCCACCCTTAATCCACACTCCGTACACGGTGTTACTGGACGCACCGAAGTCGTTGATATTGTTGTTCCGTGCCCCGCGCAAGAAGACACCCGTGACGTTTTCGTCGTAGTTGAAGAAGTCAGAGACCACGTCCCTGGCGTCACTCTCCAGCCCGTATCGCCAGCCCTTCAGAGTTGTAAAGCTGGTGGAGACACCAGCGCCATCGGTTCCTCCACCCTCCAGAAAAACATTGTCCGCACTCGACAGCAGGTGGATGCCGATGCCCGTTCCAGTTCCAGCCCCAGTGACCTGGTGGCCTTCTGTAATCAGCATGACTTTCTCTGCGGCTATGTCAATACAGCCATTACGAGACGTAAGACCCTGAGCTGCAGTTAGATCGGCACCTATGGTGTAGGTGCCCGGTGACGTGATGGTGCATCCACACATGGTGATCGAGCTGCCACACGCATTCTGCGCGCTTGCGATCCCCGTGGCTGCCGTGGTCAACACCATGGCTGACATGGCTAACCGACACAAAGTGATTTTCATTGTCTTTCATCTCCTCGCGGTCTGTGGGCAGGTCGTTGCGCTCTGGTCCGCCAACTCGCACCAGAGGCGTTTGGGTGCGGATTCCCTTAAGTCTCTTAAGTCTTAGCCGGAATCTCCTCTTTGACTCAAAAACGGAACCGATCATACACCCACCCGCTGTTTCGCAACACTGTGAAAAGATTTTCATCTGAGCACAAGAACTGCTGGCGCAAGTATTTGCAGGTCACGCCCGTGCGGGCACTCCCGTCGCTTCCAAGCGCTAACCACGATATGCTGAGTAGAGCAATCCGAAGATCAGTATGAGTGCCAAACAGCCAGCTTTGCGCATGCCCCTCACCGGCCAGCGAGTCCTCGTCGGCCGCGCCCGCCATCAGGCCGGGAAGCTGTCTTCCGAACTACGCCAGCTCGGCGCGCAAGTGCTGGAGATTCCCTTCATCGAAATTCGCCCGCCGCGTTCCTTCGGTCTGATGGACCGGACCATCGAGAATCTCGCGAGCTACCAGTGGCTGATCCTGACCAGCGTCAACGGTGTGGATGCGTTCTGGGACCGCCTCCGCAAGCAGGGACGCAATAAGCGCCATCTCTTGCACCTGCGCATCGCGGCCATCGGTCCGGCCACGAAGAAAGCCATCGAGCAGCGCGGCCTGGCGGTGCACGTCGTGCCGGAGGAGTACATTGCCGAGTCCGTAGTTGAGAGCCTGCGTGCGGAGGTCAGAGGCAAGCGTGTGCTGCTCGCCCGCGCCCGCGTGGCGCGCGACGTGATCCCCACCGATCTGCGCCAACTCGGCGCGCAGGTAGACGTAGTCGAGGCCTATGAGACCGTCGTGCCCGCCGCATCCCGAAGCAAGTTGCGCGCCATTTTCGGCAGCCCGTCGCGCCGCCCGACCGTCGTGACTTTCACCAGTTCTTCAACGGTCCGAAACTTCGTGCAGCTCGTCGGCGAGAAGACCGCGCTCGCCGCCTCACGCCAGGGAACACGTTTCGCCTCCATCGGCCCGGTCACGTCGAGCACCCTGCGCGAACTCGGTCTGCCCGTGGACGTCGAGGCCTCCGCGTACACCATCCCGGGACTGATCGCTGCTATCGTCGCCTCATCGTCCGGATAGTGTCTCGCCTCACTGAGCCCCTACCTCCGGCACCTTGCAGAAGCAATCCGCCGGCGGAACCTTCGCCTTCAGGAACTCAGCCACCCGTTTATAGGCGTCAATCTGGTTTTCAACGCGGGCGAAGCCGTGGCCTTCGTTTTCGTAGATTTTCAACTCGGCGACGCCGCCATTCTTCTTCACCGCGTCAGCGACTTGCTGAGCTTCGGTCTTGGGACAGCGCGGATCGTGGCCGCCGGCTAGCAGGAGCAGCGGTACCTTGATCTTGTCGACGAAGAAAATCGGCGAGCGGTCGGTGTAAAGCGCTTTCTCTTTCTCCGGATCGCCCATGATGGCCAGGTCGCCCTGGCGCAGCTCGGGATCTTCATTCTCAATCTCGGTGAACCAGTTGACGAAGGGCACGATCGGCACACCCGCCGCCCACACCTCCGGCGCCTTGGTCACGGCCATCATGCTGAGGTAGCCGCCGTAGCTTCCGCCCATCACGATCAGCTTCTTGGGATCGATGTAGCCCGTTTTCTGGATCCAGTCGGCTGCGGCAAGCACGTCTTGCAAGTCGCCGCCGCCCATGTCGCGGAAGTTCGCCTGCTCGAATTCGTTGCCGAAGCCAGTCGAGCCGCGATAGTTGGGGGCAATCACGAAATATCCCTGGTTCACCATGTACTGCACGATGCGGTCGAAACCGTTGACTGTCTGCGACTTGGGGCCCCCGTGGATGTAGACGATGGCGGGGTGCTCAGCCTGATGCGGCGCATTGAACGGTGCGTACACAAAAGCTGAAATCGTGAACTTCCCGTCGCGACTGGGGTAGTGCACCAGAAATGGTGCAGCCATGTCCTCGCTCTGCACGCCTGCAACGAGAGAATGCGTCACTTGCAGCGACTTTGTCGTTGCCAGGTCATACACACACAGATCCGGAGGAGCGGTAGACCCGTTATGTATGTATAGCATATGGCCACTATCTCGTGTGAAACTTGAAGCAGCTCCAACGGGATGATTCACGCCTTTCGGCAGCGCTAACTCCTTTGTTTGCCCCGTCGCAATTGTGTGGATGTAGATATTCGTATTGCCGTCGACGTTTGCGGTCCAGGTGAGCAGTTTGCCGTCGGGAGAGAACTCGCCAGCGTCAATTTCCCACTTATCTTTCGTCAGCCAGGTTATTTTCTTGCTTGCGACGTTTAGCAGACCAACGTTCATGTACCCGTTGACGGCGTCGGAGGTGATGAGCAATTGTTTGCCATCGGGAGAAAACGCTGTGGCCATGTAATGCTGCTCGCCCGTGTGCTCGGTCAGCTTCGTCGACGCACCCGTCGCCACGTCGCCCACGAAGACATTCGAATCCTTCCCGTTCGCGTGCGACTGGGTATAAGCAATCTGCTTCCCATCCGCCGACCACACGATCCCATGATTCGACCAGTCTGCCGGAGTGTCATGCGTCAGGTGCGTCGCCGTGCGAAAGCCCATATCGAAAACGTCAATCTCCCAGTTGGGCGAAGTGCGCGGCTTTACCAGGTAAGCCAGCTTCTTCCCATCTGGCGACCAGTGCGGCGAAGTCTCAGCCACTTCCCGCGTGCGCGTCAGGTTCACCACTTCGCCTGAGGTAGGCGAAACCATGAAGATGTCCCACATCTCGTCGCCGTCGTAGTCGGAGGCGTAGGCGATCCAGTGGCCGGTGGGCTGCCAGGCAGGCGAAGTCTGGCGCTGATCGCTGACGGTGAGCTGCGTAGGCCAGCCACCTGCGGCCGGCACGAGCCAGAGATTGTTGCGGCCGCTGATGTTCGAGACAAAGACAATCTGCTTGCCATCCGGCGACCACGACCCGCCGCCGATGCGGCGCGTCATGTAAAGCTGCTCAATGGAAAGCTTGCCCACATTCAGGTTCGACTGCGACTTGATCTGGGCCGGATCAGTCATAGCCTGCGGAGCCGGAAGCGTCTGGGCGGTAGTCAGTGTGCTCATGAGAAATAGAAGTGCCAGGAATTTGTGGAGCATGGAAGATTTTCGCGCGCGGGCGATGGGGAAAGTTTAGCAGAGGGAGAAGAGGACGTTTGGACTAGCGCACGCCTGTAGTATGACACTTCTGGATTGCAGTGGCTCTGTTGACAGCAACTGAGGGTGATGCGATGGACCGCGTTCCAATGGCGGGCCCCCACTCGTTCACTTTTGTTCGCCTTTTTCCCCTGAGCCAATCGTCTCCAATTGCGGGCTGGTAAGCCTGTAGACGACGGTTTTCGGCTGCCCCATGAGACCCGTGCAGCGCTTCTCGTTGCCCCGAGGGCCTGGGCTGCTGATAATCACGACGCTCCGGTCCACCCGGTTTATGACGAGCGTGTCCTGCTCGCAATCGGGGTCGATCTGTTCGTCCATGACCGCCCGAATTTGAGTGCCGTCCCACGAACGCACGTTGTAGAGGTCTATATTCGTGACGCTTGGGAGTCCAAAGTTCACCTTTTGATTGCGGGCCTTGATGCAAACGTGCAACCTTTGGACGCACCGAACCTCGGTTACCTGTTCGAGTGACTTTTCAGCCGGGTCGTCGCTCTTCCACAGGGTGCCCCAAGCATCGACCTCGTCGTTATACCAACAAAATGTCATATTCTCATTGCACGGTTTTGCGTCTTTGGATTGGGCAGACGTGGTCGGGGCGAACAGCCAGAACAAAAGAGCCAAGACAGAAATTAGACGCAATTCAGTCATCGTTTTGCTCGAAAAGCCAAACACCCAAGTAGCGCGGTGGAGTCAGGCCGTCGCCGTGGCAGCCGCTCATGTCGATAGCAGCTCACTCGATTTTTCCACCCGGTTTCTTAAAGTGGTTCGGGTCTACGTCGTCCCAAATGGTGAGGCAAACGTCGCTGGCGGTTAGCTTTGCGTTCGACTGAGTTCCCATTCCGCCCATGCCGTGAGCTTTGCTATCGGCAGGGGTTGGGTCTCCAGGATAGCCAAGAATCCACGTCCATGTTTGCTCTTTCAGTTTAGGATCGTCATGGCCCATCACGGTGACTTGGACTGTGAAAGCAGGCTTCTTGTCCGCCTTCAGATAGAACGTGATTCCATTGCATTCTTTGGAGTTCTTGAAGCCCTCAATGAACTCGTTCATCAAAGTCGCTTCATGCATGGCCCGTTTATCGTGCACGAATTGGTTATCCGGAAGCCGCTTCTCAAGCTTCCACTCCTCGTGAAGGGCGTCATCATCCACGATGGGCGAAACATCTTTGGCGCGGTTGAAGCCCACACTGGGAGCGGGCTTTGGGTTGGGCCTCTGGTCGGAATCGGACTTGTTCCTAGCGGCTTGCTGGCCCAGTACCCCCATCGCACACAGGATCACGAGAACCCCGAACCTCTGTTTCACGCGTTCCTCCCTCGCTTGACACTATATACGCTAGTAGCGGCGACAAAAGCGCAAGCCTGAAGAATCGTGCTCGCATGTCATAGGTACCCGGCTGTGTAGCCTTCATCTACGCAAAACGGCACTAGCCCACTCGGTCACGGCACAGACGTACTCGTCCGTAGCTCTCTTTAGCTTTTCGGTCAGATCGTCGAAGTGCTTCCGATCGAAAAAGAACGCCCCGGGCTTGGCATAGGACAGCACCTCGTCGCGGGCTTTTTCTACAGTCCGCCAAGCGCTCGTTACGTCTTGTCCGGTTACCTCTCGTGTTGTTGTCATGCCAACAATTCTCTCATCCTCCGGTCAAAGAACTCCATTGCGACTCCCGTTGGGCGGGTGGCGTGCCTTTCACCGTTCACAAACCCTGAGGGTGCCGCACCCTTCCGCGCTAGCCGAGGGTGCGTTCTTGTTGCTGATCCGAACCCGCCAGATTCATCACCATCTCCACCGATCACTACCACACCAACCTAGCGCACCCTCCCTGACGGGAAGGGTGCGGCACCCCGGACTTGGTGTATGAGACCAACAACAAAAAGCAAAAGCCGCGGGCGAGGGCGCCCGCGCTACACAACAACCCCTCCTACAATTCAGGATGGAGAACGCGAAGGCTGAGATGCCTTTCAAAGGGATCGAAATCACGGTCGCGATGAAGCAGGGAGTGTCCGCCAGAAAGACAAAACGTAGCGATCAGGCAATCAATGGTCTTGCGAACGGTGTGGCCGTGTGTCCGGAGAAAGCGATGGTTGGCCGGGTGGCCCAGCCAACGGCGCTTCCTGACTCTGGGGTGCCCCGTCCAAGCTTCGCTTGGGCGGGGATGTTCGCTACCCTGTTGTCCTCCCTGGTCAAGGCTCCCGTGTTTCATCGCCGGAAACTTTGCACTCGTTCCTATTTTTCTCTTGACCTCACTCTCACGCTCCGGCATATTCGAGCTATAGATCATCAGTATGGTGTTAGCTACAAGTACAAGTCGTTTGTTTCCAAGATTTTGCCCCTATCTCCTTCATTCGCAAAGATTAAACCCGAAATCCCCCTCTATCC
>Ga0075014_100000068_pt1 | contig 34573 bp, 12 predicted proteins | sample AleBraG_ABR_2014_FD_71472 | JGI IMG/M metagenome (GOLD analysis project Ga0075014, IMG submission 71472) | Freshwater sediment microbial communities in response to fracking from Pennsylvania, USA - Alex Branch Run_MetaG_ABR_2014 | ecosystem: Environmental > Aquatic > Freshwater > Creek >... | reverse complement strand
GTGTCCGTCACCACATCAGCGGTGTTGTTCACATAGAAGGTATCGTTACCGCTGCCGCCCACCAGCGTGTCCTGACCGGCGTTGGACGTGAGCGAGTCCGTGGCATTGTTGGCCGTTCCCATCAACGCGGCACTGCCCGTCAGAACGAGATTGTTCACGTTCGCCACCAACGAGTAGCTCGCCGAACTCGAAATCGTGTTGCTGGTCGTCGCGGAGGTGTCCGTCACTACGTCGGCCGTGTTGCTGATGACGAACGTATCGTTTCCGGCCCCTCCCACCAAAGTGTCGACCCCGCTGTTAGCCGTCAAGGTGTCCGCGCCGCTATTGGCCGTGCCCTTCAGCGCGGCCGTGCCGGTCAGGAGCAGGTTGTTGACGTTCGTCGCCAGCGAATAGCTCACCGAACTGGAAATCGTGTTGCTGGTCGTGGTCCAGGTATCGGTCACCACATCCGCGGTATTGTTGACCGTGAAGGTGTCGTTACCCGCTCCGCCGACCATCGTCGCCACGCCAGTTCCGGCAATCAGTGTGTCGTTGCCCGAGTTGGCTGTGAGCGAACCGGCGGCCGTATTGCCCGTAGCCGTCAACGCAGCCGTGCCCGTCAAGATCAGCGAATTGACGTTCGTCGGCGCTGTGTAGCTGACCGACGAGTACGCAATGTTGGACGTCGTGGCGTATGTGTCCGTCACCACATCAGCGGTGTTGTTCACATAGAAGGTATCGTTACCGCTGCCGCCCACCAGCGTGTCCTGGCCAGTGTTGGACATGAGCGAGTCCGTGGCATTGTTGGCCGTTCCCGTCAACGCGGCACCGCCCGTCAGAACGAGATTGTTAACGTTCGCTACCAACGAGTAGCTCACCGAGCTCGAAATCGTGTTGCTGGCCGTGCTGGAGCTATCCGTCACCACGTCGGCGGTGTTGCTGATAACGAACGTGTCGTTGCCCGCTCCACCGACTAGCGTATCGACACCCGTATTCGATGTGATCGTGTCGACCCCATCATTGGCAGTTCCAATCAGAGCCGCCGTACCTGTCAGCGTAAGAATATTCATGCCCGTCGGAAGCGCGTATGGCTGTGTCACCGAAGAAGTGACTGTATCGACCCCTGGAGTAGTAAAAACTTGAAAATAACTGTTCAAATTATTGACTACGATATCGACATTGGCGCCATTCCCTCCCCATAACCCGTCACCGTACGTTCCCGCGCCGTCAATCAACGTGTCATTCGCACCAAACCCGAACAAATTATTCCAGCTACCGCTCGCTGTAGTGCTCCCACTCGTAACTACGTCATTGGTACCAAACGCATTCAATACGTTGGAGTTACTGCCACCAGTGATCGTGTCGCCCGCGCCCAAGGCATTGATCGTGTCGTTGGTCCCTGTGTCGACGAGCAAAGTGGATGGGGTCGTATCCCAAACGATATTTCCAGATGCGCCTGCAACGGATGAAGTGTTTACATTCACCTGGCTTAGGAACTGAGCCAACGTCAACGTGCTGCCACCTGAAAACTTGAACTGGTAAGGAGTGCCAGACAACGCTCCATCCAGCGTGATGGAGCCTGTCCCATTTGAAATGGCGAGCGCACCGTTCCCGGAGGCATCTATCGTTGCTGAGACCGTCAGGCTCGACCCGGTGATGCCGGTTCCGAATTGAATAGTGGGGGCATCGAAACCGTCACCACGGGCTTCCGCATTGCCAAAACCGCTGTTGAATACGAATATGTCCCCAGCGCCCACCGACTGCAAAGTGTCCCTGCCAGATCCGTCGACTAGGGTGCAGCCGCCATCCTTAGATTCAAGAAGGCTCGCCCCAGTGCCTGCCACCAAGCTGTCGCCTGTCGCTCCAAATCCAGAAATCAGCGCGCCACCGCCGCTTCCGCCGATAATGGTGTCGTTGCCTCCCGCGTCATAGATTGTGTCGTTGCCAGAACCATCAACGAACGACGTAGAAGGTGCCGTCACCAAGATCCCGCTACCGCCCACAACCGACGGATTGCTTATGTTCACTTCGGACAACAGCTGCCCTAGTGTCACTGGGGCGCCGCCATCAAAACTGAATATGTACGACGCGCTGGATAGCGCACCATCCAATGTAACTGTACCGGTTGCACCTGCGATGGCGAGTCCCGCGTCTCCCAAAGGATCCGTAATCGCCGAGACTGTAAGACTGTCCGCAGCAATGCCTGCCCCGAACTGAACAGTCCCAAAGCTTGTGAAATTGCGCACTTCGGCATTGCCAAATCCGCTGTTGAACACGAAGGTGTCGCCGCCGTAGCTCGACGTTTCCAAGGTGTCAGCCCCTGAGCCGTCGACCAAAGTGCAACCACCACCGGAGGTTAACCACGTCGACGCACTACCCGCGATCAAGGTGTCATTCGTCCCGAAAAGGTATTGGTAACCTCCCGGCGGAGACGTCTCGGTGCCGATCAAGGTCAAAGCCGAGGTCGGCGTGGAAAAATTTACTGCGGAATAGATCGTGTCGTGGCCGATGCCGCCCGTCACCTGGACAATCGTCGACGTGTTTTCGACGAAGAAGGTCTCGTTTCCGGTGCCACCGACTAATGTGTCCGCAGCGCCGTAGCCATATAAGCTGTCCGACCCAGAGCCGCCTATGACACTCTCGCTCGCACCGTATGCTGACAAGGTGTCGGTGCCGCCAGAACTGCTAACGACATCGTTGCTACCGACGGCATAGACGATCGTTCCGTTCGAGCCCGCCTTGACGGTATCGCTATTACCGACGGCAAACACGGTATCCTGACCTGTTCCACCGACCACCGATGCGCTATTTGTTGGAGCGAAAACAAAGTTTCCGTTTGACCCAGGGACGGTCGCAGGAGATTCAGTCTGGAGCAACTGCTGCAACGTCAACGAACTTCCACCGGAGAAACTGCCACCACTAATAGCACCCGGCGATAACCCACCCTGAACAGTAATGGCCCCAGCACCACTCGAAATCACCAGCGAGGCCGGCGAATTGCCGCCAGCCGGCACGACGCTAAAGCTCAAACTACCCTGCGCAATTCCTGGTCCGAATTGGAGTACGTCGCCATTTTGAGCTCCGACAATTTGATCTTGACCAAATCCGGAATTGATGAAGAAAGTATCGACGCCGCTGCCAGCGACCAGCGTGTCGCTGCCCGCTCCAGTAACTAGAGTGTCATTTCCCGAATTAGCCGTAATTGAATCGTTCGAACCGTTTGCCGCTCCGATGACATTCGTGGCTCCAGTAAGAATCAAGGTGTTCGCGCCAGTCGGGAGCGTGTAGCTCAGCGACGTTTGAACCGTGTTGCTTGTGACGGTCCACGTGTCGCTGATGACATCGGCCGTGCTCTTAACTACAAATGTATCGTTACCCGGCCCCCCGACGAACGTTGTGCCAAGGCCGTTCCCGTCCACAAGCGTGTCGTTGCCACTCCCGGCGACAAGCGTGTCAGCCGTGTAATCAGCCGTGAGGAGATCGTTCCCGTTGTTGCCACCACCAGTAAGGGAGCCCTGAAGCAGAATTAGAGAATTCGCGACGTTCGTCAACGTGTAGCTATTGGCTGTCTGGACTGTATTATCTGCGGCATTTCCGCTGCCGAGCTCGATAACAGCCCCCGCAGCACCATTGTCTATCGTGAACGTATCGCGCCCCGACCCTCCAATTAGCACGTCACTCGAGAAGCCCGCAACCAAGGTATCGCTGCCCGACCCACCGATCAGGGTGTCTGCGGTGCCGTTGGCCGACAGCCAGCCTCCTTGGGAGTTACTGGTGCCCACCAGTCCGCCGACGCTGCTGTCCAGCGAAAGCTTTTGTACATTGCTCGGCAAGGTATAGCTTACGAACGCATCAATGGTGTCGCCGGCACTGCCGCTTCCAATTTGAATTACATCGGACGGATTGAGCAGGGTTATCGCCACACCGCTGCTGCTAGTCGCGAGCGTGTCCCCTGCGCCTTGCAGGGTTACGCGAGAATTCGACGCTGTCACATCGACGAGATCGTTGGAGCCTCCGGCCCAAATTGCATTCCCGAGCCCGTTGTAGTCTCCACCGTAAATTGTGTTGTTGTTCCCATAGGAAAAAATGTCCGGCCACTGATTATCGGCCGCTGGGGCATTGATGACATCGTTGCTGCCGAAGATATACATCCCTTCATTACTGTTATCACCAGTGACGGTCTGATTGCTCAGACTACTGAGAAGGATGTCATAGGGACTAAACGGGTACGTGAACGTTTGGGTACCCGGGCCATCAGCGCTCACCAGTTGCGCAAGGCTTTCCACCCCTGTGTCGGCAAAATTTATGGAGCCGATTACACCAGGCAACAAACCTGCCTGCACCACGAGGGAACTCGTTCCGTCGGCAAATACGAGCGCTAGATCGTTCGCAGAATTCCCAGTCGAGCTGAAAACCTCACCCGAGATCCTCAGATTTCCCGGATCCACCCCCGTGCCGAACGTGATATTGCTGCCCGTCGCTCCCGGCCCAAACTGCGGGAAATAACCGATAACCTCGCTTCCGAGTGCGATCGTGTCTTGCCCGAATCCTTGGTTAATCTGAAAGAACGAGCCGGCGACCGCATTGACGGTGTCGGTCATCAAGGTCGAGCCGCTCCCGGCAACCAAGGTGTCATAGCCGCTGCCGGAAAGCGTTTCCGCTCCCGCTCCGCCGACAAGAAGGTCGTTCCCGCTGACCGTGTCGCTGATGACAGACCCTGCAGTGCCGTAGATCGAATCGCTGCCCGTCCCACTGTAGATCGATGCCGTACCGGTTCCGCCGTACATGAGATCGCTTCCCGGCCCTCCGTAGATGAGGTCAACGCCGCTCCCACCATAGATCGTCGACGACGTCGAAGCGCTCGTTACCGATGCGTTGCCAAAGACTTGCGTGGGGTTCGCACTCGTTCCGCCGCTACCCGCGTAAATGAGGTTCGCCCCTGGACCCCCGTCGATCGTGTCAGTCCCGCTGCCGCCGTTGATCGTGTTGTTCCACGCAGTGCCGACGAGCAAGTCGGCGCCCGAATTGGCCGCCAGGACGTTAGAGGCGTCGTTGTTTCCGGTCGCCGTCAGGTTGGCCGTGCCCGTCAACGTGAGCGCGTCGACGAATTGCGGCAACGTGTAGCTGACGGACGAGCTGATCGAATTGCTCGTGGCCGCATAGGTGTCCTGAACGACATCCCCGACATTATTGACGACGAACGTATCGTTACCGCTTCCCCCGCTCAAGGTCGCCACGCCTGTTCCCGCCACGAGCGTATCGATGCCGGCACCCGCCAACAGCGTGTCGCTGCTGCTGTTTCCGGTTCCGACCAAGTTGGCGCTACCCAAGAGGATCAAATCCGCGCCACTCGTCGGGAGCGTATAGTTGACGTAGGCCTCGACCGTATCGCTACTCGTAAGGTTCTGTATGACGTCGGCGGGGTTGTTGATGATAAAGACGTCTTTTCCGGTGCCTCCGACGAGCGTGTCGACGCCGTTGTTGGAAACGAGGGTGTCGTTGCCCGCATTGGCCGTGGCAGTAAGGTTGGTGGTGCCGGTCAGAGTCAGGCTGTTCACATTGGCCGAAAGCGAGTAACTCACCGAGGACTGCACCGTATTGCTGGTCGTCGTCCAGGTGTCCTGCACGACGTCCGCCGTGTTGTTCACCACGAACGTGTCGTTGCCCGCTCCTCCCGCGAGCGTAGCCAGACCCGCCCCGGCGACGAGCGTGTCGGCGCCCGCGTTAGCCGTGATCACGTCGCTTGCCGCATTTCCCGTTGCCGTAAGCGCGGCCGATCCCGTCAGCGTCAGTGCATTGACATCCGTCGGCAGCGTGTAGCTGACCGAGGCTTGGATGATGTTGCTAGCGGTGGCGGAAGTATCCTGGACAACGACGCCCACGTTGTTGATGACGAACGTGTCGTTGCCGGCACCGCCCACCAGCGTGTCGATCCCGCTGTTGGACACCAGCGTATCGTTGCCGCCGTTCGCTGTTCCGGTGAGATTGCTCGTGCCCGTGATCACCAGCGTGTTCACATTGGCTGCCAGGGCATAACTGACCGTGGTCTGAGCCGTGTTGCTGGCAGTCGTCGACGTATCCTGCACCACGTCGCTCGCGTTGTTGATGACGAACGTGTCGTTGCCGCTGCCCCCTACGAGCGTGTCGATCCCGCTGTTGGAGGTAAGGGTGTCGTTGCCGCTGTTGGCAGTTCCAGTGAGATTGCTCGATCCCATGAGCACGAGCGAGTTCACATTGGTCGCCAGCGAATATCCCACTGAAGACTGCACGGTGTTGCTGGTCGTGGTCGAGGTATCTTGAACGACATCGCTCGCGCTGTTCACCACAAACGTCGTATTGCCGGTGCCCCCGATGAGCGTATCGACGCCCGTCCCTGCGATCAGCGTGTCGTTGCCGGCACCGGCGGTAAGTGTGTCGGCGGCTGCATTCCCCGTTCCAGTGATGTTGGCGATGCCAGTCAGCGTCAGGACATTGACATTCGTGGGAAGAATATAGTTGGTCGAGGCGAGGATGACGTTGCTGCCCGACGACGCGCTCTCTACGACATCCGCCGAGTTGTTTATTACGAACGTGTCGCTACCGGACCCTCCGACGAGCGTCGCCACTCCCGACCCAGCTACAAGCGTGTCCGTTCCACTTCCTGCAATTAGGGTGTCGTTCCCAGCATTCCCGGTCAGCGAGTCATTGGCGCTGTTGGCGGCGAGCGTGATGCTCGCCGTCCCGGTAAGGGTTGCGACATTAACGTTGGTGGGCAGGGTATAGCCGACCGAGGAGAAGAGTGTATTGGTGCTGCCACTTGCTGTGTCTTGAACCACATCCGCAGCATTGTTGATGACGAAGGTATCGCTGCCGCCACTGCCGATCAGCGTTGCCAGTCCTGCGCCGGCGATCAAAGTGTCGTTGCTGCTGCCGGCATTCAACGTATCGTTGCCTCCATTACCGGTAATGGAGGCTGCGTAACTGTCGCCGGCCGCGGCCAAATTGCCCGTGCCTGTCAGAACCAGGCTATCCACGAACGGCATCGAAGCGTTGTTCAATGTGAAGCTTACCGACGAGTCGATCGTATCCCTCTTCGATTTGCCGCCGCTCACCGAGTCGACGACGATGTCCGTCGCGTTGCCGACGACGAAAAGATCCGATCCCATGCCGCCAATCAGCTCGGTGTTCGCGCCGCTGCCTGCGACCAATGTGTCGTTCCCAGCGTAAGCGACGAGCAGGTCCTGACTGCCGTTGCCGATACCTTCGATGTTCCCCGACCCGGTCAACCAGAGATTCGTGACCCCCGCCTGCATGGAATAGCTAACCGAAGACTGAACGAACGCTCCGGCCGTTTGCGAGATGTTTTGAATTACATCGGCTGTGCTGTTGATTACGAAGTAATCGAAGCCGGATCCTCCTACCAGTGTGGCCAACCCACTTCCCGCAACGAGGCTGTCCGATCCCGACCCGGCAGTGAGAGTGTCTTGGCCGGCGTTTCCGATCAGCGTGTTGTTGCCGCTAACAGCGGTACCCGCCAAATTTGCCGAACCGGTAAGTACAAGATTGTTTACGTAGTTGCTCGCTTGCAGAACATAACTTACCGATGACTGAACAGTATCGGCACCTACCCCACCCGTCACGCTCACGACGTCCGCTGAATTGTTGACGACGAAGACGTCATATCCGCTGCCGCCAATCAGCGTATCCGCAGCTCCTCCTGCAGTCAGCGTGTCCCTTCCAGCTCCGGCAACAAGCGTGTCATTCCCGCTGTTGGCGACGAGCGAATCGTTGCCGCCATTTGCTATACCAGTAAGGTTCGAGCTCCCCTCAAGAAGCAGCGTATTGACGTTCGAAGAAAGCGAATAGCTGACGTTTGCTTGAACAGTGTTGGTCGCTGTCGCCGAGGTGTCTTGGATTACATCGTTCGAATTGTCGATTACGAATGTATCGTTTCCGCCCCCTCCGACGAGCGTGTCGATTCCCGCATTGGAGATTATCGTGTCGCTGCCATTGTTGGCCGTTCCGCTGAGGTTGGCTGTGCCGGTCAGGGAAAGCGTATTGACGTTTGCAGCGAGCGAGAAACTTACGTTCGACTGAATCGCGTCCGCGGTTGTTGTGGAGCTCACCTGGACGACATCAGCGGTGCTGTTAACGACGAAGGTATCGTTCCCTGCGCCGCCAATGAACGTCGCGGCGCCGCTGCCGGCAACGAGGGTGTCCGCTCCGGAATTCGCCGTGATCACGTCGGCCCCGGAGTTCCCCGTCGCAGTCAGAGCAGCCGTTCCTGTCAGCACCAAGGCATTGACATCAGTCGGAAGGGTGTAGCTGACACTAGAAACGATGGTGTTGCTAGCGCCGGCGGCCGAGTCCTGAGCAACGTCCCCTGTGTTGTTGATCACAAAGGTATCGTTTCCGCTTCCGCCAACGAGAGTGTCGACCCCGTTACCCGCTACGAGGGTGTCCGTCCCGGATCCAGCTGTCAGCGTATCGTTGCCAGCGTTGCCCGTCAGGGAATCGTTGCCGCTATTTCCGGTGACGAAGAGATTCGACGAGCCAGTCAGCACGAGCGCATTTGCGCCTGCTGCGAGGGAGTAGCTGACGGACGATTGGATCGTCACGGTCGCATTCGCGAAAGTGTCGATGACGACGTCGGCCGTATTGCCGACCAGGAAGGTGTCGTTCCCGCTGCCCCCGACGAGCGTGTCGATCCCGCTATTGGAGACCAAAGTGTCATTGCCGCTATTTGCGGTCCCGACCAGATTTGCGGTTCCGGTCAGTACGAGCGTGTTTATGCTGCTCGCCAGCGAGTAATTGACCGAAGACTGAACCGTGTCGTTGGCTGCGTAGCCGTTCTGAACGACGTCGCCCGTGCTATCGACGACGAACGTCGTGGCTCCTGTTCCTCCCACCAAGGTGGCCAAACCGGTTCCAGCGATCAGAGTATCGCTACCGGCCCCACCCGTGACAGTGTCCAGGCCGGAATTGCCGGTTGCAGAGATGTTGCCGCTGCCCGTGAGCGTGAGTGTGTTGACGTTTGTCGGTGCCGTGTAGCTGACCGACGCTACTATCGTGTCTGCGCCCTCGCCGTTAGCGACCTGAATTGAGGTCGAGGAATTGTTGACGTAGAAAGTTGAGCTACCGGCGCCCCCTATGATCGTATTATTGCTTCCCGAAACCGTCACCTGGTTCCCGGCCGCTCCGTTCGTCACCAGGGAATTGGACCCGGTGACCAAGATACTGTCCGCATAGGTCGCACCGCCCGAGATTGTCGCGTTGCTCCCTGCCGACTTAATGGTGTCCGGTCCATGTCCGCTGATGATGTCCGCGTTAGATCCACCGGAGTAGATCAAATCCCCGGAATTGGAGGCCGTACCACCCTGAAGTGTGACGTTATTTCCCCACGACGATATGGAGTCGTTGTAGCTGCCAGCCGTAATTGAAACGGCATTCTGAACGTTGATGATGATGTTGTTTGATCCGGACGCGATCGTCTGATCGGTCCCAAGCGCATCCGTAAGCAGCGCATCCAAGCTAATTGAGCCGGAGTCTGCAAAATTGATGGTCCCCGTGCCGCCCGTCAGACCGTTGAAAATGAACACGGACCCACCATCTCCACTCAGGAGAAGGTCGAGGTTCCCGTTCGTATCGTAGGCGGCGGACGCACTGAAGTCGGTCGGAGCAATCCCTGTACCAAAGGCCAGATTCGCGACCCCATTTGTCGCGAAGATGGTGTCGCTGCCAAACCCCACATTCAGATCGACCGTCAGGGCACCACCGCCATTGACCTGCAGCGCATCGTTCCCGGACCCCGCCACCAGAGTATCGCCGCCGATGCCGATAAGCGAGTCGTTGCTCGACCCCGCTGTAATCAGGTCCTGACCTGAGAGCGTGTCTTCCAACAGTCCCGGCCCAGCCCCTCCGAAAATTGACGTTGCTCCTGTGCCGCTGTTTACCGTGACAGGTGCGGTCGCCGTGCCACCATCGCCGGCATAAAGCACGTCACTTCCGGCCCCACCCTGAATGTATTCTGGACCCAAACCCCCGTAGATCGTTGTATTACCTGACGAAGCGATCAGCGTGCTGGCGGTCGAATTCGCGCTTCCATCGCCGCCATAAATGACGCTCGCTCCGCTCCCGCCCTGAAGAAAGTCAATCCCGGTGCCACCGTACATGGTCGTGCTTGCTGTCGCATCGCTCAGCGATGCAAGAACTGTCGTTACAGCCCCAGCAGTCCCACCGTCACCTGAATAGATGACGTTCGTACCACTCCCACCCAGGATGTAGTCTTGGCCTCCGCCACCGTACACATATGAAGTAGACGATGCCGACCCGTTCGCGTCGAGCGTATCTTTGCCGTTTCCGGCGGCGATAATTGTGTCGTTCCCGGGTCCTCCCGACAGAAGATCATTGCCGATACCGCCGACGATCGATTCGGTGCCGGATCCTCCATAGATGGTCGTATTCCCATTGCCTGCTATCAGGGTATCTTGACCAGCCGAACCATAGATGACATCGTTCCCGGAGCCGCCATCCACGTAGTTTTGCTCAACGTTGGCGTTCGCATAATTGGCATAGGGGCCATTGGCGCTGACGATCGTGGCGTTGCCGGATCCGCCGAGTATCGTGTTGTTCCCATCCCCGCCCCAGATCGTGTCGGACCCTGAACCGCCTTGTATATAAGTCGAGCCTCCGCCGCCTCGGATGTAGTCTGCCCCCGAACCCGCGATAATGGTGTCATTGCCCATGCCGCCGAGCACGGAGCTATTGCCAGAACCGACCTCGACATAGTTGCTACCGTTGCCAAGGCCTATCAAGTCATTGCCACTGCCGCCGAAGATCGTATCGTTGCCGACCGCGGAACCCGGAACTGTCGGATTGGCTCCCGGCGCCCCCCAACCGTTGTATGGCTGAAGGTAAGGATTCGTATAGCTTTCCACATCCCAGTTGATATTGTTGGCGACTAATTCGAGGCTCTGGCTTCCGCTGGGAGGTACGACTGTCGTGCTCCAATTCGCAGCTGCCGAGGTAACGTCGACTCCACCTAAAAAGGTGTCGTTTCCCGGACCAAGAACTACGACATCGTTACCCGTTCCCGCTAACACGAAGTCGTTTCCGTTGCCGCCAACGATCGTGTTGTTTCCATCCCCAGCCGATAAAAGATCTCCTTGTGTCCCTGTCGGCGTTCCCGACCCCGTCTGTGCTATTGCGGTCGAGAGCGCAACCTGCGTTCCAGCATAGATCTGGTTCATACCATTGCCGAGAATAACGACATCTTGACTGCCGTTCCCGTCGACGATCGCATCACCTCCGCTAGAGGTGATCGACTCATGACCGCTGCCGCCGCAGACCGTGTTGAATCCCGTTCCCAGCTGAGCTACGTCGCTCGACCCTGCCAAGGTGATAATGTCGTTCCCCGCTCCGCCATAAATCGTATTGCTGCCGCTCCCTCCGTAAATGAGGTCGTTCCCGCTGTTGCCTGCGTTTATCAGGTTGGGCCCCGCACCGGCCGCGATGTAATCATTGCCGCTGTCACCCGTATAAGTGGTTACGCCTCCGTTATAAACCCCTGTAATTACACTATTCGTACTCGGAGCCGCTCCAGTATCCGGACTAGCAGGAACGTAGCTAAACGTAAGCGGTGCGACCTCAATCGGTCCTGCTTGAGTATCCGGATTGGGTAAGCTGGCGCTCAGTGTCAACGTCGCACCAGCTGCTATGTCGCTGCTGCCATTCTGCGCAGCAATATCAACCAACGTGAACGCGACACTCGTCTGTCCCGGCGCGAGTACAACGTTGAAACTTCCGTTCGGATTAAGCTGCTCGACGGTCGTGCCAATCACCGCCTGGAAGTCAGACGGAGTCGCCCCCGAAAGCGTCACCGTGAACGTTTGGGCGCTAGAACTCGGTGCGTCAACCGAAACTGTGTACGCTTGGCTACCCCCTCCGGGAAAGCTCGGTACCGGCGGGTCCACACCTTTGTTGGCGGTCGCATTTAAGCCCGCCTCCTCCTGCAGAAACAACCCCATGTAACCGCTCGTGGAATTGGCAGCATTGAGATCCGCAGATGTGAAATTTTCGATGACGATCGTGTTTCCGCCCATTCCACCGGACGAAACAGCATTCGGATTCGAAATTGTCAGCGTTCGAGCCGATTTGTTATAGAGGTACTGAAAACCATTCGTCCCGAGCCAGGTGATCGTATTGCTCGTTGTATTGCCAAAGGACGTCGCTAGCGGATTCGCCGCACTGCCGCCAAGCACAGTGACCGAATTTCCGCTATTGACCTCCACCAGCCCCTCTTGGAGAGACGTGGCGCTCACATAAGGAACAATCGTCGCTGTTATGGATCCGCTGCTCGGCAGAGAGAAATCGAACGTATCGTTACCCGACCCTCCGTACAGAGTATCGTTTCCCGCACCTGTCACGGCGCCTGGCGTTCCTCCAGCCAAGGAATCTTGTCCTTGTATGCCTTCGCCGCCGATTAAGGTGTCCTGCCCAGTGCCGGCGCTCAGCCACTCGTTGCCAGCCCCTGCGACGATGATATCGCTGCCGCTGTCAGCGCCAGCACTCAATTCCGCCGACAATCCTCCAAGAAAAGACAGCCCGGACGAATACGTCGACATCGGGCCAATGATTATGTTACTGGTACCGGATCCAACACCGACGCCTACATTGTCTTGATATGGACTCGCAAAACCGTAGTACAGGTCGCTCGCGTCAGGCGCCACGTATATGTTTGTCGACTCGACCGCGAAATTCCCATTGGGGCTATTGTTATCGAACTCTATGCGCACGCCGCCGATTACGCTGTCGAAACTCGTGTTCAAAGCCGCCGCTATCACTCCGGCATCGATATTGAGGGCCTGAACAAGCGTCTCCACCGCTTGCCCACTTGGATTTATCTGGCCATTTGTCGAGAGTCCGTAGTTGGAATTGGCGAGCCCTATAATTGAACCGGGGTCCTTATTGTTGATCGGATTAGCTGCGCCCGGATCTACGCCGATTGTGCTTCCGTTGGGTAGTACCTTCCTCTCCAAGCCGAATATGTCTACGCGATGCTCTTCAAGCATTTCAAATGCTTGGTTCGCCTGCGCAAGTGTGTCTGGAGTATTGGAATTCTGATTAGATAACCCGAAAATCTGGGATTCCCAGAGCCGTCGCTTCTCTATCCCACCGTTCGGGTCGTTCGCGTCGGATCCATATCTGATTTCGTACCAGACCTGCGCTCGGTCCCCATCGGCCAGCGCTTTAGCGAGACTCGGTCCGATCAGACCCGGGGCGTTAAAGTACAAAGACGTTAAGGCGACCGCTTCGAGCGTATTGTCTCCAGGAATGTTTGCACTGGGGACGCCGCGCCTTTCTAGAGCCGTGACGAGTTGCTGGTAGATCGGCGGCTGGGAAGTAACCGACGTTTGCGTGCCGCTCTGATAGGGACCTACGGTGTAGCCGCTTACGGTGTACCCACTGATTAAGGTCTGTAGGGCCGAAACCCCTGCCGCCTTTGATAAATCGAAGGCCGGCACCATGTAATTCTTACCTAATACCTGTTGAGCATTCGGTATGCCGTTAAAGTAAGAAGCAACGAGTCCGTTTAGCTGCACCTTTAAAGCTGAAATATCCCTGAAGGCTGAGGTTGTCCAGTATTCATTGACAACAGCCGCGAATAGATTAGCGACGGTGGCGGCATCTTGCGGTTGGGGCAGGAGACTAGCCGCCTGCAAGACGCTCACGCCATTTATCGTTATCGCATTTAACACCAGGAGCATCTCCGGGGTCTGCCGGAGATTGAACCCGATCCCTATCGACGGGTTGTGCCCCGGCAGGCCATTTGATGGTGCGGCCCCGTCATCGTATAGATGTGGGTTGTTGGTTTCAGCTGCGGTCAATAACGCCAACAATTGATCGGAGCTTTCAACCGTCTCTCCGGCGATAAGAGGAGTGAAGGCGATTGGTTGCGTCATGGGTTTAAGCTCCAAGGTGGGGCCACTGGATAGTCCTGCCCGGAAACATCAAATTCACATATCTCGCGGGTACTCGTTCCCTTGTGTACGATCACCGCTAGAGTGTTCGCGAGGAGAAAGTCCCCTCGCCGCTGATTTTCAAGGTCTCCCCAGATATCGAAAAACGTGTCGATGTAGTACGTGTCTCGATACTTAAAGATCCCGATCGACGTGCCGAGAGGACGAAACGTCGTTGTTATCTTGAATTCCTTTCCATCCATGCCCGTGCCGACATAAGCTTTAAACGGGTGACCGAAAAGTCGCTCTGTTCGGCTCGCATCCACAACCGACTCATCACTTGTCAATACGTACGCGATCTGCGACTGTCGGAATCCTGCGTTCGGTGAAAATTTTAACCCGATCATGCCGCACGGAGCGTCGGCGTACCCCGCGCCAGACCCTTGCCAGACAATAACTTCGTTGAACCTGCCGTCGTTGCTGACGTCCACACGTGGTGTGTACCTCCAAACAAAGAGTGCGCCGCGCGAAAGTTCCTCTTGAGTTTCCGGCAGCGGCCACGTTGACTCACAAACGTGCGAGCCTTGCTTGAACTGACAAGTCGGCAGTTTGTCGTTTGGATGCGTGAAGTTAAAGACTGAACCGGTAAGTCGATTGATCTCCGTTGCACCAAGTGGTACGCGGTTCAGAACTGCGAAGCCCGGAACGGACTCGACTTCCGGCCGCCCACAATAGGGTGGCGACGATTCGGGTCGAAAGGGATCTTGCTTTTGAAAGTCGGTCCTATTTAATCGCTGCAGGTACGCTTCGCAAACGGGTATCCCCTGTCCCATGGTCAAAGTGAATCGATATCGGCCTGCTGAATGTTCGGACGGAACCCAAGATTTGTAGCGGTCCAGGGCGAGAAAGGAGGTTTTCGCCCACCCTACGGTCACGGAAGTTTCCCCAATGAACTGCAGGAACGCCCAGCCGTCACACTCTTTGCCAATTGAAACGATGTCGTCGGGATTAAGATGACCGACGACCGCGCATTCGGCGCCGCTTCTATCCGCGCATTGAATCGGATGCTTGTCATAAAGGGTGACCGATTCTGGCAACTTTCCGACCCTCGCGTAAGTCAGCGGCTCCGTTCCGTCAAACGTTGTTGGTCTCGACACGCATGTTGCAACGGCATCGTCCGCATCCGCCCTAGCGCACCCCGGATAGGTAAGGCCGCCTGTCAAGGCAAGGGTTGCGCCGCCTAGCATTGAGACATACTTCCGTAGGTCGCTTCTTACCATGCGTTTGATCCCCAGATAGATCAAACCCTTGAGCTGTCGCACGAAGTCTCCTTCCTGAAATCACTAGCGCCGATCTGTGCCGTGGCAATTGCGTTTACGACAGCTTGATCTGCGGCTTGTCCAGCGCAGGCGACGCTAGCGGAAGTCGCGAAATCACTCACATTCTTCTTCAGTGTTGTATCCCTGCACATGCGCTCGAGCGAGCTTCGCGCCAGCTGCTCGTCAGAGCAGTTCGCCAGGCGGGCGCCAAGGCCAGCCTTTTCAATCCTCCTGGCGGCCATAAACGTCTCGACATGCCAAGGTACGACCGCTTGAGGCACCCCAGCCAGCAGGAACCTGAGCATTGTCCCCTCGGCTCCGTAGGTGAGGCACAGGTCCGCATCCAAGAGCGGTTCGAGGTACACCGGTTTTGCAGAAAAGCGGACCCATTCGCTTCGGAATGGATCGAGCGCGCCCCCGTCGAAGCCGGAGGCGACACATACCACCCGCATAGCGCCCTTCGAAAGGGCGCCGAGGATCGCGTTGACGTTACATGTGTCCGGCCGCACGCACGCGAAGACCTTTGCACCGTCTCCCGGCGGCCAATCGACCCGCGGCGCCCGGATCGCCCCGAGCAGTGGTCCGATGTAGGTTGCCTCGCTCCGGGCACCGTAGTGATCCAATTCCGGAAACGTGGCTAGCATCCGGACCCGGTCTCTTACCAGGTCGCGGAGCGCCGCGATAGACGATTGTCGGAAGTCCTGCAACACGCCGTTGGCGTTCGCTACTGCGATTCGCTCGGATTCAGCGGCCTTCCCCGGTGTCGCCCACGAAAACCCAGGAAAGCAGGGCAGCGGATCGGTTTCCGGAGGCAGCTCGAATCCGTTGCCGACGAGCGTCGTCGGAACCTTGGCGATCCTCGCCGCTAAGCCGACGGTGGGCGAGTAGTCCAGGATCATCGCGTCTGGCCGGAACATTTCGATGACGTTCAGCCAGGCTTGCGTAAGCCCCCACAACGCAGATCGATCGCTCCATCCCTGTGACAGCAAAATGTCCGCGTATCCAGAAGGCCGATGCGGCAGCGCGATTCCTTTTGGCAGGTGTGGGGCCTGGATGAATGGGATGCCGTATCGCCCTAGAACGGTCGCCGCTGCCTGTACATCGCGGCTAGCAACCAGTACCGTGTGACCCTCATCTCTCAGCTGCTGCGCAATTGGAAGCAACCGCGTAAGGTGGCCTAGGTTCAAGCCGAGCTCCCACGTCAGCAGGACTCGGCTCATGAGACGGTCTGCCTCGGTTCCGTTATCTCTTCCGGGCTGTTTCTGCCTCCATGGGCGATGCCCATAGAATTCATTGTCCCACCGCCAAGACGTACGATTTCGTCGACTTGCAGATTCCTTGGGATGGCGTGAGCGATAAACAGCATCGTCACCCTGCCCTTCAAGCTGTTGATGGTGGCTGCGAAATGCTCGGCCGTAGGGGCATCCAGAGCGCTGGTCGCCTCGTCGAAAATCAGCACCCTGGGCTGCTTGATTAGGGCGCGGGCGATTGCGATGCGCTGCTTCTGGCCTCCCGATAGGCCCACGCCGCGTTCGCCAACCTCGCTCTGATACCCCTGCGGGAGCTTTTCGATGACGTCGTGAATCTCGGCCATCTTGCAAGCTCGGACGACATCGTCAAAGCTCGCCAGAGGATTCCCCGCCAGCAGGTTCTCATACAAGGTCCCGGAAAACAGAATCGTTTCCTGGGGGACGACTCCAAAATTGAGCCGCAGCTCGTTGGCAGACAGGTTGCGCAGATCGTTACCGTCGATCTTCAATGTACCGCCACTGGGCAAATAGAACCCCAGCAGCAATTTCGCCAGCGTGCTTTTGCCTGAACCCGAAGCACCCATCAAGGCCACTACCCTTCCCGGAGTAATGGCGAGGTTCAAGCCCTGATACAGATAGGGCAAGTTTTCGTTGTACCGAAAGCTCAGATTCTCGACATCGATTCGACCCTTGCCCTCACGCACCCGTCCTGGAACGATCGAATAGGGTTCCGCCGGCGCATTCATGATGTCGCCCAGCCGCAGCACCGATAAGCTCGCTTGCTGAAACTGCTGCCACAAGCCTACGAGTCGCAACATCGGTTGCGATACTCGGCTGGCGAACATCTGAAACGCTACGAGCATGCCGATGCTGAAGTCGGCGCTGTTCATTACTGTGTAGGCGCCAGCGACCAAAATCAGCAAGGTCAGCAACTGCTCCAGGCCATTGGCAACGACGTTATAGGTGTTGGCGATCTGCCGAACGGAAAAGCCGGAGCGAAGGTACTCGGCAAGATAGTCGCTGTAGCGGCTCTTGAGCTGTGGCTCCATCTGCAGGCTCTTCACGGTCTCGAGGCCAGCGATGTATTCGGTGGTGAAAGCCTGGTTGCGTGCGCCCAGCAGGAACTGCTCGTTCAGGCGATCCCGGAAGACCGGGGCAACCAGGAGGCTCAGGATTACGATGATGCCGATTACCGCGAGCGCGATGCAGGTGAGCGGCACGCTGTAATAGAACATGATCCCGACGAAAACCAGCAAAAACGGCAGGTCCAACAGGATCGTGACGGCCGCGCTGGCGACGAACTCGCGGATGGTTTCGACTGCCCGCAATCGTGCCGCAATCACCCCGGTGGGTCGGCTTTCGAAATATCGCGGCGGGAGCTTGAAGAGGTGCTCAAAGACTGCGGCTCCAAGGACGGCATCCACCCGGTTTCCTGTGTGCAGCACCAGGTATTGGCGTACCCACGTCAGGATGGCCGAGAACACCATGAACACAGCCAAGCCGATGCCAATGACGATCAGCGTGCTCTGGGTGCGGTGAACCACGACCTTGTCGATCACCACTTGCGTAAAGAGCGGCGTGCCTAGCGCCAGCAACTGAATTACGAGCGACGCTACAAGCACATCCCGCCAGACGCGGCGGTGCCTCAGCAATTCTGGAATGAACCAGCGAAACCCAAACTCCGCGCGACGCGCGGATGCACCATCCGGGTCGTTTACCGCCTCCGCTTCGAGGCCAAGCTGATACGCCGCTCCTGTGTATCGGCCGGCCAGTTGGTCTACTGTGCATGTCCGCGCGGCGTTGCTGCCGGCCTCGAACAGAACCAAGGCGCCCTCATGCGCCTGGGCCAGAATGGCCGGCCGAAACTGCGGCCCCCCATCGTCCGACACCTCTTCCGGCAACCCCGCGGCACTTCGGCTCTCTTCGGAGCCGTCAGCTATCTCCTGACGTACGATGACCAGGCATGGGAGCTTCAGCGCAGCCAGGGTGCTGCATTCGCACTCTTTTCGCCGAATCTTGAATCCAAGGGCACGCGCCGCGTGTATGAGCGTGTCGGTCGTGTACGGCGGGGGAAACTGCTTGATGAAGAGTTGGGCGTCGAACGGCTTGCGGTTCAACGCACAGAAACTTCCCATCGTCCAAATGAGATCGGCTGCGGTCAGCTCGTACCGCACCGGGACTCGATTCAGTCCCGAACCTACGCCCTTGAACAGCTTCAAAGTAGCCCAACCTACAACAACGCACCACTCAACAGCCGGTTCATCCGAAATCGCCGAAGCGAGGACCTGTCGGATCTGAACCCAAATTTCCCCCTCGGATGCTGAGCTTCCGCATCCTCCCCCGCGCATTCGTATTATCGAGACAGCCGATACCGATGAACGACCCAGCCACCCGTGCGAACTACTCCAACATCACATCAATAAAGGCTCGCAACTCCGCTGTCGCCATTCATCGAATTGGAAGCACCATGTAAACGAACTTGACTCGCCATCTCTGATCGGGTACGTCTGATGGTGCTTGCGGTGAAATCTTCTTCACGAAAGTCTGCAGAATAAGTTGAAATCGAGTAGTGCGCACGCTAGCATGGGTTTCATGACGTTTTCAATCGCGTACCGAGAAAAATCTTGGCTCTGTCCTAGTTACGTGTTGTTCCAGAGGGCGAAGCGGGTCGTGCTACAAGCGGCGGAAACGCAGTGCCCATGCGGCTTTCCCACATTTTTCAGGTTTCCACCAACACGTATCTGTGACAGAGCCAAAATCTTTCTTCGGGCCGCGCATCGTGTGCGGCAAGAGCTCCATACGTGGGACCAAAACCCAAGGGACGCCAGATTTCCCCGACATTCATCCGCGTACTTGTCCTAGTCAATGAGTCTTTCAAGACGTATTCGGTCGTTGGTGCACGCGATTACGTGAACCGAGGTCCGGCAATCGCTAGCAGGAAGGGCTGGCGACTGCCAACATAGTGCCGTAGCGAATGGAGCAACTAGGCCGTTCTATGAAGATTCTTCTCGTCCATCAGAATTTCCCTGGTCAGTACCTTCATCTGGCTCGTTATCTGGGAGCCACGCCAGGAAACGAGGTCGTCTTCATCACGCAGCGTGCGGACGGAGAATTGCCGGGCGTCAAGAAGATCGTGTACCGCCCGAAGCGCTCGATTACTCCCGCCGTGCACCATTATTTGCGGGAGTCGGAGGCCGCCGTGCTCAACGCTCAGGAGGTCGCCCGTATAGCCATTGATTTGCGCAACGCCGGCTTCGTCCCAGATGTCATGCTCGGCCATAATGGTTGGGGCGAGATCTGGTATCTGCGGGACATTTTTCCGCGCAGCCCGCTCATTGGTTACTTCGAATTCTTCTACCGAATGCATGGCGCCGATGTCGGGTTCGACCCGAACGACCCGATTACGGTGGACACCGCCCCGCGCCTGCGCACGAAAAATCTAGGCAACTTACTGGCGCTGGATGCGACGGATCTGGGGCAGTGTCCAACGCAGTGGCAGAAATCCGGCTACCCAAAACGCTACCAGCCGAACCTTCACGTGATTCACGAGGGCATCGACACGAAGGTTGTCACGCCCGACCCCACTGCGCGTCTGAGCCTTCCAAACTCGGAGACGGAGCTGACGGCGGGCGAGGAGATCGTCACTTACGTCGCCCGCAACCTGGAACCATACCGCGGGTTTCCCGTCTTCATGCGAGCTTTGCCATCGATTCTGGCGCGAAGACCTAAGGCAAAGATTGTGATCGTCGGGGGAGATGAGGTGAGCTACGGGGCAGCGCTCCCGCCAGGTCAGACGTTCCGCCAAAATATGCTCACCGAACTCGCGGGCGAACTCGATCTATCGCGCGTTCATTTTCTCGGCAAGGTACCCTACTCTACGTTCGTGAAGGTCCTACAGATCTCCCGCGTCCACGTATATCTCACGTACCCGTTCGTCCTGTCCTGGTCCATGCTGGAAGCCATGTCGGCCGGATGCCTGGTCATAGGCTCGCGCACTCCGCCCGTCGAGGAAGTCATGCACAACTGCGGCAACGGGATCCTCGTCGACTTCTTTTCGAGCGAAGAAGTCGGCGATCGGGTCGTCGAGGCATTGGAGGATCGCCGCGCGCACAACTCCATCCGCCAGAACGCGCGCCAGACCATCGTCGACGAGTACGATCTGCGGACGATCTGCCTGCCTGCCTATTTGCGCCTGATTGCGACCGTAGCCCAACAGTCACGCACTGTTCTTGCAGTGCCAAAACCTACCCAATTGGCGACGGCTGGGGCCGCGCGGGTCGCAATGAGTTAGGTCAGCCCGGTGTCGCTGCGCGGCTCTGCCAAGCGCTGGCAGGTTCGGACGCCTAGGGCGCGGAAAAGCACTGCTGCAAAAGATGCGATGAGCATTCACGTTAATTTCTTCTGCCATTTCAATCACACGGGGGTGGGTCGGCACTGCGAGAGCGCCTTCTTCGCCGTGTCGGGAAACCGCCCTGACGACTTCTACCCAATGTATATCGACAACACGCGGCAGAGTTCGGTGCGCCGAGCCATTGACGACAGTCGGTGCGACACCGACGTTACGGCATTCTTTTGGCGCTACCCCGATCACTTGGTACGACAGTTTCGGGGGCGACGTTTGATCTGGTGGTTTTTTGAATCCGATCGTTTGCCGCGGAAGTGGCTCGATGAGAGTCAGGTGTATGACGAAGTCTGGGTCCCAAGTGAATGGGCACGCAACGTTTTGCTCGCCCACGAGGTTGCGCCTGCTCGGATCCGAGTCATGGAGTCCGGCGTCGATACGAGGGTATTTCGCCCAGCGCCGGTTTCCCACGATGGCTTCATATTTCTGATGGTCGGCAAGTACGAGCGCCGCAAGAGCATCGACGAGACGGTGGTAGCGTTCGTCGCCGAATTCCCCGCGGCACACCATCCGTCCGTGCAACTATGGCTAAAGGCGGATTTCTTGCTCTTCCCCGATCGCGCCAAGGACCTGGCGCGCAAAGTCGCTCACGATGCGCGTATCCGCGTAATCTCTGGACGCATGTCGGACGAACAGATGGCCGCACTCTACTGCACCGCCGATGCCTTCGTTTTCCCGTCGAAGGCGGAAGGATTCGGCTTACCCTGCATAGAGGCAATCGCTTGCGGCGTGCCGGTCATAGCCACGAATGTCACGGCGCAGTCCGCTTTTCTCGATCGCATACCGGAGCTTTATGCACCCGTGGCATTCGAGATGGCGGCTATCGTCGATGATGACTACCGCCACTTTTATGCCGCCGATTATGGCTGTGACGATTTTGGCAGCTGGGCGCTCCCTTCGGTCACCTCGCTGCGCTCAGCAATGCGCGACGTGTACGAGCACCCTGAATCGTGGCGTGAGCGCGGCCTACGGGCCGCTGCAGTGATTCGTGACGAATTCTCCTGGGACGCGATCGCACGCAAGGCAATCGTTGCCATTCAAGGGCTGCATAGCAAGTCGCCAGCGTAGAAACGCGCCAAGAAGGCCGAGATTCTGGCGGATGTGGTGTCTCTGGCGGTATCGAATTGCCGTCACAAGGTCGCGGGGGCTGTATCGCTCGAGGAGCTCATGATGCTTTAGGGATTTTGAGTGTAGAGCGGTGCAACCTGCCTTTGCGGTCGATGCCTCCGGATAAGAAACACGGCCGCATGCGGCCGTGTTCACGAGCCTGTCTGAAATTTTGTATTTGAGGCATACCATGGCAAACGAGAGGAGCCTGTATGCCCCCAAGCAGGAGCAAGGAGCCGCTGAAAATTGGCGGCAACCGTTTCGCAAAATTCGTCCAACTCCACCAGCATTGCTTGTCGGCGATCGTTCGTACCAAATCTATCCCTGAACTCCGCCAAGGTCATTTCATTCATACCGACTCCGGTGAGCGGCCTCGCAGACCTGAAATCCGCCGCTCATTTTGTACTCAAAGCAACCCACTCCCACGCGGAACCGCACCACCTCGTCCGATAAGGAGACGCCGAGTGACCACGAGGCCCCTGCGGCACCCCTCTACGCCACACGGATCCGACCGTCCTTGAACCGTCTCGCCGCACCACTCTTGACCGCATTGGCCACCGCCATATAGGCGGTAGCCTCGAAACGTTTGGCCATCGCAGGCGTCAACCCCTTGTCGTAACCCTTCGCACGCGCCAACACCTTCATGACGTCCGTTGCAGGCATCGGCGCGTGCACGTACCGTTTCATAAGGTCAACACCTTCTCCGGAAGCGAACCACCGCTGCAACTTCCGTCTCTTGCTCGAAGATGAGTCACGTGATGTGCTGGCCGCTGGAGCTGGATTGGCGTCCGCAGGCATGATCGGTTTCTGGGCTGCGGCGCCATCACTGTTCAGCGCTCGCCCGATTACCTGGAATCGCGAGTCGATATCGGCCAGTTCCTTTTCGATTGCTTCCTTCCTGGCCTGCAAGTGAGATACGGAATTGGCAAGCGTTTCCATGCGCAAAGTCTCCTCGTTATCTTCAAGTTACATTCTTCCCTTACCCGACTTGAGCTTGTGCCGCTGAGGCGGAGAACATATATAAACAAGAGACGCTATTCCTCCTACGACCCTCACCAGGACGAAGGTTCAGATATGGCGACGATTGACCCACAGCTCGAACTAGCACTGCCAACCCCTCGATTACTGGATGACGGCCACACATCCTCAGCGAACCGCATTGCTTCCATCCCACAGCAGGGCATATGGAGCCATGAAAGAGTAATCGAAGCGCTCGCAGAAGAATTGTACGAAATGCGTCACGTCCTGGCTAACGCAATGGAGTATCACATCTATGACAAGCACGATGATAGAAGTGCTCACAAGGATGACTTGTTCCATAGTGCGCTGAACGAGACGGATGAACTGTTGGACGCTCTTTGCCAGGATTTTCCGCACTTGAACCTCTCCTTCGCTGACCTGTAGCCGATGCGAAAACAGTGATGTGAGAACCTCCCTGCCGTTCGAGCGAGGCCGATTCGGATTGACGCCACTCAGACCGATCTCGCGCGATATAAAGCTCTTCCCTATACACGGCCTCCACTCCCCCTGAGGAGGCCCGCATGGCCGACAACATCGTTCGCCCGCTGTTCGAACTGGAACTGCTCCGCAAGAACTGCGAAGAGCGACTTTGTTCCGAGCACCGACTGACAAAGCTGTCCGCCCTGACCCATCTGGACGCTGCAGGGCGGACACGCTCGCTGACTCTCGCTCCGGCACTTCATCGATACCCGGACCTACGGTTGCTTCGAGATGCACTCCTCGCCCAAACGAACGCCGCACCGGTTCTTCTGGAAGTCGCCGGCAGCAGACTGCCTTTGTTCCTTCCGGAGGCGCTGCGGGCCTGCCCGGTCTGGTTCATCCGTCTTGGCGACGAGCATAAGGAGATGGTTCCCTACTTTGCGTCCCAATTTGTGCTCCATAAAACGCTGGAATGGAGTGCGGAGCCACCGTGGAATTGCTCGCCTTGGCTCACCGTCGGGGCCCCGGACCGTTTCCCGGATACTCGGTCGCCGCGGCTCGAGGTCCCCGCAGCCGAGCTACATCGAACACTCTCGGCTGGACGCGACTGCGGCGCTTTCATCGCGATATACGAGTGCGGCCAGAGGCTCACCATCGCCGCCTATCCCATCGACGACTACTTGATGGAAGAACTTCGCCATTCGGTCACCTATGTGAACGACGATTCCGAGGCGCCTTCTTGCTGGCCAAGTGGTGGCCACCAACTGGGTATCAGGTACATCGAGGACGACGGACCGGAACCTGCTCCGGAGAACATCGTCCGTCCCTGGGTTCTTCAGCATCTATCGGACGACGAGATGCGACGACGGAAGGACGAGCAAGCTGCGGCGGCGCCGATGATCGGCGGCAAGCCCCTAGCCAGAGAACCCAAGGTTACTTTCCAATGGCGGCGCAACGCGGCTGTCGGGCTGCTGCCGACCATCGTGAACTACGTTCCCGATGGCGTCAGAGGAGACGAGCGAACCTGGGTACGGCTGACGGTTTCCGCCGAGGCGTTCGAGATGCTCGCTTCCACGCGACCCCAGTTCGAGGTTCGGCGCATCGAGGCCCTCGACGGCTCGGACGACGTCATCGTCCTCGTTACCCGAGTCGGACGCTTCATGATGGTCGGGGCGTTCGACGAACAGAACGCGGCATTGAAGGACGTGCTCCAAAGCTTCGCGTCACTAGGGCGATGTAGTGTCGCCTTCGAGAGCGTCCGTAACGGCCGCCTGCGTTTTGCCGAAGCGACTTGGCCTTCGACGCTTGGCGGCGTGCGACCGGCGGTCACCGTGTCGAAGCGTGACCTCTACGAAGTGAATTTTCCCCAGCTCGGTGTGATGGCGGAAATGACGGCCGCCGAGCTGAATAGCGATGTCGAAGTGCAAATCTCCGTCGTGCACAGCGCCCGCAGGTGGCAGGAAGTGGACCTGACGCAGGACGACGAAACCGACATCGCCGGAGGCGTAGTCCGTCTCGTAGAGAGAGACCGCGGCTTCTGAACCGCAGCTTTGAGCCATAAGACGCGCAAGGCATGCGCCAGCGTAAGCGTTCGGTGAAGAGTTTGCCGGGCGGTTACCTCACGCCATTACAAGTCACAGCTCGGAACATTGCTGCGTCGCGACAACGCCCTTTCGGGGCTAGCGCTGCAGTCTCCAACATCCGACATTACCTCGCCAATGCGAAGCCGTATCGCGTCAAGTCGGCTTCGCCGCGAAGCGGCATGCCCGTGCTCGTTGCTTGGCGATCGACTTTCCGAGGCAAACCGCGCGTTGCTCGGGCGGCTAGACGGAGAGTCCCCGCATCCCGCCAAGCGCACCCGGCGCTGGCGCCTCTTCGACGGCGACCTCTCGGGCTTCGGCGGTAGCTGTCATGGCCGGGCGCGACGTGGCGGGTGGCCCGAAAAATCCTGCAGCCGAATCCTGACATCACGGTAGGCGAGATCCCGAGCCGAGGCAGAATCGTTGACTCCAATTTTCGCGTCACGTAACGTCGTTTCACGGTGCCGCGTATTCGCGAGACAGCGAACAGGCACGAAGAGGGGCTCCATGGGACGTACCGGACTTTCCGGATCACCTCGGTCCTTAACGCCTAAGGCCATCGAATCCTCATGGCGCAGCGCCACGCGGCATAGCTCACTCGCACTGTCCAGCGCACGCGCGCAATCCGCAACGCCCTCCTCTTTTTCGCCGCAGTTCAGCGAAAATTTTCGCCGACACAACCCTTTCCAGTTGCCGGCTGCAGCGCTACTTAGCTGATCACAAACCGCTTGGATCCTTACAAAGCAGATCTGCCTCAAGGAGAGATTCCATGGGATTTGGGACGTTCGTGGCGCCGGTTCGAAGCGCAGTGCACCGAAGCACCGGCGCCGCAAGTCTTAGCGCCGCTGGACTTGTCCTTGTCGCAGTGAGCTTCGCCATCGTTGCTCCAAGTACGTGGGCTCAGTTCACGACGCCGTCGTCGTCTGCCGCGGACACGAATGGAAACTTCACCTCCACCATCCCGATTCGGCTGCCGCCTACGACGGGAGGTCTCGCGCCAAACCTTGCGATCGCCTACGACAGCCATAACGGCAACGGCCCAGTCGGGGTGGGCTGGGGTCTTTCCGGCTTGTCTGCGATCACGCGCTGCCCACGCACGATGGCGCAGGACGGCGTCCGGGGAGCGGTGAACTACAACACGAGCGACCGATTCTGTCTGGATGGATCGCGCCTGATCGCAATCACCGGCGGCGCGTCCGGATATGGGGCCAACGGAACGCAATATCGCACTGAAATCGAGTCGTTTGCACAAATGACGTCGTATTCAGCGAGCGGCAGTAATGAGCCAACGTACTTCACGGTCCAAACGAAGAACGGCCTTACCAAGACATACGGAACGGCGACCGCTGCTGTGTTCGCACAGGGATCTACCTCTATGCATCGCCTCTGGGCGCTGAGCAAGGTTGCCGATTCCGCCGGGAACAACTACTCGTTCACCTACTCGATCGACTCAGCGAATGGTGCTTACTACGTTACGAGCATCAGCTTCACCGCCAATGTGAGCAGTGCCGCGCAAAACGCAGTGAATTTCACGTACCAGAGTCGGCCCGATGCAATCACCACGTGGACCAATGGCTCGATGGTGAAGATCCTCCAGCGGCTCAGTCAGATTAAGGTCACGACAAGCTCTGGTCAGGAAGTCCGCGAATATAGGCTTGCCTACGACAATAATGGGTCTGGGGGCAATTCGCGCCTTACCAGCGTGCAGGAATGCGCCTCGAGCACGGGTCCGTGCCTCCCATCGACCGCAATCGGATGGAGCGGCGGAGCGGCGTCGGCCGGCTTCGTGCCGCAGCCGAGCTTCATTTCCTCTGTTCTCACGAGCTGTGGGGCGCTAACGCCAGGCGATTTCAACGGTGACGGGAAACTCGATCAGACGTGTTCGACCGCATCGGGACAGCAATACGTCATTTTCTCCAACGGCAACGGTTCCTTTTCGGTATCGGCCCCTTGGCCCGCAACGGGAAGCTTCTGCCGATCATCGACCACCGGTTCGATTCTCTATTACGGTGATTTCAACGGAGATGGTAAGCAAGATCTCATTTGCTACAACCCCAGCGGAACGGTTGCGGTCGCATTTTCAAACGGAGATGGGACATTCACGATCGCGCCAAGCTGGCCCTCTTCAGGGACGTTCTGCGCAAACGGTGGCATTCAGGTTGCCGATTTCAACGGAGACGGTCGTCAAGATCTCCTTTGCAGCACTGCAAGTGGTCTTCAGGTCGCGCTTTCCAATGGAGACGGAACCTTTACCGCCGCACCACAATGGTCTTACTCGCTCTGCACGACAAATGGGGACATGAGATTCGGCGACTTCAATGGTGATGGACTTCAGGATCTCGCTTTTAGTTGCTTGAATGGATCGACCTACGAGTACTGGGTGTTGTTTTCGAATGGAAACGGGACCTTTTCGCTTGGACCGGGCGAGTCGGCCGGCGCTTGGTCCGACGCATCCAAGACCTTGAGTTGCCAGTATTTCGAGGTTGGTGATTTCAATGGCGACGGCAGGGACGACATCTTGTGCCCCGCTGGAACGACCGGCAAGACTGCGGTCGCCTTCTCCAAGGGTGATGGCACTTTCACCCTCGCACCGGGTGGAGCCTGGCCGGCGTCAGGGACTTGGTGCATGCCGTCGATCTCAAATCGCGCCGACACGGTTCTGATCGCCGATTTCAATGGAGATGGTAAGCAGGATATGGCGTGCGTGAACACAGACTCGTCGACGGCGAACAATCAGTTCATGGTGGCGTACTCCAACGGAGACGGCACGTTCTCTTCGCCGGGCGTGTGGCTGCCAACGGCCGGATCGCCGTGTTACGGCCAGTATTACTCCAGCCCATGGTTTTCAGTCGACCTGGATGGCAATGGGTCCGCAGACCTGGTGTGCCTTACGGCCGCTCTGAACGGCTTGGCGTCAGTGCAATCGCAGAGCGCACCGGACCTGGTTATCAGCTTGAACAACGGTTTGGCTCAAATCGTCTCGGCAAGCTATCAGCCGCTGACGAACACAGCTGTCTACACGCGAGACACTGGATCGAATGCAGCAGTTTTTCCGACAGTCGATGTTCAGGCCGCTTTTTATGTCGTCTCCTCGCTTAGCGTAGCGAATGGGGTCGGCGGCAACGCCGCGACGAACTACACCTACGGCGGTCTGAAGATCGACACGACCGGACGAGGTTCGCTCGGCTTCCGATGGCGCTCGGTGACGGATGCGCAAACGTCAATCACGTCCACGACGACTTACCTGCAGCCTTTCCCCTTTACCGGGCAAGCATCAACCCTCACAAGGACAGTCAGCGGTGGTGGCAATGCGGGCACTTTACTGACAACCACTAACACGCCTGGCTGCACCGGTTACAGCACAAGCTCAGGGTGTGCCGTCACGATCGGAGCGCACTACTTCCCGTATATCAGCCAAACGGTGACGTCAACCTGGGACCTAAACGGAGCCGCGTATCCGACGCAGACCAGCACCTACACGTACGGCGATACCTATGGTGCATCTACCAACAACTATGGAAATCTCGCGCAGATTGTCACTCAAACGAGCGATGGATTTGTAAAGACGACCAACAACTATTACAACAACGATACGACGCATTGGTGGATCGGTCAGCTCACAAAGTCACAGGTCACGTCCACAACGCCCTGAGCCTCGAGGGAGAAGAAGATGACGAACGGCACGAGGCGGATCCCGGCGGCATTCGCTCGCTCGGTTGTTGTCAGCATCTACGGTTGTCGGCCAAGGCGGTTTCTTCGGGCCTGCGCCGCCACAGCGCTTCTCGTCCTCTGCGCAGAGTCGCAGGTTCAGGCCGCGCCTCCTCCACCTAGTGCATGCAATGGTGTTACGTCTCCCGCCATTTCTATCACCGCCCCCAACAATGGTCAGATTTTCCCCGCAGGCACGACCAGCGTCACCGTAAGCCCGAGCGGCACGGCGACCACGTACTATTCGACTATCACCTACCACGGCAACGGTGCAAATATCGGGACAGCGTCGCCAGTCAAGTCGATCACGTGGAGTGGGCTTGGCAGCGGGTCCTACACGGTCAGTGCGTCCGCCTCCGGGACCCTGGCTGGATGCCCAATCAACGCAAACGCACCGGGCATCTCTTTCGCGATCCAAAGCTGTGGCAACGTGACAAGTCCCGCGATTTCGATCAGCTCGCCCGCCGCAGGTCAAGTATTTGCTCCAGGCGCAGCGGTCAATGTGAGTTCGACTGCCGGGGCGCCATACTCAACGGCTTCATACTACGGAGACGGGGTCCTGCTCGGAACCGTGGCTCCGCCGGCCTCGATCAGTTGGACCCCCGCGAGGGGCACACATAGCGTCTACGCGGTCGCTTCCGGGACGTCGAGCGGCTGCCCCGTCGCATATACCTCTGCGACGGTATCGTTTACGGTTGTCGATTCGACTCCGTCGGTGACTCTTTCGGCTCCGACTACAGCGACGGCACCTGCCAAGATCTCGCTGAGCGCTTCTGTCACCAACCCCTACACGATCACCAGCGTCTCCTATCTGGTCAACGGCACCGTGGTCGGCACCGCCACCACGGCACCGTACAGCGTCACCTGGAACGGCACCGCCCAGGGCAATGCCACGGGCGTTGCGCCGGGAACGTACTCGATCCAGGCGCAAGCGACTGACGTCTACGGTGAGGTCGGGACGTCGGCTACCTCCACCTTAACGGTGGGGGCTGCAGCTCCGCCAACGGTCACCGTCAATGCCACCGCGTCCAGAGCGATGCTACCGGCGACTCTGAATCTAAGCGGGTCGGCGTCCGATCCGTACACGATCTCGTCACTGACCTTTATCGTCAACGGCTCGTCTTATGCGGTTACCCCTGGCAATTCGGGCACCTATACGCTGTCCGTGCCTCTGTCGGGTGCCAGTGCGACGGTCAATACGACGTACTCGATTCAGGCCAGAGCCGCAGACTACTGGGGCGGAGCGGGAATTTCCGGTACCGTCACGGTCAGCGAGGTTGGTCACACACCGCCCACCGCCGCAGTTGGTTCGGCGGAGGCGACTTGGCTGAATTCCGGAGACCCTGAGGAAATCGCCGTTACAGCCAGCGCTTCCGACGTGGACGGGATCTCGAGCGTCGTGCTGCAGGTAAATGGCGCGGCCGTACAAACCTGGACGGCTCCGCCCTATGACGTCGTGCTCGGTGGATACCCTCAGGGCACGTATTCGGTGGCGGTGCTGGCGACGAACCTGATAGGGCAGCAGACGTTGTCGGCCTCCAAGAGCGTGACCGTCGCGGCTGCGCCGCCCGTCACCGGAGATTCGAAGACGCAAACCCGCACGACGCAGTTCGAGTACGACCCAAACACTGGATTGCTCGCGAAAAAGATGCTGGAGCCAGAGGATTCGAACCTGTGCCTAGTGCAAACCTATACGCCTGATTCCTTTGGCAATCCTCATCTGGTGACTACACGCAACTGCAACAGTTCGCTGGATCCTGCCGAAGCACCAGCGCCTACTGGCGCGGCCGTAATCGCGCAGCGAATAACGACGATCACATTCGACTCGACCGGCACATTTCCGGCGACGGTGACCAATGCGCTGAGCCAGTCCGCGAGCATTACGTTCGACGCCCGATTTGGAACAGTGCTAACCGAACATGACTTGAACAATCTGCAAACCCAGCAAGGCCCGAATTCTCCGGATTCGTTGGGGCGCGTGACGCAGGTGATCGCCCCAGATCAGACGCAGTCCAAAACCCAGTATCTCTACTGCACCAACGTGCCGAATGGAACGTTGGCGAATTGTCCTGCGAACGCAGTCACTGCGGTCCAGGTCACTCCGGTTGCCTCCGACGGCGTGACCGCAATTGGCCCCTGGACGATGACCTTCTTTGATGCGCTGGGTCGCGCGATCGAGACTCAGACGCAGGGTTTCGACGGCACCATCGTTATTCAGGACACCATCTACGATAGCCTGGGTCGGGTGCACCAAGTTTCGCGCCCCTATTTCGCCGGCTCCACACCCGTCTACACGACAAGTACCTATGATGCGCTGGGACGGATCCAGACATCGACCGACCCCAACAACGATCTGACGACGTACAGCTACAACGGCTTAGTGACGTCCGTCACTGATGCGAATGGGCACACCACGACCAAGACTATCGATGGGCGGCACCTGGTCGCCGGCGTGGTCGATGCGATGGACCAAGTGATGTCGTACGAGCACGATCCGTTCGGAAACCTGATTCGGACCACCGATCCGAGCGGTATTACGAAGACATATGTCTACGATCTCCGAGGACGCAAGACGCAGACGAACGACCCGGACATGGGCACGTGGAACTATGTCTACGACTCGTTGAGTGAACTGGTGCAGCAGACCGATGCCAAGTCTCAGGTTTCTAACATGACCTATGATCTGCTCGGACGCTTGACCTCGCACACGGAGGCCGGCCTGACCAGCAATTGGGAGTACGACCTCGCCCGCAGCGAGTGCACGACGGGAACCGCCGCCGCGGTTGGCCAGTTGGACCGCGCCTGGACGAGCGCCGGCTCCACATACAACCGAATCGATTGTTACGACAGCCTGGAGCGGCCCGTGCAGGAGCGCACACAGGTCGGCGCTGCCACGTACGTGGCCAGTGTAGCCTACGACGCTGACAGCCGAGTGAAGAGCTACACGTATCCGGCAGGTTTCGCCTATCCGGCTGGCTTTAGCGTCAGCTACAGCTACAACACGTATGGGTATCTGAGCGAGCTTGTCAACGCATCGAACTCTTCCGTGATTTGGCAGGCCAACAAGGTTGACGCCGCCGGGCACATCACCAACGATTCAATGGCAGGCGGGGCGTTTACCGCAACGAGAGGCTACGACGCCCTCGGGCGGCTTCAGACGGTCCAAACGGGACCAAGCAATACAATCCAGAACGATGAGTACTGGTACGACGGGGTGGGTAATCTTTCCCAGCGGTCCTGGATCGACAGCAGCGACGTCTCCCACACCGAGAGTTTCGGCTACGACCCGCTGAACCGGCTGACATCTGTTACCGGCCCGGCCAACAAGTTGCTCTCGTACGATGGCGCCGGCAACCTCACTTACAAGAGCGACGTCGGCACCTACAACTACACTGCCGGCACGCACCAGATCTCCTCAATCCTCGGAACCGTCAACGGGATCCCCAATCCGAGCTTCACGTATGACAGCAACGGCAACATCTTCTCCGAGGCGGGCCTCTCGACGTCCTGGACGAGCTTTAACATGCCAAGCACGCTCACGCGCGGGACAGCATCGAGCACGTTCGTCTACGGTCCTGAGCACCAAAGGATCGAGCAGGTCGCAACTTCCAGTACCGGGACGGTCACTACCTACTACGTCGGTTCCAGCTTCGAGCGGGTGACCACCAGTTCCACCGGCGTCACTGAAAATCACTACCATATCAGTGCCTACGGTCGCCGCATCGCGATGCTGGTCGATACCTCAAACACAACGACCTCCTGGCGATACTTCCACCAGGATCACCTTTCCACGGTCGAGGTCGTGACGGACCAAACGGGAGCTCTGGTCGAACGCCTCAGTTATGACGCGTGGGGCAAGCGCCGTAACCTGGACGGCACCGACAGCGTCGTGCCAATCGTCGCTACCGATAAACGCGGCTATACCGATCAGGAGGAACTCGATAACGTCAGCCTGGTGCACATGAATGCGCGGATCTACGACCCCGTGATCGCGCGGTTCATCAGTCCCGATCCGATTATTCCGCAGGCATTTAACCTTCAGACGCACAATCGGTATGCGTACGCGCTAAATCAGCCTCTGGCCTTAACCGATCCGTCGGGTTTTGATCCGACCGATCCAAGTCAATCGATTGTGACCATCACATATGCAGACGGGAGTACTTCAACGTCAACCCTTGACGGTGTTGGTGGTCTGTCTCTGGATAACGTTGCAGGGGTAATTATCGACCAGAACACCGGAACCGTGACGTTCTTCATGAATCAGGACACGGGTAACGCATCGGGAAATTCGAGCATGAATTCGCTCGCTCCCGACAACATGTCAACAGGCGCGTCATACACGCTGACCCAACCGATGTACGCTGAAAATGCTGGTGGCTCGACACAGGGATTCTCACAGGGATTGCCTACATTCGCGGAGGCACCGACCTTTAGTCAAACGGGCGCCGCCACTTCGACCGATGCCCTGGATGCTTCTCCGCCTCCGTCAGATGGGTCGTGCGGCTCTGCCGGCTGCACAACTCCAGCCGAGGATCAGGCGGGGATTTTCTACGGAGTTGGTCCGAAACCGACGCTGACCACTAGGATTTTAGGCTTGACGGCCGACACCGCTACAGGTCTGGGAGCCGATTTGACTATCGTCGAGAAGTACTTTCGAAGCAGGTTCGTTCCTATGGACTATCGAGCCGCGGGGAATGCATTCAGCAAAATGGCCGGCAGCGTTGGGAAGAAAATTGGTGTGTTGGGGATCGGTATCAGTATGGCCCAAGCAGCTAACAGCAAAGCGAACCGCGATCCGCTTGGTGAGTTCTCTCACGCGATGGACGTGCTCATTGACGGGTCATTAATGATCTTTGGTGGTCCGACGGGCGGCACGGCGGGGGCTATTTTCGACTCCACGGGAGGAACCGAATCGCTCATAAAGCACTCTGCGGCTGGAGCATGCGCCGAAACGTATCCAGGGGAAGGCTGTTAGCCACTAATGGAGTGACGCCAGCGAAGGCATAGAATAGCTAACTCTAATGCTGTCTCGACTGAAATTCCTGTTTGCTGACGCCAACTCACGCGACGAGCGTGCAGCCGCCACGTTCACGCTGCTGCCGACCCCGAATCTTGACGGTGCGAATCCCGAGCCCCACCCACGCGAGATCCTGGAGCACATCGCCGATCAACTGATCCACCGTATCGACGATCAGCCACCGTGGAAGGGCACGTTGGATCAAGCGCGAACGGCGCTTGGCCACGTACCCACCACTGAGTTTTCAACTGTGTCGCACGGCGTGGGCGCCCGGGCGAATGCTCATGGAACCTCAGGTCGCTGCTGATGCGGTTGCTGACCACCTCCTTTCTTCGACTCTTCGCGATGAATCTTGGGCGAAGCTTTAGGAACTCACCTGATAAGGCGTTTGATGATGCAGTTATGCAGCTGAGCGCAGTCTTGGTTCTTCCTATTGGGTGGATGGCTGCTGAGATTTGGGCTCTGGTGCCTTGGTTGCATCACGGTCCCTCTAGCGCAACGAGTTTCTTCATCGTCGTCGTGGTCATTTTTGTCTTTCCCGTCCAATCTTGGCTCGACCGGCGCTTCGCGACGTATGGGCAACGACCAGAGGCGGCTGACCCTTATCGCAGCGAGAGCGAACGCATAAAGACGGTAATTGGGTTCCTCCTTTCTATAGTGATCTTCTTGTGCGCGATGCTCTACTGACAGGTCCGGTTTTTCCAAGCCAGTGATTTCTGAAAGATCGCCGTGTATTGAGCGCCTTTCCCCGGCGGAACCTCCTAGGGAATGTCCGCACAACCGAATGAAATTCGGCTGACAGACGATTCAAAATGGCCGTTCGACTTCATTTGA